>Ga0302303_10000233_pt1 | contig 53189 bp, 47 predicted proteins | sample III_Palsa_E2_1_FD_194542 | JGI IMG/M metagenome (GOLD analysis project Ga0302303, IMG submission 194542) | Peat permafrost microbial communities from Stordalen Mire near Abisko, Sweden - III_Palsa_E2_1 | ecosystem: Environmental > Terrestrial > Soil > Palsa > Peat permafrost | place: Sweden...
GAATTTGGCATTACACAATCTATAGGTTATTTATTGATAAATATTGATGAGCATGAAGGTACAACAGTTTCGGAGGCGGCATCGCTTTTGGGGCTTAAATCAACAAGTTTGTCGCGCATGCTCAACCAGATGGAAAAAACCGGGCTGATATACCGGGAGCTAAACCCCGGCGATAAACGCTCGGTTAAAATATACCTTACCGTACTCGGAAAAGAGAAGCGGCACATGGCACGTGCCGTTGTAAAACAGTTTAATAATTACCTAAACGCGCATATAGGCGAAGAAGATAAGCAGTATTTAATTGAAATGCTTGAGAAAATAAACCAGTTAACCCTTAATTATAAGCCTCCTACACCCTGAAAAAAGTACAGATTGTCACAATATTTCCTCATCAAAACTGTTAAAACAGCATATTAAGTGTTAAAAAGTGTTAAGCTGCTGTTTTTGAAATATAAAAGAATAAATTTGCCCTTTGAAATTAAGATGAGCAGGATACTGATAATTTGTGTGTGTTTTTCTGTTTGCTGTTTGGCTGCCTGTAAAAAATCAACCATTTATGGTAGTGTACAGTATAAGGAGCAAGCCAAGGCAGACGATGATACGCTTGCCGAATTTATTAAGAACCACGGCTTATCGGGTGTAGCAAAGCACGTGCAGGGGAACGATACAATAGGTGTATATTATATAGTGCTCGATCCGGGACAGGGAAATGCATTATATACAAATTCAACACAAATAACTGTTGGGGATATTGGCAAATTAATAACCGGAAGGAATGCTGCAGATACTTCAATTGCGGAACAAACATTTTATGAAACGAATCAATTTCACCCAACATACCCTTTAGGACAAATGATATTAGGGTGGCAGTTAGGAATACCTATGATCAATTCAGGGGGCGAAGTGCGGTTGCTAATACCATCGCGCTATGCCTATGGCCATTACCCACAGTCACAGCTGGGTACACAGTTTAGCCTTTCACGGGGGCTACCTGCCAATGCGATACTCGATTTTACAATAAACCTTTATGATGTAACTAATTAATTAAATGAAACAAACAATTTTTACGCTTTTACTACTTTCTACAATAGGCCTGGTATCTTGCCGCAAAAGCAGTGTTTACCCCAATATAAGGCAATATGACCTCAGCCAGGTACAAAATTATATAACTACCAATGGTTTAACCAAAATGGTGCGCGATACATCGGGCGGCGATACTACCGGTATGTATTATCAGATAATCATACCCGGCAACCCCGCACAACCGTTGCTGGATACAAGTAAAGTATCTTTTGTATTCTCACTCCGTACTTTCGACGGAAAGTATACAAGTTTAGATACTATTAGCAATCATTATGCTGAGTATGTAGGCCATATAGTTACGGGTGGTTTGCCTGCGGGGCTTAGGTTAGCCATTTTAAATGATTTAAAATACAACGGTGGCAGTATGCGCATACTTATACCTTCGCGTATGGCTTATGGCATAAACGGCTATGGTACCGGCAGTGTTGAAACTACCAACACCCATATTGCGGGCAATGAGTGCCTCGATTATTATGTACATTTAATTAATAACGAGCCTGCTTATGACGACCTGGTTATTCAAAATTATATAAAAGCAAACAGTTTAAGCGGCCAATATACCAAAACCACATCCGGTTTATATTACCACGTTTCACAACCCGGCAATGGCGCAAAAGTCATTAATCAAAACTCAATAATTGAAACTACTTACACCGGCAGATTGCTTGATAATGTTGTTTTTGATGGTGCTAATAATGGGGTTGATAGTGTTTCGCTCATGGTGCCTAACCTTATACAAGGCGTACAGGAAGGCTTAACTTACGCAAACGGTGGCGGATCGCAGATTTCCATGATCATGCCATCGGGCTTGGCTTATGGCCAAACCTCAACTACCGGCGTACCGGTCAATAGCTGTTTAAGGTTTGAATTCAAAATCATAAGTATCGATCCGTGATATTATTTAGATAATGCGGCCTTAAAAGCTTTCAAACAGCGTTCGCGGGCAAATGCATGATCAATAATGGGTTCGGGATATTTGCTGAAATCAGCATACTCCGGAACCCATTTTTTTATATAGGTTAAATCCGGGTCGAACTTTTTTAATTGTGCATCAGGATTAAAAATACGGAAATATGGCGCGGCATCCGTGCCACTACCTGCCGACCATTGCCAGCCGCCTACATTGCTCGCCATTTCATAATCAAGCAGCTTGCGGGCAAAATAATGCTCGCCCCAGCGCCAGTCGATCAACAAGTCCTTTGCTAAAAAGCTGGCAACCACCATACGCACACGGTTGTGCATGTACCCTGTGGCATTCAGTTCGCGCATACCCGCATCCACTAACGGAAAACCGGTTTGCCCATCGCACCAGGCCTTAAACTGCTTTTCATCGTTTACCCATTTGATCCTGTCGTACTCCGGCCTAAAGGCATGATCCATCGTTTTTGGGAAATTATCCAGGATCATCATATAAAATTCGCGCCATATCAACTCATTCAGCCAGGTTTTTTCCTTAAACGCATTAGCTGTACTTGCCAGTTCCCTTATGCTTACGGTGCCAAACCTTAAATGCAACCCAATATGCGAGGTGCCTTGCAGCCCCGGAAAATTTCTTTTCTCAGCATAATCAGCTATATACTTTTTATAATCAATGGCAGGAAATTCAACGTTGCTTTTTTCAAATCCCATTTCTTTTAGCGACGGGATATTCAAAACATCTGCCTTAAAAAAATTCTTAAAATATTTTCTATTGGGATAGGCCTTTAAATAAAATGGACTAAGCGTTTCATACCATTTACGCATGTAAGGCGTGTATACGGTGTATGGAGCGCCATCGCCTTTCTTTACTTCATCACCATCAAAAATAACCTGGTCTTTATAGGTTTTAAATTCAACACCGTTCTTTTTTAATTTTTGAGCGATGGCTTCATCGCGTTTTTTGGCATTAGGCTCATAATCGTGGTTGGTGTAAACCGATGTAACAGCATAGGTTTTTAAAATATATTCCCAGGCATCCCCGGCCTTATCATGCAAAACCAGCAAACTGCTGCCATGCGTTTCAAGCCCTTTATGAATAGCTTCAATGGATTGGTAAATGAAGGTTACTCTTGCATCATCTTTATCCTCCAGCTCTTCTAAAATATCCTTATCAAAAATAAAAACCGGCAAAACAGGATTGCCGCTTTTTAAGGCATGGTACAATCCCGCATTGTCATTTAGCCGCAAATCGCGCCTAAACCAGAAAATAGAAAGTGGGGATCTATTACCCATACATCTGTTTTAAAGCGCCTGCCAGCTCCGGGTATTCAAACCTAAACCCATTGTCAATTATTTTTTGTGCCGATACTTTTGTACTGCCTAACACTATAGTGCTCATCTCGCCAAATAAAAGCTTTACAGCAAAAGCCGGTACGTTTGGTGCCCACAATGGCCGGTGTAACTGTGTGGCTACAGCCTGTGTTAGTTGTTTATTAGTTACCGGGTTTGGCGATACCATATTATACGACCCATGCAATTTGGTATGTATTATACCGTAGAGATACATTTTCACTACATCATGCCAGTGTATCCAGGGTACCCATTGGCTGCCATCGCCTATCGGCGAACCAACACCCAATTTTATTGGCAGCGCCATTTTAGGCAACGCGCCACCTTTTTTGTTCAGTACAACCCCTGTTCGGAATTTCACTATACGTAAGCCTAACTTTTCGCCTTCATCAACAGCTTTTTCCCATGCTATACAACACTCAGCCAAAAAATCATGGGCAGGCGGACTGCCTTCGGTAAGCAGTTCATCGCCTCTGTTGCTATAAAAGCCTGTTGCCGATGCCGAAATTACAGTATGAACATTATGCTTTGCTTTTTTGAGCAGGTCATATATCAACCCTATGGATTCGGTACGGCTTTCTATCAGTTCCTTTTTACGCGCGGCTGACCAGCGTTTATCAGCAATGCCAGCCCCCGCTAAATGAATTATGGTATCAACCCCATCAATGCAACTTTCATCTATCCTGTTATGATGAACATCCCACAAACAGGTTTTTATCTTTGGGTTTTTGTGCGGTTTGCGGCTTAAATGGCTTACCTCATAACCCTGATCCAGTAAAAGCCGGGTTAAATGCCCGCCAATAAGCCCCGATCCGCCGGTTAGTAAAATGTGCTTCTTCATGTGTATCTGGTAATTAACATTGTAAATGTCCCGGTTTAACTGGTAACCACTTTATAATTGATGATCTGCTTTGCCATCCCTTTAAAAATAAACAAATGGAAAGGTAGCATACTATACCAATATAGCCTGCCAAGCAAGCCATTCGGCCTGAAAGTAGCTATCTGGCTTAATGTATTTTTACTATCCCGCTCAATTATCTTAAATTCCAGCCAGGCTTCGCCGGGTAATTTCATTTCGGCATATAATAGTAATCTTTGGTTTTTTTTATCGGCTAATAATACCCGCCAAAAATCAATAACATCGCCCGGCGAAACACTTACATTGCTTGTGCGCCCCCGGCGCAAACCTACACCACCAACAACCTTATCTAAAAAACCACGCAACCCCCAAATCCAATCCCAATAATACCATCCACGGTTACCTCCAATGGCCATTATGTTATTAAGTACCGGTTTACTATCGCCTTTGATAGGCAATTTAACTTTATATTCCAGTGTACCATTTTGCGGCACCTTAAACTGATCCATAAATTCAGAATTAAGATACCCCATATTCAATGCATCCTTCCAACTGGAAGCTATGGAATTTTGCTCTATTTTTACAAAAGCAAGTTCCAGGGCCTCTTTGTAAGTTAAACATTTGCGTGGCACGATTTCATTAATGGAATTATCTTTTACAATGGTTTCATTCTTCATGCTATCAACCAAACTTTGGGCTAACTGGTAACTGGTTGAGGTAACAAAATAAAGCCAGTATGATGATATTTTGGGCGATAAAAATGGTATGGTAATAATATAGCGTTTAAGTTTGCGTGCGCCGGCATAGCCCAGCATTAATTCTTTAAAAGTAAGAATATCAGGGCCTCCTATATCAAAGGTGCAGCTATATGCTTTTTCGTTAAGCAAAATACCTTCAAGATAACCTAATACATCCCTTATAGCGATGGGCTGGCAACGGGTGTTTACCCAGCGCGGCACGGTCATGAGAGGCAATTTTTCTGTAAGATCCCGTATGATTTCGAAAGATGCGCTGCCAGAGCCAATAATTATCGATGCCCTTAATACAGTTAATGCAGCTTTGGCTTCCTTTAAAACATCCTCCACATGCCTGCGCGATTGCAGGTGTTTTGATAAGTTATCATCGTTAGTTATGCCACTTAAAAATACAACTTGTTTGCAGTTCGTTTTATCCAGTACCTGCACAAAGTTATGGGCTGATAGTGCCTCAAGTTTGGCAAAATCCTCGTTCTGCGTCATGGAGTGTACCAGGTAATAAGCAGCATCAATATCTTTAGGGAAATCTTCAATACTCTCCTGCTTTAACAAGTCGCCTTTTAAAAGTGCTACTTTATCACTATAGTCGCTATTTTCATGAAAACGGCGTTTATCGCGCACCAGGCAAACTATCGTATGCCCTTTTTCTAATAATATAGGGATGAGCCTTGTACCTATATAACCATTTGCACCTGCTATCAACACTTTCATGCACTATCAACAATGCAATTGGCAAGGTGTTTCAATTTAGGCTTGTAACTTATAATTGACCATTAATGGCAAACTATAAGCATGGTTTTAAACAAACTGCTCTGTAACATGTGGCTTAAAAGTATCTGTTTTCACCTTCGCCTTTAACTCATGCAAAATATTATATAAACCAAAGTTAGTGCGGTTAACATAAATAAAATGCTTTACGCCACGTGCCTGTTTAAACTCGGGCATCTTTGATATTTTTTCGCCAAAACCATACAACTCATCAAAAAAACGGGTTTCGCCAAAATCAAAACTATCATTTATATAAGGCATGGCAAACAGACTTATCATTTGCTTATACATGCCGTAGTAAAACTCCACCTGCTGTGGTGTATCATCAGGATGTATCATTTCCAGCAAACGAAAAGCCTTAATGGTTTCTTCCTTGTTATCCATTAAGTTACTCGAGGTGAGCGAAAAGAAAGGCGAATAAAAGTCCTCGGGCATCTCTTTTATACAGCCAAAATCAATAATGCCCAGTTTGCCAGCGGGTGTTATCATAAAGTTGCCGGGATGCGGGTCGGCATGAACTGCGCGCAGTTCATGCTGTTGAAAATTGTAAAAATCCCACAGCGCCTGCCCTATAGTGTTCCGTAATTTTTGCGATGGGTTGGTATTTAAAAACTCTTTCAGGTGCAGGCCATCAAGCCAGTCCATAGTAATAATGCGTTTGCTTGATAGTTCGGGGTAATAAGTAGGGAACACCACATTATCCAAATTAGCGCAGGCATTTGAAAATTCGATAGAGCGGCGTATTTCCAGCTCATAATCTGTTTCTTCCAGCAGGCGTTCCTCAACCTCTCGCATGTAAACATCAAGTTCCTTTTCGCTCATGCCCAGCAGGCGAAAGGCAAAGGGTTTAACCAGTTTCAGGTCGGATGATATGGAATCGCCCACACCGGGGTATTGTATCTTCACCGCCAGCTTTTTGCCGTTCAGCTCAGCCTCATGCACCTGGCCAATGGATGCCGCATTGGTCGACCGCAGGTTGAATTTATCATATATCTTATCGGGTGTTTTACCAAAGTATTTCCGAAAGGTTTGCACGATCAGCGGCCCCGAAAGCGGCGGCGCGTTGTATTGCGATTGCGAAAACTTATCAACGTAGGCCTGCGGCAGCAGGTTTTTATCCATACTCAGCATTTGGGCAACCTTTAGCGCGCTGCCCTTTAGTTCGCTTAGCGATTCGTAAATATCGGCGGCATTATCCTCATTCAGTTCGCTTTTATCCATATCAGGGTTAAACAGCTTTTTTGAATAATGCTTAATATAATTGCCGCCTATCTTAAACCCTGTTTTTACAAACCGGCTCGATCGCTGTACTTTGGTAGTTGGTATGCTATTTTGTTCTTTCGGCGTATTGCTCATGTTAATTCATAGTTTTTAGTTGTTGGGGTAAGACCAACTAATGATTCTTGCTATTGACTATCGTCCATGGACTATTGACCAAACAATGCCGCCAGCTTTTGCACCGTCAAAGTGGTGTAATCATCTATCACCAAATTTGATGGCTGCAAGTCTGCTGCGCTATGGCCTGTAGTAATCCCTACTACTTTCATGCCAGCCGCGTTGGCAGCTGTGATACCGGCCAGCGAATCCTCAAAAACCACGCAATCTTCGGGCCTGGCTTGCAGGTCATGCGCCGCTTTTAAAAATATTTGCGGGTTGGGCTTACCTTTGCTTACCCTGCTGCCATCAATAATCACTTCAAAATCATCCCTTATGGGGATCTTGTTGAGTATAAAATTTATATCCTCAACGGTAGCTGATGAAGCGATGGCCATTTTAATGCCCGCGTTTTTCAATTCCGTTAAAAAGTTCTCCAGTCCATTTATCGGCGCTAAATAGGGCGCATATATTTCACGATAGTATTGCTCCTTTTCATTAAGCAATTGTTTTAACCCGGCTTCATCAACCTTATCGCCAAAAAGCCGCCGTAAAGTTTCTATGATCGGCACGCCGCTGATCTCTTTTTTGTAAGTATCCTGGGTTATTACACCCAGGTTATGGTTTTTAAACAGGGCCTGCCATGATTTAAAGTGATATGGGGTATTATCGATCAGGGTACCATCCATATCAAAAATTGCGGTAAAGTTTTTCAAAAGGTTGTGATGTGTTAATTATGTATAATATATGTCATTGCGAGGAGGAACGACGAAGCAACCTCGTCGCCTGTATTAGAAAGCGACGAGGTTGCCGCGCTATCGCTCGCAATGACATAATATTTGGGTGTATTGTTAAAATTAACCTATTTAAAGTCTCCCCCCACCGGGGAGGGGAGATTATTCATATTACTATTTTTTTTAAAGGTATTCATGAGGGCCGCGCCATTTAGAGGGGGCTTAAAACCCCATCTTTTCCTTCATCCCGCCGTTCTTCGCTAAAAACTTGCCGTATTCAAACAAATTATCGATTGGCGAACGCTGGAAAAGATCGAACGTAACATTAACACCTTTCTCGATCGCCTCATCGGTTTTTTCAAACCCGGTGGAGTTATCGTTTATCCAGAAATTAAGCACGAATACAAATTGGATCCATAAAGCATCCTTGTAGCGTTTCGAAAAGAATTTACGATCTGATAACTCTGCACTTTCAATACCTTCGTTTATAATTTCTTCGGCAAAGCCTTCAAAAATATCTTTCAGTTTTTCAAAAACGAATGGCGTGGTAAAGCCTTTTGGCTGCCTGTTAATGCTATAGATAGCAAAACTGCGGCTGCCTTTAAGCAATTCAAAAAAGGCGTAGAACCATGATAGCGCCTTTTCGCGCGAACTGTATTCTGCCCACACTTCCTGCCCTTTTATCTCGATCAGGGTATTCAGCGCAAAGCCCGACCAGACACCTTGCTCCAAAGCATCAAACGAACCGAAAAACTGGTAAAACTCAGCCTCGGTCATTTTGTTTTTTTTGGCGAAGATGTAAACTGATTTAGGCTGATGCCCTTCTGTTAGCACAAAATCAATATATGCTTTTCTAATACTTTCAATAGTTGCCATAATATTTAAATTTCAGTATAAAATTAAGAAATTACCAGGTACTTGTATGTCATGCGTATCTATAATTAAACGGTTGATGTGTAAATAAATTACTACAACCTATTTGCCTTTTCACTCTCTTTTCCACTTGCGGAAGAGAGGGTCGACAAGCGTAGCGTAGTCGGGGTGAGTAAACGGAGCGCGTTTATTTGAAGCCACGCTTGGCTCCAATATTCAACCATACAATAACAAGCGTTTTGAACCCGAAATGTTTAGCCGGTGTCAAATAATATACCCAAATGCAAAAAACAAATAAAAATTTACAACTTTTGTACACTTCATATTTTGCTGAGTCGACTAAATAATGAGCGGAAAAACGATCCTGGTTTGGTTTAGAAATGATTTACGGATACATGATAACGAGATATTGTTAGAGGCCATCCGTAAAGCTGATCATGTATTACCTGTTTATTGTTTCGACCCCTATTACTTTACAAAAACAGCATTAGGCGCACCAAAAACAGGCAATTTACGGGCACGTTTCCTGTTAGAATCCGTTGCTGACCTGCGCGCAAACCTGCGCAGTCGTGGCGCCGAACTCATCATCCGCACAGGTAACCCTGCCGAAATACTGCCCCAGCTTGCTACCGAATATCATGTAAGCGAGGTATATCATCACCGCGAGGTAGCCCATGAAGAAACCGACATATCTGAACAAGTGGAAGCTGCTTTATGGAAAATAAGACTTAACCTTAAGCATTTTATAGGGCATACCTTATATCATAAAGAAGACCTGCCATTCCCGATAAAGGATATCCCTGATAGCTTTGCCACCTTTAAAAAGAAAATTGAACGCGACAGCGATGTACGCCCCTGCACGGATACTCCTGAACTTATCAGCATACCGGAGATCACTGATGCCGGAGAACTCCCAACACTGCAGCAATTAGGCCTGGACGAACCGGTCGACGACCCGCGGGCAACCATAAAATTCACCGGCGGCGAAACCGAGGCCTTAAAGCAGTTGCAGCAGTTTTTTGTAAATCTTCAACAGTCAAATACACATAAAAACGGTCGTAGTTCATCGGCAAGCACATCTTTATCCTCAAATCTTTCGCCATGGATCGCGCTGGGCTGCATATCATTACGCCAGGTTTATTGGGAGGTGATAAAGCACGACGGTAACCCGCACAGCGGCAGCCCGCTGATATTGGAATTGCTCTGGCGCGATTATTTCAGGTTCATGTTTAAAAAACACGGTCAAAAATTCATCACCGCCAAGGATGCCGTTAATACTGATGAACTGGCCGCCAACCAGGATGAACTTTTTGATAGCTGGAAAAATGGCAACACCGGCGTCCCTTTAGTCGATGCCATTATGCACGAGCTAAACGCCACCGGCTATATAAATAATTACAGCAGGCAAATTGTTGCCGCCTTTTTGGTGAATACCCTAAAAGTGGACTGGACTAAAGGAGCCGCTTATTTTGAGGAAAAACTGATTGATTACTCACCGGCCAGCAACTGGGGTAATTGGGCATTTATTGCAGGCATTGGCACCGACCCGCGCGACAGCCGCTATTTTAGCGCCGCCAAACAACCCGGCGAGCTGGAAACAAAGGGTGATTTTATAGCCATCTGGCTGCCGCAGTTAAAGAATGATAATGAGGAGCATCTGCATGTCACTATTTTGTAAACTATAAGTTTACATGTAACTTTATTGCTGTTACTACGTCTATATTACTGTAATCTTATAATTATGAACTCCTTCGAAGAATACACCATCATTATTGGCCTGCTTGCAGTGCTTTTTGAAGGATTCTCCTATGTAAAGGATTTCCTTCATAAATTATTGCACTAAGCACACCCCCATTACTTTTGTGTCCGGTAAAACCGGAATGATACATTATTACAATTTTGTAAGGAAATAAGCTTTTACCCTCTTTGCGGCTTGCCGCAGAGAGGGCAGCCAGCGTAGCATAGCCGGGGTGAGTCAACGGAGCGCGATAAGTTAAATGCCAACTAAATATATTTTGCGTTAGCGATAGCGGATACCCGCCCGTGACTAAAGCCTGTGTAGTATGAGCGGATAGCACGGGCCGCTTCTATCAGCTGGAACGCCCAAATTATAAGTACTTCTCTTTAATAATTCCTTAACACAGTCAAAAGAAGAAACATCTGATATTATACATTATCTAAATAACATCATTTTTAAACCCTAATATGTTATCATAGTCAAATTATAAATGTTTTTACAAATTAATTTCAAAGTTTGTAAGGCGTTATGCTTACTTTTGTACCGTTTTTAAGATTGGTTTACATGGATCGCCTAAATTATATAAATAGCGGAAACGCAGCTTTTATTGATTCCCTATACGAAGCATATCAACAAGACCCCGCATCTGTTGATTTTGGCTGGCAAAAATTTTTCGAAGGCTTTGATTTCGGCCGGGGTTCCGAAGCTGTTGCCGTAAGCGCTGAAACGCCTGATCACTTTTTAAAAGAGATCAACGTGCTTACCATGATCGATGGTTACCGCTCGCGCGGGCACCTTTTTGCTACCACAAACCCTGTGCGCGAACGCCGCCACTATTTCCCGGGTAAGGAACTGGAAACATTCGGATTGAGTGATGCAGATCTGGATACCGTTTTTAATGCCGGTATCGAGATAGGTATTGGCCCCGCCACATTGCGCGATATACGCCAGGTATTGGAAGATACTTATTGCCGGAATATAGGCGCAGAATTTCGTTATCTGCGTAATCCTATAAAACTAAAATGGTTTAAGGATCGTATGGAAAGCTGCCGCAACACACCATCTTTCACGGTTGAGCAAAAAAGGCTGATGTTTAATAAACTAAGCCAGGCGGTAATTTTCGAAAACTTTTTAGGCACCAAATTCCTGGGCCAGAAACGTTTCTCGCTCGAAGGCGCCGAAGCTATTATCCCGGCCATTGATTCCGTTATACAAAAAGGATCATTATTGGGTATCGAGGAATTTATCATCGGTATGGCACACCGTGGCCGCTTAAATGTGCTGTCCAATATCATGGAGAAAACCTACAAAGAGATCTTCTTTGAGTTTGAAGGTAAAAACTATGATGAGGATTCGCCTTTTAGCGGTGATGTTAAATACCACCTTGGCTATTCAACCGATGTGGAAACAGCCAATGGCAAAAAAGTTCACCTTAGCCTTTGCCCTAACCCATCGCACCTGGAAGCTGTCGACCCGGTTGTTGAAGGCCTTACACGCTCAAAAATAGATTTTAAATATAACGGCGATCACTCAAAAATAGCCCCGATATTAATTCATGGCGATGCATCAGTTGCAGGCCAGGGCATAGTTTACGAAGTATTGCAAATGGAAAAACTGGATGGTTACAGCACAGGCGGTACCATTCACCTGGTGATAAACAACCAGATAGGTTTTACCACAAATTATATTGATGCACGTTCAAGTACTTATTGTACCGATGTTGCAAAAACAGTGTTATCGCCGGTTTTTCACGTAAATGGTGATGATGTGGAGGCTTTGGCCTACGTCATCAACATGGCAATGGAATACCGCCAGGCTTTTCACAGCGATGTATTTATAGATATTTTATGCTACCGCCGCTATGGCCATAACGAGGCTGATGAACCTAAATTCACCCAGCCCATGTTATACAAGGCTATAGAGGCGCATGATAACCCGCGTAAAGTATATCTTGATAAATTATTGGCCGAAGGCAGTATTGACGATGCCACGGCAAAAGCTACCGAAAAAGAATTTCGCGGTCTGTTACAGCAGCAATTGGATGAGTCGAAAGTTGAAGAACGCTTTACCGAGGTTATCCCGATGTTTGCCGGCGCATGGGAGGGTTTACATATAGCCACCGAAAAGGAAACTACTGCAAAAACCGATACCGCCGTTCCAAAGGATGAGTTATTGGCCATAGGTAAGGCTATTACCGAATTACCAAAGGATAAGGATTTTTTCAAAAAGATCGAGAAACTATTCCAGGATCGCAACGCCATGGTAAACAAAAGCCATGTATTTGACTGGGCTATGGGAGAGTTGCTTGCATACGGCACCCTGTTAAAAGACGGCCACCCGGTAAGGTTAAGCGGCGAGGATGTTAAACGCGGAACTTTTTCGCACCGCCATGCGGTTTTAACGCTTGCCGATTCTGAACAAGAGTACATTCCGCTTGATAATTTAGGCAATGAAGCTAAATTCAGCATTTATAATTCTTTATTGTCTGAATATGGGGTTTTAGGGTTTGAGTATGGTTATGCCTTGGCGCAACCTGCTGCCTTAACGATATGGGAAGCTCAATTTGGCGACTTCTTTAACGGTGCGCAGATCATAGTTGACCAATACATAGCCAGCGCCGAAACAAAATGGCAGCGTGGCAATGGCCTGGTAATGTTGTTACCACATGGTTACGAAGGCCAGGGCCCTGAACATTCATCGGCACGTATAGAGCGTTTTATGGAGCTTTGTGCCGATAATAATATACAGGTAACCAATTGTACCACACCTGCCAACTTCTTCCACGTATTGCGCCGCCAGATCTACCGCGATTTCCGCAAGCCGCTGATCGTGTTTACGCCAAAAAGCTTGCTCCGCAGCCCTAAATGTGTATCACCGCTCGAAGAATTTACTGAAGGCAAGTTCCAGGAGGTTATTGATGATAATTTTGCTGATGCCAAAAAGGTTAAGCGTGTATTATTCTGCTCTGGCAAAATATATTACGACCTGCTGGATAAGCAGCAAACCGATCAGCGTAAGGATATAGCCATTGTACGTATCGAACAATTGTATCCAACCCCTGTTCAGCAAATGGCTAAGATCAAATCGAAATACAGCAAGGCAAAAGAATTTATATGGGTACAGGAAGAACCTGAAAACATGGGTGCCTGGCCTTATATGTGCCGCAAATTCCGCAAAGGCGATGTAATTTCGCTGGATGTTATTTCACGTTTGGAAGGCAGCAGTACGGCTACAGGTTTTGCCAAGCAGCATGCAGCGCAACAATTGTACATTATAGCAAAGGCATTTGAATCGCCGGTAGGCCACGAGTTAAAGGAAAAAATTAAAACAACAACACAAAAAATGGCTACGGCCAGCGCTGACTAGTTTTGAGAGATTAGTGATTGGTGATTAGTTTAAAACTTAACACCATGTTTTACTAATCTCTAACCACTAATCACTAATCACTTAAAAATATGAGTTTAGAGATCAAAGTTCCGCCGGTAGGCGAATCAATTACCGAAGTAACCTTATCATCATGGATAAAAAAAGATGGTGATACTGTACAAATGGATGAAGTGATTGCCGAATTAGAATCAGACAAAGCCACATTTGAGCTTACTGCCACCCAAGCCGGAACTTTAAAAACTGTAGCCAAAGAAGGTGATACCCTTGCCATTGGCGCGGTTGTTTGCACCATTGAAGAAGGAGGAGCATCAACAGCCCCTGCAAAGGCCGCCGAGCCTACAAAGGTTGAAGCACAACAGCAAGAATCATTAGCTGCATCTACATCAGCTGCACCAAAACAAAGCACCTATGCATCGGGCACACCATCGCCTGCTGCTGCAAAAATATTAGCCGAAAAAGGCGTTGACCCGGCATCGGTAAACGGCAACGGCGTTGATGGAAGAATAACCAAGGAAGACGCGTTGAAAGCCGAAAGCGGAAAGCCAAAAGCAGAAAGTACACCTGCTGCGGCACCAAGTACTGCTGCACCTGCTACTGCCCCTTCAAATCCTGGCGAGCGTACCGAAAGGCGCGAAAAGATGTCGTCGCTGCGCAAAACTGTTGCCAAGCGTTTGGTAACAGTTAAAAACGAAACAGCCATGCTTACCACCTTTAACGAAGTGGATATGGCACCAATTATGGAGCTGCGTGGTAAGTACAAAGATAAATTCAAAGAAAAATTTGGCGTTGGCTTAGGCTTTATGTCGTTTTTTACCAAAGCTGTTTGCGAGGCCTTAAAGGAATGGCCTGCTGTTGGGGCACGTATAGATGGCGAAGAAGTGGTGTACAGCAATTATGCCGATATATCTATAGCCGTATCAGCACCTAAAGGGCTGGTAGTACCGGTTATCCGCAATGCTGAGAGCATGAGCCTGGCACAGATAGAAAAATCAGTTGCCGCCCTTGCTGCCAAAGCCCGCGATAATAAATTATCCCTCGAAGAAATGACAGGCGGAACATTCACCATTACCAATGGCGGTGTGTTTGGCTCTATGATGTCTACTCCTATTATTAACTCACCACAATCGGCCATATTAGGCATGCACAATATCATCGAGCGCCCGGTTGCCGTAAACGGTCAGGTGGTTATCCGCCCAATGATGTATGTAGCATTATCTTATGATCACCGTATCATCGATGGCCGCGAATCGGTTAGCTTTTTGGTAAGGGTAAAACAATTGCTGGAAGATCCTGCGAGGTTGTTGCTGGGCGTTTAGCCCCCTAACCCCCTAAAGGGGGAACATATAACCATATTTAACCCGGTGATGCCGGGTTTTTTGTGGTAGAAATTAACTTACGAAGTTTAAAAAACTTCGTAAGTTTTATTAAAGCCATCCCCGCGTCATTGCGAGGCACGAAGCAACCCCACACGCAAGGCGGTACACATTGATCTTATTTTTCGGGATACTAAAAAGTCGGGATATAATATCTTTTCACCACCGCGACAACCTTGTGCTTAATATGTGTAGATGCTTTTTTCTCCCATATTACTTTGTAGCTATCATTTGGCCTTTGGAAAATGGTGAAGTAGTCCTTTAGATCACCGTTAATTTCACTTGCATTTTTTAAGCCTATTGCCGCTATTTCCTTGTCAAACTCTTCCATAATTTTTTGCTAATTTATTGTTTTTTTTGTCAACTGGATTTATCCCGGTTAGGTATAACGCAAATATTGCGTAGGGTGTCATGCTGGCACTCGAAGCATAACAATCCTATTTATCTCCTCCGCAATCCCGGGCTACAGCAACCTCCGCAACGCCATCACATACCCTATATGCAACCCATCATGAAAAGGCAAAAAACTTATGGCGTCATCAATATTTCTTAACTCAACACCGTAGCGGGTTACTACCTGCGTATAGTTACTAAAAATGCCCTTATCAATATCCGTTTCAAACTTATCAAGCGTTGAAATTAGCTGCTCTTTAATGGCTGTTATCTCATCAGCATCAACAAATTGTTCAGGCTTGGTACCGGGTTTGTACGAGTCGAAAAACGTTTCCGCCACTACCAGATCCAAACCCGAACGCCTATAACATACACCCTGCTGGGCCGCAACCATGTGCGCCAGGTTCCATATAATATTGTTATTAAAACCTTCGGGCACCTTGTTTAACTGCTCAGTGCTTAAATTGCTTACTGATTCAATTAGGCGGAGGCGCGGTTGTTTTATGATTTCGACTGATCGGTGCATGTTTCTAAAATTTGAGGCTAATGTGAGGAAAATATTTTAATTCAACACAGCAATTGCCGCCTTTCGGCTTAAAGGCTTTTATTATAACTTTACAAACGCTAACAAACACATACATTAATGCCGGAACTCGCCGCAGACAAGTCTTTCCAGTCAAAAAAAATCATCTGGTATTTCCTGTTGGCCTGGACGGTATTAAACATCATCCAGGCATACACGCTCGAGCTTCATGCTGATGAAGCCTACTACTGGCTCTATTCCCGCTTTTTAGATTGGGGATATTTCGATCACCCCCCCATGGTAGCCCTTTTCATCCGCTTTGGCGATAGCATTATGCATAACGAACTTGGGCTCCGTTTGCTCACCATTACTGTAAGCACCGGGTCGGTTTATATTTTGTGGCTTATTCTTAAAAAATATGGTGCCAGTGCAAAGCTGTTCGCCATAGTGATTTCCTGCATGTTTATGTGCCACATGTATGGCTTTACCACCACGCCCGATGCGCCACTGTTCTTTTTTGCCGTAGTATTCTATTATTTCTATCAAAAATATCTCGAAAAAGATAGCTGGACGCTTGCGTTGATCCTCGGTTTTGTTGTGGCCTGCCTGTTGTATAGTAAGTATCATGCGGTATTGCTCATCGGGTTCACTGTACTCTCTAACATCAAAATACTAAAACGCGGCTCATTTTGGCTCATAGCTTTGCTTGCACTGGTACTGTTTATCCCGCATATATTATGGCAGGTGCACCATGGGTTCCCATCGTTAAATTATCACCTGTCCGAGCGCTCGGCAGATAAATATCACCCCGAATTTACCTACCTCTACCCTCTTGGGCAACTGTTAATGGCCGGGCCGCTTATTGGCTGGTACTTATTTTATAAAGGCTACACCGCCCGCGTAACCGATACTTTTACCCGTTGCCTTATGGTAAACAGTATAGGCACGCCCATTTTTTTCCTCATCAGCTCTTTTCGCGGCGAAGTGCAGCCACAGTGGACTTATATTGCCTTCGCTCCGCTCATCCTGCTTATCCTCATCAGCTTTGCTCAAAAGCCAAGCATTCCCAAATGGTTTTATCCGTTGGCTTATATCAATATCGTGATCATATTGTGTGTGAGGATAGCCTTGATTGCAGGCATCCCGATAGGCCGCCTGCAAAGCCAGTTTGGTTTTAAAAATTGGGCGCATGTGGTAAAGCAAAAGGTTGGCGATCATTACGTGATCATGAACGAAGGCTTTCAAAACCCATCCAAATACGATTACTATAATAATACATTAACAGGTTTCGACTACGACTCAAGATATTACCGCGGTACACAATTTGAATTCTGGCCTATTGAGGATAGTTTGCAGCATAAAAGGGTGTATTACCTGTTAACCTTTAAATTCCCCGGCATCACTACCGACTCTATAAAAGTAAGCGCGGGCACGTGGTATGGTGGCTGGGTTAACGATGTGCGCACCTATCAAAAAGTAATTGTTGATAACGGCATTTATAAAATGAGTGTACCCACCGGGCAAAAAAAGGTATTTGATTTAGTCATAACAAATCCATATGCTTACGCCATAAACTTCAGTAATAAAGGTTGGCTGCACCCGGTAATGCTGGAGGCTTGTTTTTTCAACGAAAAAGGCGAGATGCAGTCGCAAATGGCCGATACTACTTTTAATAAAATTGCGTTAAAAGCGGGGCAAAGCACACATTATACCTTTACAATTGTCAGCCCAATGCAAAAAGGCAGGTACGATATGTTATTTTCCATACGAACACAACCTTTTATGGGCGGCAAGAACAGCCGGATAATTAAATTTACAGCCGAATAACACATTATTACATGATTAAAAAATTTTACTTACTCGTATTTCTTTCTTGTTTAACATTTACAGTTGCACTTGCGCAGCAAAGCACCTTTATTGATGAACAGCAAACTATTTCATCAGATACCGGTAAGTTAACACCTGTAAACACAAGTTCGGTTGATTTCCATTTTAGCGCGCTTGGATTTTTAGATAACCGCGAGTATAAAGCATTTATACCACGCTCACGCACCTATTCAGGCACACGTACCGAAATAGATTTTGGCCTGAACCTGGACAGCGTGAACCATTTTATTGTGGGTACCAATGCCATACACGAATTTGGCGCACAGCCCTATTTTTTAAATGCCGTCCCTATTGCTTATTATCATTTTCAGAATTCAAACTGGTTGTTCAATGCTGGTGAATTCCCGAGGGCCGGTTTAATAGACGATTTTCCGCGTGCTTTACTGAACGATACCCTTATGTATTACCGCCCCAATGTTGAGGGGCTGCTGGCGCAGTACCGTAGTCCGCATTTTTGGCAAACCGGTTTTATTGACTGGGTGAGCCGCCAAACCGATACGCAGCGCGAGGAGTTTTTGTTTGGCGCCGAAGGCAAATACACGCCCGATACCAAAGGAATATTTTATATAAGGGACTATTTTTTAGAGGAGCATGATGCCGGCGCGGCCATATTGCTGCCAAACGATCATATATTCGACAATTTTGGGGTGGAGCTAAGGGCCGGATTAAATTTTACGGGCAAAACATTCCTTGATTCCTTAACCTTTGAAGCAGGGAATTTGTCGTCGGCGCTGAGAGAACGGGGGGTTGACGGCTGGCAGCTTAAGAATGGTTTTGTGTTTAGCGCCTATGCGGGCTACCATCGTTTTGGTATACTTGAAGAGTTTTACCGTGGCCAGGGCAGCATTATTTATTACGGCGACTCTTACTACGAAAAAACATTTTATAACCGCATTGACCTTAGCTGGACACCATTTTTATCAGGCCATGTTAAAGGGCAGTTCATAGCCAGTTTTCACTTTTCGCCCGGCCAGTTTAACGATAACCAGGAAGTTTTCAGGATAACCTATGATCTGGGAAGAAAGACAATTGCAAGGTTTAAGGATGGAAACTAAAGGATTACATTTATAAAAAGCAAGCTGTGTTTATTTTAGAATGAATCATGATTATTATAGTGTCCTCTAAACGAGTATATATAAATTATTTCATCCTTTATTTCATAAACGATCCGGTGTTCACTGTCAATCCGTCGCGACCATTTTCCGGAATAACTATGTTTTAAGGGCTCTGGTTTATCTGTCCCTGTAAATGGAGTTATCACTAATTGAAATAAGCAGCCTTTCAATCTTTTTTACAATACCTGATTGACCGCTTTTAATAAAAAATCTAATGTCTTCTTTTGCAGTATCCGTTATTACAAGTTCCATATATCGGCAGGTTTTATTTAGTAGTCCTTCCTGCTTTTATATCTTCTTCGCTACGTTTCATTTTAGCCACAAATTCTGGGTCATATGGACTTTCGGCAGATTTTTCAGTTTTAAAATCAACTTTTAATGCCTTCATAATTGCTTTTAAAGCTGTTAATTGCTCTTTGTTTTTGGGTTGTACAATTAATGTTTCCATATACAAATTTAACTTTTTTAATCATAATTTAGTTTGTGGCTTTATATTTATACCGTGCCATTTTAACGATAACCAGGGAGTATTTAGAATACCCTATGATCTGGGAACAAAGACAATTGCAAGGTTTAAGAGGGGTTGATGCCATAATATTTTAATTACTACACTTCCATCTGATTAAATTCTAATGAAACACCTGCATCATTCATTAAGGCAATTTATCTTAACTTTTATTGATTTTTTTTACAAGCCATTTAAAAAATATCTCTCGTTACAAACTTTTCGGTATGCTGCTGCGGGCGGTTTCAATACTCTATTTGATATCAGCTTGTTTACTTTCAGCTACCATTTTATTTTCAAACAACAAAATGTTGTTATTGGGGCATTTACAGTGAGCCCGCATATCGCCTCGCTATTTTTCGCCTTCTGTTTCAGCCTGCCCTCGGGGTTCTACCTCAACCGTTATATTGTATTTCAGCAATCGGGTTTAAAGCGTCACCAACAACTGATAAGATATGTAATAGTTGTTTTAATATGCGTACTTTTTAACTACCTGTTTTTAAAGTTGTTTGTAGATTATTTTGGCTGGTACCCCACGCCCTCCAAAGTTTTAACTACCATACTGGTTATTGTTTTTAGCTATACCAGTCAAACTTATTATTTCTTTAGGGCAAAGACCCTGGAGTAATGCAGTAACGTAACATTATAGCTAACCTTTTAAGAAATGTTAACCATTTTTCTGCCATCCTGTCACCGTCATAATAATCAATTCTGACTATTTATTACCTTTCGCCTTTCAGCTTTTACCTTACCTGTCTATTTTTTACTGCCAAACCAATATTGGCACAAGCATTGTTAAATACATGTAGTTATTAAAAATCAATCAAGGAAAAAACAAACATATGTCTAAAATTATTGGAATCGACTTAGGGACAACAAACTCATGTGTGGCTGTAATGGAAGGTAACGAACCTGTAGTTATTGCTAACAGCGAGGGCAAGCGTACTACCCCATCAGTAGTTGCTTTTGTTGACAACGGCGAACGTAAAGTGGGTGACCCGGCGAAGCGCCAGGCTATCACCAATCCCACAAGAACTATTTACTCTATCAAACGCTTTATGGGTAACAACTTTAACGAAGTTACCAAAGAAGCTGCGCGCGTACCTTATACCGTGGTTAAAGGTGATAATAACACCCCACGTGTTGAAATTGGCGACCGCAAATATACTCCACAGGAAATTTCAGCTATCATACTTCAAAAAATGAAGAAAACTGCTGAAGATTTCTTAGGAACTGAAGTTACCGAAGCGGTTATTACCGTTCCGGCTTATTTTAACGATGCACAACGCCAGGCTACTAAAGAAGCCGGTGAAATTGCAGGCTTAAAAGTACGCCGTATCATCAACGAACCTACTGCTGCTGCCCTGGCCTATGGCCTTGACAAAGCACACCGCGATATGAAAATTGCGGTGTTCGATTGCGGTGGTGGTACTCATGACGTATCGGTACTTGAACTTGGCGATGGCGTGTTCGAAGTAAAATCAACCGATGGTGATACACACCTTGGTGGTGACGACTTTGACCAGGTAATTATCGACTGGATGGCTGACGAGTTTAAAAACGACGAAGGCATTGACTTACGTAAAGACCCTATGGCTTTGCAACGTTTAAAAGAATCTGCCGAAAAAGCCAAGATCGAATTATCAAGCACAACTCAAACAGAAATTAACCTGCCATACATTACTGCTAATGATGGCATGCCAAAGCACCTTGTTAAAACATTAACCCGTGCAAAATTTGAGCAATTAGCTGATAGCCTGATCAAACGTACTATCGAGCCTTGTAAATCAGCATTGAAAAATGCAGGTTTAAAAACTACTGATATCGACGAGATCATTTTGGTAGGTGGTTCAACCCGTATCCCTGCTATACAGGAAGCTGTTGAAAAATTCTTCGGTAAAGCCCCTTCAAAAGGTGTAAACCCTGATGAAGTTGTTGCTATAGGCGCTGCCATACAAGGTGGTGTGTTAACCGGCGAAGTGAAGGATGTGTTATTATTAGACGTTACCCCGCTTTCATTAGGTATTGAAACTATGGGTGGTGTAATGACCAAACTGATAGAAGCTAACACTACTATCCCAACAAAAAAATCTGAGACATTCTCAACCGCGTCTGATAGCCAGCCATCTGTTGAGATCCACATTTTACAGGGTGAGCGCCCAATTGCTTCGGGTAACCGCACCATAGGCCGTTTCCACCTGGATGGAATACCACCGGCACCTCGTGGCGTGCCACAGGTAGAAGTTACTTTTGATATTGATGCCAATGGTATATTGCACGTAGCAGCTAAGGATAAAGCAACCGGAAAAGAGCAAAAGATCCGTATCGAAGCATCATCAGGCTTATCAGATGCCGATATCAAGAGAATGAAGGATGAAGCTGAAGCAAATGCTGATGCCGACAGCAAGGCAAAAGAAGAAGTTGAAAAACTTAACTCAGCCGATGCCTTGATCTTTTCAACTGAAAAACAACTGAAAGAGTACGGCGATAAGATCCCGGCAGATAAAAAAGCTCCGATTGAAGATGGTTTGAAAAAGCTGAAAGAAGCTTTCTCTGCTAAAAACCTCGAGGAGATAGAAACAGCTCAAAACTAACTGAACACTGCATGGACTGCCGCATCTGAAGATATGTACAAAGCCGCTGCAGAATCAGGTCAGCCAGGAGCAGGTGAAGCAGGCCCCGAAGCGCACGCTGAAGGCAATGCCGACAATGTTACTGATGTTGACTTTGAAGAAGTGAAATAAGCCCTCTAAAGGGAAAAATATAAAAGCCCTGCTGGAAATTCCGGCAGGGCTTTTTTGTTATGATCATTTGCACGCTGGCATGCCGCCGCGGGTTTAGCGCAGCGTAACCCGTGGTACAGCATGGTTAAAGCTTCCAGCTTAACCATACCATAATTAGTATTGAATACTAATCGCCTTGCTATCATTAGCAAACGTACTGTAATCCGTACCATCCTTAATATTTGGATATACTTTAACAGGCGCGCCATTTACTTTAAAGGTATTTAGCTTGCCCTTAAAGCCATGCAACACCAGTTCAATTTTGCTGTATTTAGATATATATGATCCATCAACTGCTCCAAATGTTATCCCGCCTTTTTTAGGATCAAAGCTTATAGCCCGCTTATAATAAACACCATTTTGATAATCATACGATGATCCATCATCCTCGTAATAAACAAACGTATTGGGCACGGAGCCATACCATACGTTTATTTTCAAAATCCCATCACCCTTTTCATTAGTGCTTTGCACCAGGTTTTGCATCGGGATGATAGCGCTGCCTTTAACAAATACCGGCAGATCTGTTAACGGCGCGGGCGCTTTGATAATTTTACCGCCTCTAAATTTCTCGCCACTGCTTAAACGGTACCATTCGCCTTTGGGCAGATAGACATCTTCCATCAGAATGGTACTTTCAACCGGGGCAACCATAATGGCATCGCCAAATAAGAATTGATTTTGAAAATGTTCAGAAAATACGCTGTCTTCCTGTGTATAGTTAATGGCCAATGTACGGCTAACCGGCAAACCTGTTTGATGCGATTGATAAAAGCTGCTGTAAATATAAGGCATCAGTTTATAACGCTGTTCTATATCTTTCCTGATGATAGCCTCATTAGCCTTGCCCCAGCGCCACGGCTCGCGGTATTTAGTGCCCTTAGCCGCATGATTACGGAACATTGGGGTATAGACACCTAAAGAGTTCCAGCGCACCATAAGCTCGGGCGTAGGGTTGCCTGTAAAGCCGCCAATATCAACCCCGACTAATGACATGCCGGTTATGCCCAAACTGTTCACCAAACGCGTGCCTAACAGCATGTGGGCATCATAGGCGGAGTTATCACCCGTCCACACTGCTGAGTAGCGCTGTGTGCCCGAATAGGCTGCACGGGTAAGTACGAATGGCCGCTTGTTTAATAATTTTTTTGTCCCCTCAAAAGTAGCCTCGGCCATTTGCATGCCATACACATTCCTTATTTCGGGCATATAATACTTGCCGAATTTCACCATCCAGGGCATATTTTGGTTCCAAACGGCGGGTTCGTTCATATCATTCCAAAAGCCCTCAACCCCCGGATCAGTTAAAGCGGTAAATGATGCACCCCACCAATCGCGCACTGCCGCATCCGTAAAATTGGGGAAATGGCAGCGGCCCGGCCATACGCTGCCAATGTACTTCTCACCATCGGGGTAAGTGGCGAAATAATTTTTTGCAACGCCCTCATCATATTGCTTATAGCCCGGCTCAACCTTAATACCCGGGTCAACAATGGTAACCAAATGAAAATTCATCGATTTTAATTTGTCTATCATTCCTTTCGGATCAGGAAAAGTGGTTTTGTTCCAGGTGAAGATCTTATAATGATCCATATAATCAATATCACAGTACACTACATCGGCAGGGATCTTATCTTTTCTTAACCTTTCAGCTATACCTAAAACTTCGTTGGCGCTCATATAGCTCCAGCGGCATTGCTGATAGCCCAGGCTCCAAAGCGGCGGCATTTCCATGCGCCCGGTTAGCCAGGTATAATCTTCAATAATTTTCGCCACACTTTGCGCGCCGAAAAAGTAATAGTTCATATCACCGCCATCGGCGCCAAACCAGCTCATTTGCTCATCGGTAGATGCACCGAAATCAAAATAACTTTTGTGTGTATTGTCAAAGAACAATCCATAGCTTAAGCCGCTATGCAATCCCACAAAAAACGGGAAGGTTTCATACAAAGGATCGGACGTTGGGCCGTGATTAGGTACATCACTGTTCCAGTTTACGTATGAGCTGCCACGCCGGTTAAGGTCGCCGGTTTTCTCACCCAGGCCGATAAATTTCTCATCCTTATACAGCTTTCGGTAGTTAACCACCCTTGTGGCTTGCCAGTTGGTGCCAAATCGCGGGTCGTCCTCGCTTAACACCTTGCCATCGGCAGTGTAAAAGCTAAAACGCAATGGCGATTTGCTGATCTTTAATTTTAAGGCTGAGGTGCTTATCTCAATATCATCGTTGTTTTCCTTGTATTGCAGATCTCCCGATGGCTGCTGCACTACCGCGAATGAGCTATCGGCGCTATGCTCCTTGCTGATGCTTACCCTTATGATGGTAGAACTATAAACCCAGATACGCGCTTCCGCTTCTTTGGTTTTTATGATCAAAACGTTATTTTCTTCTTTTATGCTTTCGGCATTGCCTAAAGTTTCTGTTTGCATGTGTTGCTGGGCAAATAGGTTAGATGAATAAACTATTAAAAAGATAACGGGTAAACAGAGATAACGTTTCATTTTTTGGTAATTGGTAAAACCAAAAGTAATAATTCTTCGGGAACGTTGCCGGAAAATGGCATTAAAAATAAAAGTACCGCTTTAATGTTTTTAAATATTGATAAAGAAATTGATAGGGATCACATCGCCGGTTAATATATGGCCATCGGCGTGGATATCGCCGGTACGGTAATTTATGATGTTAAACGGTACTAAACGATCCCTTAAAATCGTATTAAGCTCATCCGTTTTATTGCCGCCTTTATGTTGGTTAAGCTGCTGTACTACCTGGTCAATAGCTATAGGTGTGGCCGCATATAATATACAATACTGGTAATTACCGCTTTTGGCCATAGACGAACCATCGGCATTTAAAGGCGTAACAAACACATTATTTAAATGGCCTTGCGGGGTAATGGTAGCCATTTTTCCGGGTTTAAATGTTTTTTCCGACGAGTATAAAACCACTGCGGGCTTGTTGCTATTGATAGTTATCAAATAGGTGTACTTCTCGCTTTTTAAATTCAAAAGCTGAAATTTATAGGTATCGCCGGGGTTTAATCCATCTAATATGTAGTATTTGCTGTTTTGGAAAACGGGCTTTATTTCCTTAAAGTCTGACCTCGAAGCTGCGGAATTTTTGTCTATCTCCATATCGCCCGCTATATCCATTATATTATTTACCGATCTGTGGTTCATGGGTATCTGTATCTGAAAAGCATACCTAACCATATGCCAAAAATCTTTGTAGCTGATAAAAAAGTACCCGTGATCGCCCCAATCTGTGCCCCAGCTATTCATGATCTCGAATTTTTTTGTGATATCGTCGCAGCCTATTACACACATGGCATGGCCGGTATTACTGCTATTTTTACCTTTTTTGAGTACCCAAGTGCTATTTTTAACTGTTAAATTTTGAAAGTTATCATCTATTATACCTACTACAACTACAGGAAAAAATCCCCTCAAACTTTCCCTCGTAGCATCAACAATGTTAGTGCTATCGCTGTTTAGTTCGAAAATGCGGTTATAGTATGCTATTTTGAGCAGTTCATCAGGCCGCAGATCAGTACTTACCATATTTTTGCTAACCAACACTTTGCTAACCGGTATCCCATCGTTTTGCATGTAGCGTAACGCCGCTAATATATCTGAGCCTGAATTGCAATCTTTAGAAATACGGCCATAAAGATACATGGGGTCATAAGCGTTATTGGTGATGGAATCTTTATTGGTGACATTATTGGCATAGGCCCACATGGTGGTACAGCTTTCATACGCACAGGCCCAACCCACGCACGATTCGCATTGCTGAAGTTTTGGGACAGGTGTATATTTCCGGAGCGAAATGCATAATGGAGGCGGGCGCATAGCTATTTCGCCATATATGCTTCCCTTCCTGCCGGTATCAGGCGGGTACTGATACTCCAATTGCATTATAGGCGCTATCATTGAGCTTAGCGCCCGTACCATAGTGCTGCGCAGTGGCAATGCGGGCGAATAGAAAGCATAGTGAAATAACTAATAGTAGTTTTTTCATATAAGGACCGGCTGATGAATAAAAATAGCTAATTATTTTTATTATTTAATCAGACAAATTATCTGCAACAAAAAATCCCGCTCAAAAGCGGGATCTATTTTATAATTCTTATCCTGTAAATCAAAAAAAAAACGTTTGATCCTGATTCCTTATGGCCAAAGGTTCTCCGGGTACACCCCGCTATTTACCAGATCAGATATACATTTTTGTACGATAGGCTTATCCTCCTTATAAGTAACACCAAACCATTTCGATGCTGTTGGAATCACCTTAAATGAGGCAATGCCGCTTTTTATCAACTGATCGGCCACCAGCGGGATAAAAAATTCAGATTTAGGATTATTTTCGTTGGCATCAACAAATTTCCTGAACATCTCTTCGCTTTGCTTAAATACCGCAGGCGAAAACCCCCAGAAATTCATCGATACACGGGTATCCAAAGGTAATGGTGTTTCTACGCCACTTTCTTCATACACTACGCCGCCATCCTTAAAATAAACCTGTGTACGCTCATTAACTTCAAGCATATTGCCCTTATCATCAACCTTGCACACCCCGCGCGATACCGACCCATATTCAGATAATGTTTTATCTATCTGGTAACCCACCAGCGAATACCTGTCATCAGCAACCTCGGTAGTTAAAAACTTAGCCATTTTTTCAAACGAGTCATAGCCGTAAAAGTCATCAGCATTAATCACACAAAAAGGCTCATTTATCTGGTTGCGTGCGGCCAATACCGCATGCGCGGTGCCCCAGGGCTTTGCGCGCTCAATGGTTTTATCAATACCAAATGGCTTAAGGTCGTAGCTTTGATAAACATAATCCGTTTCAATACGGCCCTTTAGCTTCGGTTCAAAAATCGCCTTAAAATTATCTGCAAACTCCTCGCGTATAATAAAGCTAACCTTGCCGAAACCGGCTTTTATAGCATCATAAATAGAGTAATCAATTATAGTTTCGCCATTGGGGCCAAAGCCGTCAACCTGTTTCATGCTGCCATAGCGACTGGCCATGCCTGCAGCCAGTATTAATAATGTTGGTTTCATTTTATTGGGGTGATGATTTATAAATGTAAATATGACATTTTAATTTGAACTTTTATTCAATAAACTAATATTTACTATTCTTATTTGTTTGCTTTAGGTTTAAATAATTATTTAATGTACCTGAAATCTTGCCCGGCCTTAATATTCAGCAAGGCCTCGTAAATAAGGCGGATAACATTATCAACATCTTCTTTATGTATCATTTCAACAGTGGTGTGCATATAGCGCAGCGGTAACGATATCAATGCAGATGGTACGCCATCATTTGAGTAAGCAAAAGCGTCGGTATCCGTGCCGGTTGAGCGTGATGATGCCTGGCGCTGAAAAGGGATCCCCGCTTTTTCTGCCGATTCGATCAGCAGTTTATTCAAATTATTCTGCACCGCAGGCGCGTATGATACTACCGGGCCCTTACCGCAAGCCAGGTCGCCCTGGGTTATTTTGCTGATCATGGGTGTTTGGGTATCGTGCGTAACATCGGTTACGATAGCCACATTTGGTTTTATATGATGTGCGATCATCTCGGCGCCGCGCAGGCCAATTTCTTCCTGTACAGCGTTCACTATATATAAACCGAAAGGCAGTTTCTTTTTATTCTCTTTAAGCAAACGGGCAACTTCGGCTATCATAAAGCCGCCTGCGCGGTTATCCAGCGCACGGCCAACATAATACCGGTCATTCAGCACTATAAACTCATCCTCGTAAGTGATCACACAACCTACATGTATGCCCAGCTTCTCTACTTCATCTTTAGTGGTACAACCACAATCCAAAAATATATTTTTTAATGAAGGCGCTTCTTCCTTTTCACCTGCTCCACGGGTATGTATGGCAGGCCAGCCGAAAACAGCTTTTACTATACCTTTATCGGTATGAATATTTACTCTTTTTGAGGGTGCTATCTGATGATCGGAACCACCATTGCGGATAACATAGATCAAGCCATCGCTGGTAATATAGTTCACAAACCACGATATTTCATCGGCATGTGCCTCAATAACCACCTTATATTCAGCTTTTTTATTGATGATGCCCACCGCAGTGCCGTAGTTATCTACATAATGTTCGTCGATATAGGGTTTGATGTAATCGAGCCACATTTGCTGGCCTTTCCACTCAAAACCGGTAGGCGAGGGATTGTTTATATATTTTTCGAAAAACTCAAGTGACTTTTTATTTACAACAGCAATATGCTTTGGAGTATCGGATTTCTTTTTAGCCATTTTTAACAAGCGGTACTTTGTATTTAACCGCAGGCAAATATAATAAAGCTGCTGATAATGCCTGTATATTAACTAATAGCAACCTAATTTTATTGATAGTTTAACATTAGCTTCACTTAACAACCGTTATTTTGCACAAAGTAATTTTTTTCAAATATTTAGTTTTGGTTGCGGCCGGTTTATTTGTGTAAACCGGCTTTTTTTATGCTGATAATTGCTTTTCAACTATCTCATAGTCAAAGCCATTCTTTGCGAAGAGTTTCCCTGTTTGCACAAACCCATGCTTTAAGAAAAATGAGATCACCGCAAGCCTGGCATTACACCAAAGCTTTGTGCCGCTCTCAGCTATCACAAAAGCTGTAATATACTGTAGCATCGTACTCCCTATACCCTCGTTTTGTAACGATGGCTCAACCGCAAATTTCCTGAACTGGAAATCATCCCCGTTTTTAAATAAAGAGATTACACCAACAAGATCATCATTGCTGAAAGCGCCAAAGTGCATACCATCAGCATCCTCATCCATTTCCATTTCATATAATTTTTTCTGCGGATATAAAACCTTTTGACGCAGTTTCCAGGTAAGCTCATGGCGGATCTGTTCGATGGCTATATTATTCATTTGCATAAAAATATTCCTTTTAAACAAAAAACCCGGCCTAAACCGGGTTTTAATATTATTTGCTTGTCCAAACGTTATTGTCGGGGTTATAATCCGGCAATACATTATCGGGGTCATAAGTAACAGATTGAATTTCTTCTGTTGATGGATATTTGAATGTCCAGCTTTTGTTTGCTTCCCATATCTCTACAGGTAGGGTTATCCTGCTTACCTTGCCGCTTTTGGTCTTAATTTCCAGCGGAACGGGCATAGGCAACTTATCCATATTATCAATGGTGATCAACGCGCCTTTGGTAGCATCACCGTCTACATAGGTTACATTGCTTACGGCAACATCCAGGCGCCAGTTATTTACAAACCAGCCTCTCCAAAACCATTGCAGGCTTTCACCTGTAACATTCTCTATCGTACGGAAAAAATCCTCCGGTGTAGGGTGTTTGTAGGCCCATCTTTGAATATAAGTTTTAAACGCGAGGTCGAACCTCGTGCTATCTGTTATCTGCGTGCGCAGCAGTATCAAGCCCGCGCTCGGTTTTGCATACAACAGTATGCCAATATTCCTTTCCTTCATATCAGCGGGTTCTGTTAAAATAGGCTCCAGTGTGGGCGCTGTAAATATAGCGCCTACTCTGTGCATATCGCCAGCCCGTTTAGACATATACACGCCGTTGCTAAACGCCGCGGTGGATAGCGTGTTGATGAAGGTATTAAAACCCTCGTCCATCCAGCCATATAAACGCTCGTTCGAGCCTACTATCATCGGGAACCAGGTATGGCCAAACTCATGGTCGTTCACACTCCATAATCCCCTGCCGGTTGATTTATATCCGCAAAAAACAATACCCGGATATTCCATACCGCTCACAATACCGGCAACCGCCGTGGCGCAAGGGTACGGAAACTCAAACCATTTGGCAGAGTTGTATTGTATAGATTCTTTAATGTATTCAGTAGAGCGACCCCAGGCGTTATCGCCCGCGCTCTCAACCGGGTAGGCCGATATGGCCATCGCCTTTCTGCCGCTTGGCAAATCCATCTTGGCCGCATCAATAATAAACGCTGCAGATGATCCCCATGAGGCATCGCGCGAGTTCTTCATCCTGAAATGCCAGGTAAGTGTCGGTTTACCGACCGGGCGCGAAGTTGGGTCGGTAACTTCGCTGGCTGTACGTATAAATACGGTCTTTTCGCTTTGCGCGGCCTGAGTCCAGCGTTTCAACTGTTCGGGCGTATAAACATCCTGCGGGTTCAATAATTCGCCTGATGACACTACAATATGATTGGAAGGAGCAGTAATGCTGAGGTCGAAATCACCATATTCCAGGTAAAATTCACCCGGGCCCGAATAAGGCAGCGTGTTCCAGCCCGTTATATCGTCGTACACGCACATGCGCGGGTACCATTGGCCTATCTGATATATCTTGCCATTCTTAGTGGTTTGTATGCCCATACGGTCGGCGCCGTGGGTTGGCGCTACGAATGAGAACACTATCGATACCTTTACTTTTCCACCATCGGCGGCAACTGCCTTTGGCAAATATACCTGCATGCGGGTATCGTTTATTAAGTACTTAGCTTCAGCATCGTTTACTTTAACCGATGTTATTTTAAAACCGCCTTCAAAAACCTGGCCCTTAAGGTCATACCGGCTGCCGTTGGTGGCAATAATGGCAGATCCCCTTGAGGTTGATGTAAAAAGATTCTGATCCAGATACATCCATAAAAAATCAAGATTTTGCGGGCTATTATTGGTATAGGTCAATACTTCGGAACCGTTTATTTCGTCGGTCTGATCATTCAGATTTGCCGTTAATTGATAATCGGCGCGGTTTTGCCAGTATTTTGGCCCCGGTTCACCATCCGCGGCGCGGTATTCGTTACCGTTTTTGGTATAAAACATCGGCCCAAAAGCATCATGGTAGTTGTATTGGCTTACCGGTGGGGTTGTAGTAGCGGCGTTTGCATCAGGCTGTTGTTGTGCCTGGCAAACATTCATCGTGATGATGAAAGCCGGTAAGATACCGGCAAGCAGTTTAAATCTCATTATAAGTCAGTTAAAATTCAGAGCAAGGTAATAAAAAAAGAGATAAGCAACGGCTGGGTAAAATAATTGTTACTCAGGCTTGTATTATTAATAATACGGCCAAAGCAATTATAGTTGCAAATGTTAACGGCTTGTTGATTGGTAATATGAATGGATGGTATTGCTATTTGTTAAAATGCTGCCTGTAAACAATTTCATCAAAACCGAAAAATAAGAACCCGTTATCCTCAATAACCGGCCTTTTTATCATGCTGGTTTTTTGCTGTAACAAGGTCAAGGCTTCGGGTGCGCCTTTTATGCTTTCCTTTATGGCCGGGTCGAGCTGTTTCCAGGTAAGGCCTTGTTTGTTCATAAATTTCTCATAGCCGGCCTTATCATTCCATTCCTTTAACTTTTGCGCGCTGATGCCCAGTTTTTTAAAATCATGAAATTCATAATCAACGCCGTTGGCCTTAAACCAGTCGAGCGCTTTTTTTACTGTATTGCAATTAGTTATGCCGTAAACTTTCATTTTATTAATTATTGTTTGCCGCCGCCTTTATTATTTCCCTTTGTATCATCGTTCTCTATACCGTGCTGGTTTTTCTTGATGTCGCTATTCAGCCTGCCGAATTTGTAGCTAAGCCTTATAGCAAAGTTACGATATGATTGTTCATGATCATTCACCTGCGAAAAATCAGGGGTATTAGTGGTAGAGCTACTGTTCCAGTACTTACTCCAGGGGTTATTTGCAACCAGTGATATGCTTGCGTTCTTCTTTAAAAAATCCTTACTTAAAACGTATGAGTTAAATATAAAATAACCCGACCTGCCCTGCAAATTTACGCTACCGCTAAAGTAGCCTGTATTTACGCCTATACGGTAACCATCGTCGAATTTATAGCTTACGTTGCTAAACATATTACCTACATAGCCGCTGTTTTTGTATAATTCGCCATTATAAAAACCCTGCAGCCATAAATGGTTTATAAGGCCGTTTAAACTGAGCGATAACTTTTTTGTTATTGGGACGTTCGCGTTTATGTTAAATCCCAGGGTTCTGTTACTGCCCAGGTTCTGATAAGTTGTATAAGTAACGGTATCGGGTTTATTCTCTATATTTTCAACACGAAGGCTGGTAACATTTTGAATGGAATTATTTGAGAATGCATAACTAAAGCCTGTATTTATTGATGCTCCTGTTGAAAAATGGCTGTAATTAAGTTCGAACACATGGCTTAGTTCGGGTTTAAGGGCCGGGTTGCCTGAGCTGACGAATTGCGGATCCGACCGATCGACAAATGGATTTAACTGGCTGATGTACGGCCGCTGTATGCGCTCGGTAAATCCAAAATTGATGCTGTTATTTTTAAACTTTCGCTGCAAAGAGAATGAAGGGATAAAATTAGTATAGCTTGTATTGAGGGCTGACCCTACCGAGCTAAAATCAGCGTTGATCGTAGTTTCTTCTAAACGCAGCCCTGCTTTTCCTGTCCAGTCATCCAACTTTATCTGGTACGAGTTGTACAGGCTATATACATCCTGGTGATAGTCGAAATCATTGGTTTGTGCTGGATTTTGCAGGTATTGGTTACTTTCGCCGCTAACAAGGGTATCCACATTATAATTACTGAAGTTGTCTCTGAAAATGCCTTTAGCGCCGGCTTCCAAACTAAATTTTTTGAAGGGCTGGGCGTAATCGATCTGCACCGTTTGATCGCGCTCGCCTGAGTTGTTGTACTGGCGGAAGCTAGGCTGGTGATAATTTATGGTATCTGAGAACAGGTTTTGATTGTACTCATCATCCGGCGAATAGCTAAACTGGTAGGACAATGTTAACAGTTGATCCTTGCTTTTTTTGAAACCTAATTGGTAATTGATGCTCGCATCAATCCCGTCATTTTTTGATACACTGTTGTTAGCGTTATAAAATTGCTGTAAAATGCTTTCGCCCAAAGCAGTTCGCGTATTCGATCCTTCACCGTTATCTGCACGGCCGGTATTATAATCAATTGATGCAGTTAGCAGGTTAAGCGAATCGATCTCGTAACTAAACTCGCCCGAAAAGTACTTGTAGTTACTGTTGTAATAAGCTGAGCCATCTTCTGTTAATACCGAGTGATCGGCAAAAAATGTTTGGGTATTGCTGATAGGATTAGTGACTTGATTTTGCCTGCCAAGCCCGGCATAGCCCGAAAAGCCAAATTTCCCTTCTTTTACTGTACCATTTAAATTAACTCCCGGGCCCCACAATGTGTTATAGCGTGTGTTAATGCCGAGGTTATAGCCCTGATCGGCGTTTTTTGTGGTGATGATATTGATGATACCCGCCAAGCCTTCTGCATCATACTTTGCAGGCGGGGTGGTAATTACTTCTATTTTAACAATATTGGTACCGGGCATGGATCGCAATACATCCGACGGATTTTTAGCCAGCAAAGCTGATTCCTTGCCATTTACCAGTATTTTATAATTCGCGCTGCCTTTTAGCTGGATATTATCATTTGCATCAACCGTTAATAAGGGCACCTTACGCATCATATCCAAAGCCGTAACCGATTTGCTTTCGGGGTCGGCAGCAACATTATAGCTTATGCGGTCAACCTCTTGCGTCATCAGGGGTTTTACGCCGCTTACACTAACTTCCTTTAATTGTTTTGATGACGCCTGCAGCTTTATTTTACCAACATCAATCATTGATCTCTTATCGCCCAGATCAATAAACTTAGTGTTGTAACCTATAAAAGCCAGCACCAGTTGGTAATGTTTACCGGCGGGGGCTTTAAGCTCAAAGCTGCCATCGTCTTTTGTAAGGTTACTTTTAACGGGTATTTTGGTTTGGGCATCCTGAATGGCAACGGTAACATAGCTTTGCGGTACGCTGGTTACAGAATCTATAGCAATACCTTTAACAGTTATAGTTGGAGTGGGTGTGTTTTGGCCGAAAGCTAAGGCCGAGAAATAACAGCACAATACTGTTAGTAGAATTTTTTTCATGCAGTGTTAATAGTTAATCAGGTAGACGCATAAATGCATAGTTCGTTACAGAAATAACCAAAAATAATTACTTATAGCGCACAATAAAACGGTTTAACAAAGTTTAACTAAAAAATTAGTTTAATTTAACATTTGTTACTTGTTGTACTTGGTCATGGTAAGTTCTGTACCAATAGTTGAGAAGCTTTTTATCATCTCGATGGAGCGGTCGATCAGCGCGGGCAGTTCGGGTTGTTCATCTTTATCAAACCCGCTTAAAACATAATCAACCTGGCGGCCTTTCGGAAAGTTATCACTAACCCCAAAACGCAGGCGGGCGTAATCATTATGGCCGAGGGTTAGCTCGATATGCTTTAACCCGTTATGGCCTGCGGCGCTGCCTTTGGGTTTTAGTCTTAGGGTGCCTAAGGGCAAGGCAATATCATCAACCACCACCAACACATTTTCAACCGGGATCTTTAATTCGTTCATCCAGTAATTCACAGCCTTGCCGCTCAAATTCATATAAGTGGTTGGCTTTATCAGGTGCAGCATACGGCCTTTATAAGGCACTTCGGCATAATAAGCCAGGCGCATATTATAAAATTTATTGTTTTCCTGTTTTAGCAGTTCATCCAATATCATAAAACCTATGTTATGCCGGGTATCAGCATATTCAGGGCCAATGTTACCTAAACCAACTATTAAATATTTCATACCCCCTAACCCCCTAAAGGGGGAATTTTTGATTAGCGCGGTTGATTAAACTACCATGTTTATTTGTTTGCGAAGATATTATATTTTAATAAAATAGCGATAAGTATATTCCCCCTTTAGGGGTTAGGGGGCAAACAAAAACAGCGATAAGTAAACCTATCGCTGTTTTAATACTCCTTTATTCCCTCTTCAGAGGGCTTAGGGGGCTTATTTTTTGCCTGAAGCAGCTTCCTGCTCAGCCTGGCGCAATGCACGTGAAGTTGTTACCGATACGATGGTATCTTCCATAGCATTAGCTATGATCAGTTTTCCAACGTTCAAATCACCAACTTTTACCGATTTACCAACTTCTAAGGTTTCGATGCTTACATCGATAGTATCCAGGTGATCTTTAGGCAATGCTTTAATACGCAGTTTCCTTAATTTCTGAACAAGTTTACCACCGGTTTTAACGCCAGGAGAAGTTCCGGTTAATTTTACCGGGATTTCAATAGTAACAGGTTTTTTCGCATCCAACAGTAAAAAATCCACATGGATAATTTGCTCGGTTAATGGATGGAACTGGATATCTTTAATAATAGCCTGTGATGTTGCACCGGCAATCTGCAGATCGATGAAATGAACAACCGGAGTATAAACTACGGCTTTCAAATCAGCTGCGGACACTGCAAAGTGGGTTTGGGTTGGCCCACCGTAAAGTACTGCCGGTACCAAACCCTGGTAACGCAGCTCTTTAGCGTCTCTTTTCCCTACGTTCTCTCTTGGAGAACCGCTAATAGCAATTGATTTCATTATTTATTTTTATTTATTAAGCCCACAGCTAACATGCTGTAGATTGTCTTTATTCATTTTTCAACTTCATCTATGGACTATCGACAATAGACTATGCACTAATTAATCCACCACAAACAGCTGGCTTATCGAGCCATGCTCATTCACATTCTCGATAGCGCTTGCAAACAGTTTAGCAGTTGATAACACCCTTATCTTATCGCTTTTGTGTTTTAACGGTATGGTATCCGTAACGATCAATTCAGTCAACACCGAATTTTCTATCGTTTCGTATGCCTTGCCTGATAATACCGGGTGCGTACAAACCGCCCGAACGGTACGTGCGCCACGCTCCATGATCAGCCCGGCGGCTTTAGCTAAAGTGCCGGCAGTATCACATATATCATCAATCAGCACTATATCCTGGTCGGTAACATCACCAATCAGCGTCATCGACTCAATTTCATTGGCACGTTTACGGCGTTTATCGCAAATAACAACCTCGGCATTAAAAAACTTAGCAAAGCTACGCGCCCTGTATGAACCACCCATATCCGGCGAGGCAATGGTTAAATTACCCAAGCCCAGGCTTTTTATATACGGCACAAAAATAATGGATGCATCAAGGTGATCAACCGGGATATCAAAAAATCCCTGTATCTGTGCCGCGTGCAAGTCCATCGTCATAATGCGGTTAATACCTGCCGCCACCAATAAATTGGCTACCAGCTTCGATCCTATGGCTACACGTGGCTTATCTTTCCTGTCCTGACGTGCCAGCCCAAAATAAGGGATAACCGCCGTTACATAATGCGCCGATGCCCTGCGTGCCGCATCTATCAGCATAAGTAATTCTATCAGGTTATCAGTAGGTGGGTTGGTTGATTGTATTAAAAACACATCACATCCACGTACCGATTCGTTATAGTGAGGCTGAAATTCACCATCGCTAAACTTCGAAAGAATTACTTCGCCTAAATCGCGCCCGTAAGCATCCGCAATATTTTGCGCCAGTACTGTTGTACCGGAACCTGCAAATAACTTAATGGGGTTAAATTGTAAAGGCATTTTTTGATTTCGAATATCGAATGTTCGATTTCGAATTTACTTATTTAGCGCTGTTATAAAAAAATTTCGGATTTCTATTTTCCTCCAGACCTAAATCCGAAATCGAAAATCCGAAATCCGAAATTCCACTGTTGCCCGACCAGGATTCGAACCTAGACAAACGGTACCAAAAACCGTCGTACTACCTTTATACTATCAGGCAATCTCCTTTGGTTTGTTATCCATCCCAAAAAGGAATGCAAATATAAGGCGATTTTTTAAACTTTGAAAGTCAATTTTTAAAAAAGTAACAATAGACTATTAGTTAATTATTGCATACGCCTAAAAGCTCTATGCGAGGCGCTAAACGATTTCAATTTCCAATCCATCGCGCATGGTGAGATTGCTTCGTTCCTCGCAACTACGTATTACGCCTTAATCCTCGATAACCACACCCATCGAGCAGAATTTATTGATACGTTCGGTGATCACCTCATCAATATTACGGTCTTTTAAGCCTTTTATATCTTTTAAAATTTGTTTTTTTAGGGTTGATGCCATAGTAACCGGATCCTGATGGGCGCCACCAAGTGGTTCTTTAATAATACCATCTATCAGTTTGTTCTTTAGCATTTCTGATGAGGTAAGCTTTAATACTTCTGCAGCGCGTTCTTTATTTTCCCAGGTTTTCCAAAGGATGGTGGAGCAATTTTCAGGGGAAATAACCGAATACCAGGAGTTTTCCAGCATCAAAACCCTATCGCCAATACCTATACCCAAGGCCCCGCCTGATGCGCCCTCACCAATGATAATGCAAATAATAGGCACCTTAAGCACCGACATTTCCATCAGGTTGCGTGCGATCGCTTCACCCTGCCCGCGTTCTTCAGCCTCAAGGCCGGGAAATGCGCCGGGGGTATCAATCAAAGTAATAACAGGCTTGTTAAATTTCTCGGCCAGTTTCATCAACCTTAAAGCTTTACGGTAACCTTCGGGGTTGGCCATACCAAAATTACGGTACTGGCGCTCCTTGGTGTTGCGCCCTTTTTGATGGCCTATCATCATAACAGTTTGGCCGTTTATATTGCCAAAGCCGCCCACGATAGCTTTGTCATCACCAACTGTCCTGTCGCCATGCAGTTCGATAAAGTCGTCACACATCAGTTCGATATATTGCAGCGTATACGGCCTTTCGGGGTGACGGGATATTTGTACTTTTTGCCAGCCGGTAAGGTTGGCATATATTTCTTTCTGGGTAGCCAGTAGCTTATCTTCCAGTTCAGCAACCGATGCCGACATATCCAGTTTATTCTTATCCTCAAGCTGCTTAACTTTTTCTATCTGCTGTTGCAGTTCAGCTAAAGGCTTTTCAAAATCAAACGTAATCTTCATACAGTTAAAATGGGACGCAAATTTACATAAATCAAATGGGATATTAATTATTTATGATTATCCAGCTTTTCCAATTGTTTAATTTGGCCCGGACTCAGCAGTCTTTCAGTGTTATAGCAGGCTAATAAAATAGCCCCTCTTATTTCGCCCTGGTATAATCCGTAGCGGTTTGTGTAAAATATCAGGCTGCCTTCATCTATCTTTCCGGTACTAAACAAATCATCCAGTGTTTTCTCATTTTTAATAATTATTTGCCCCATTTCCATTCGTTTCCGGTGCAGCTCTACAGCAATGGCAGTTATCCTGCTTATCTGTATCGGGCTCATATCAAGCTCCCTTTTATATTTTATTACCTTATCCGGCATCGGGAAATGGTTTAGCGTGGCCGGCAATGCCATATCATACAGGTCGTCGCCTTTAACAAGGGCATCATACTGCGTATAGGTTAGCGTTTTAAGCGGCGAGGCTTTTGCAAGGCTATCTGTTTGGGCGCTCGCACTTTTACTAATGAATATAACGGCTATAAATAATGGTATTTTTTTAAACATAGCTATCAGCTTTATTTTTTTCAAAAATGTTAATTATAAATTATAATTCAACTTTAAATAAATGATGCAGGGCTAAAAAATATTTTCACTCAGCATAAAAAAAGAAAGACCCGCTTTTTTTAAGCGGGTCTTTCAATATAATATATGTTGAGTTTAATTGTATTAAAATTCCTCGGCGTAAACCGGTTTTTTAACGCCGTTATCATAAGCCTTTAAGCTTTTCTTTAATAATTTACGTGCAACATGTATGCGGGTTTTAACAGTCCCGATAGGGATAATTAAATGATCGGCAATTTCATGATATTTATGGCCTTCAAAATACATGGTAAAAGGCACATAGTAATCTTCGGGCAGGCGATCCAACGCTCTTTTAATATCATCCATAACGAATTTTGATTCACCTTGATTTTTTGTTGAGCTGAATACCAGGTTTGGTGATGAGATCTCATCAGATTTGGTAACAAAAGTGCTCATTTTAACAAAACGGCGATAATTGTTAATGAAGGTATTTTTCATGATGGTATATAACCAGCCTTTTAAATTTGTGCCTTCTTTAAACTTATTGTAATAAGTTATAGCTTTCAACATTGTATCCTGAACAAGGTCGTTAGCATCGTCTGCGTCATGGGTGAAGTGTAAGGCGTATGACCTTAATGAACTTGCCTGACGTAATACTAGGGTGTTAAACTCAATCTTTGTCATTCTGTTAATGTTTTGTATGGATATCAAGTCAAACATGATACCACTTCAACAAAACAACAGGCCACAAAATGAGATTTAGATGATCATTTACCGTTTTATGCCACAACAAAGCAGTTGCTTTTTACGGCTATCAGGAAATTTAATTAATCTACTGGAAAACAAACCTTTATACTACGATAAAAATTAAGATTTGGAGGTGATTTAAGCAGGAAATACAGGTAAATTTAATTTGTTTTAAAAAAAATAATATCAGCCAATGATATTTACTTCGCGCTCCAGCATAACGCCAAATTTAGTGTACACACTGTCTATGATTTGCGACGAAAGACTGTACACTTCTTCGCCCGTTGCCCCTCCGTGGTTCACCAAAACCAGCGCCTGGTTCTTCCATGTACCCGTGTTGCCAACCACTTTTCCCTTCCATCCGCATTGTTCGATCAGCCAGCCCGCGGCTAATTTAATATGGCCGTCGCCTGCCGGGTAATGCACAACTTCGGGAAATTTTGCTTTGACGGCATTAAATTCGTTTATAGCAATAACAGGATTTTTAAAAAAACTACCGGCATTGCCTATGGTCGATGGGTCGGGCAGTTTGGATACCCGTATATGCGAAACCACTTGCGATACATCCTTAATAGTGGGCGATGCGATGCCTCTTTTAGCCAACTCATCATTAATGGCCCCATAATGCAGCTTAACATCAGGCACCAGCGATAATTTAAACTTTACCGATGTGATAATATACTGCCCTTTCAGGTCGGTTTTAAACACACTGTCGCGGTAGCCGAAACGGCAATCATGCCTGGTAAATGTTTTTATGCTGCGCGATGCTATTTCAAAGGCTTCACAGGTATCAAATACATCCTTCAACTCCACACCATAGGCGCCTATATTTTGTATGGGCGATGCGCCTACCGAGCCGGGTATCAGGCTTAAATTCTCTAAGCCTGCATAATCGCGGGCCACGCAAAAATTTACCAGGTCATTCCATACCTCACCCGCGCCAACTACAACAAATGCTTCCTGATGGCTGATGCGATGTTCGATACCGCGAATATTCATGCGGATAACCAGTCCGCCAAAATCCTTTTTAAACAGCATATTACTGCCTCCGCCCAAAACCAACCGCTCCATGTGTTGCCATTGCGGATCCATAAACAATTCGGCAAGTTCATCTGCGTGGTTTATCTCAACAAAATACCTTGCAAAAACCCCGATACCGAAAGTGTTAAAATTTTTGAGAGAAATGTTTTGTTGTATTTGCAGCATATTAATTAAATCCCCGGAAGGCGAATTTCGGAATTTTAATTGGTATGTTTAATGAACAGTTTATGATGTATATTCATACTTATAAATTTATTAATAATGATGAAACTTAATCTTTTTTAATTATTTTAGAAACTTTAAATACTTATTAAAAAAATTAAAGAAGTAAAAATGAGCACTACGCCCAAAAAATCAGCCCTTAACCCCATCATCATTATTGGTGCCCTGTTTTTCATATTCGGGTTTGTAACCTGGTTAACGGTGTGCTGATACCGTATTTACGAATAGCCTGCGAGTTAAATAATTTCGAGTCGTATTTAGTTGCCACCGCATTTTATATCGCTTACCTGGTTATGGCAGCCCCATCGGCTTGGATGCTTAAGCTATTTGGCTTTAAAAATGGGATGGCAGTTGGCCTGCTGATCATAGCAGCCGGGGCGCTTTTATTTATTCCGGCGGCTTTAACCCGCATTTACCCTGTTTTTTTATTAGGGCTTTTTGTACAAGGCACGGGCTTAGCCGTGCTGCAATCTGCCTCAAACCCGTATATTACCATTATAGGGCCGCCCGAAAGTGCTGCAAAGCGCATCAGCATCATGGGCATTTTCAATAAGTTTGCAGGTGTACTGGCCCCCATCGCGTTGGGATCAGTGGTGCTAAGCAATATCGACTCCTTTACTGCCAAATTAGCCACATTAAATCCAACCCAAAAATTAGTTCAGCTGAATGAATTGGCATCAAGGGTAATTTTACCATATATAATTATTGTAGTTGTGCTTGTTGTACTGGCAGTACTGATATACTTTTCGGACTTACCCGAAATTGACACCGATCATGAGGACGAAACGGTGGCCGCAGCCAACTCCGGCAAAAGCAGCATATTTGAATTTCCGCATCTAATAATTGGGGTAATAGCCCTGTTTTTTTATGTAGGTGCCGAGGTTATTGCCGGCGATTCCGTTATTAATTATGGCGTGGCCCATCACATCCCGCTATCCCAAGCCCGGTATTTAGCATCAGGCACATTAGCCTTTATGGTTATTGGCTATTTTATAGGGATAGCTTTTATTCCAAAATATATTTCGCAGCAAAAGGCTTTGGTTTATTCGGCTATATTAGGCTTTGTGCTGACAGTTATAGCGCTGTTCGCCCCTAAGTATGCTTCTATAGCCTGTATAACGCTTTTAGGGCTAGCTAATTCATTAATGTGGCCTGCCATCTGGCCTTTGGCGCTTTCAGGGCTGGGCAGGTTTACCAAGATCGGATCATCGTTATTGGTAATGGGTATTGCCGGGGCAGCCGTTTTTCCGCCATTATATGGCCTGTTGGTTGATGCCGCAAAACCTAAATATGGTTTGGAAGTAGCCGCGCAAATTTCGTATTGGATACTTATCCCAATCTACCTGTTCATCCTTTATTTTGCCACCATAGGATATAAAAAGGGCAAACATGTGATAGCGGTGTAACCCTCATTTTTGCCTGAAACTGAATTAACACACTTGCGCTCGTATGCAACGAGTGCAAGATTGTGACGGCGACAGGCAGATAAGGAGCGAAGCCAAGTCTCCCCAACCGGGGGAGATTATTCACCTATTGTTTGTTTTTATAGGTGTTCATGAGTGCTACGCCGTTTAGAGGGGGCTGCTGACAAAACAGTGTCAGCACTATTTCAAATTTACTTCCGTAACTTGCATTATCCAAAGGCCCGTACCCGGCACCATCCCACGTTTTCCGGTATCCACCATCAATCCCGCGCTTGTGAAAGCGCAAATCATGTTCTTTGAAATAAACCAATAGCGTCATTTTCTCCGCGCGCGTCATTGCGAGGGACGAAGCAACCCCACATGATAGATATTCAACATGAAAATTGCCAACCTGGCGCGTGAGGTTGCTTCGTCCCTCGCAATGACGTGTGATAATTAATGCCGCGCAATAATCAAAGATGCTTAATAACTCGTTTGTTTGTGTCCTCACAAACAATCCGGTACTTTGCATGACTATTGCTGTTTGTGGGGACACAAACAGCGCGTGGATTATTCTCCTCCACGTCAGCAATGACGTGTTGGTTTTTACGTCCCCGCAGGGCCTATTTGCTCTTTTGCCTTTAACATAAATGTAAACAAAAAGGCGATCAGCATAAAAAAGGCCGATAAGAAAAACACGGCATGAATGGATATGAGCGCCATAAAGCCTGCAGCAATTGGCCCTACAGCCTGCCCTATGGATGCACAGGATTGATTAACCCCTAATATCACACCCTGACTGTTACTTTTATTATTATCAGAAATTATGGCGTTTAACATAGGGTTACGCAAGCCATTAAACAAACCGTAAAGAAATATGCAAATAGTAAAGGTGATAAATGCTGTGGTAAAGCCAACCAAAAACATCGAGGCACAGCATAGCATGGTTGATACCAGCAGAATTACCGTCCGGGAGCTAAACAGCTTTGTACATAGGGGTATGCACAACTGCATAATAATGCCCATTGCTGCAAACCCGGTATAAAGCAGCCCGATCTTATTGGGCGATAACTTTAAAATGTCAACGGTAAATGTCTGGAAACCGATGATCATGGTGAATTGCGCCATCGTTAATAAAAAGCCTATAAAAATGGCAATTCCAATAACAGGTAGCTTTATAGTTGAAAGTAATGACGAAAATGGGTTTGATTTTTTTCCATCCATTTTCTTCCGGCCATCCGGGTTGGTTTCCTCTAATAAAAATATGGTTGCCAATACCCCAAGAAACGATATGCCGGCTGCGAAAAGGAAGGGCGCCTGCAAACCAAACTTACTGAGCAAACCGCCAACAGCAGGGCCAATTACAAAACCAAAACCAAATGCCGAGCTTAATATCCCAAATCTTTTGGCCCTGTCGGCCGAGGTGGAAGTATCTGAAATGATGGCCTGTGCTACTGATATATTGCCTCCGGTTAACCCGTCCAATATCCGGGCTGCAAAAAGTATAATGATGCACCGCGCCTCGGCAAACATGATGAAACTGATACAGGTGCCTATTAAGCTGATGGCCAATAAGGGTTTGCGCCCGTATTTATCAGATAATGCCCCTAAAACCGGTGTTGCAATTAGCTGGGCAACGGAATAACATGCGGTAAGCCAGCCGAGGGATTGTTCGGTTAAGCCATATTTTTTACCGTAGGTGTACAGTAAGGGAACAATAATGCCAAAGCCTAATGAATTTATAACACAAATAAAAACAAGCACCGAAAGGCGTTTATCAATTTTCATTAAGCTGGTTTATATTTTAATATGTTAGATGCAAACTTAAACAATTTGTTACCCCGCTCATCAATTAAAAAAGCGGCCCGCATGCCGCGAACCGCTTTATAAATACGAAATCGAAAATTCGAACTCCGAAATTAAATATGTATCGCCCTGTTATCCGTAGCTGCCAAACATGCTTCGCGGAAAGCTTCGGTATAAGTTGGGTGGGCATGGCTGGTGCGTGCAACATCCTCTGCCGATGCGCGGAACTCCATCGCCAACACAGCTTCGGCTATCATATCCGCGGCACGCGGGCCAATAATATGTACGCCTAATATCTCATCCGTAGCGGCATCTGCTAATACTTTAACAAAACCATCCAGGTCGCCGCTGGCTACTGCCCTGCCGCTTGCACGGAAAGGGAACGACCCTGTTTTATATTTTACGCCTTGTTCCTTCAATTGCTCTTCGGTTTGGCCTACTGCCGCAACTTCCGGCCAGGTATAAACTACGCCGGGTATCAGGTTATAATTAATGTGTGGTTTTTGGCCTGCAATTTCTTCGGCTACTAAAGTACCCTCATCTTCGGCTTTATGCGCCAGCATAGCACCGCGGATCACATCGCCAATGGCATATACACCTTTAACGCTGGTTTGCAAATGCTCATCAACCGTTATTTTTCTGCCGCGCTCTTCAACGGTAAGGCCTATCTTATCCAATCCTAAATTATCTGTATAAGCTATGCGGCCAACAGCTACCAGGCAGTAATCACCTTTTAACTCTTTCTTATCGCCGTTAGGCGCATCAAAAGTAACCGTAACTTCTTTGCCTTTGGCGATCGCTCCGGTTACCTTATGGCCGGTATAAAACTCAACGCCTTGTTTTGATAATACCCTTTGCAGTTCCTTGCCCAGGCTTTTATCCATAGTTGGGATAATGGAATCCATAAATTCAATTACCGAAACTTTGGCGCCCAAACGCGCATAAACCGAGCCTAACTCTAATCCAATAACCCCGCCGCCAATTAGTATCAGGTGCTTAGGTATTTCGGTAAGCGTTAGCGCTTCGGTTGAGGTAATGATCCGTTTTTTATCTATCTTGATAAATGGCAGGCTTGATGGTTTTGAACCCGTAGCAATAATAATATTCGTCCCAGTGATCTCCTGCGCTGTGCCATCGGCCTTTTTTATACTGATGGTATTTTTATCCTTAAACGAGCCTATGCCCTGGTAGGAATCTATTTTATTTTTTTTGAAAAGAAAAGTTATGCCGCTGGTATTTTTGCCAACAACATCAACTTTACGTTTCATCATCTGCCCCAGGTCAACCGATAAATTATCAAGATTAATACCATGTGTTTTAAAGGCATGTGAGGCATTATAATAGTGTTCGGATGAGTCGAGCAACGCCTTTGAAGGAATACAACCTACATTCAGGCAGGTACCGCCAAAGGTTGAATATTTTTCGATACAAGCAGTTTTTAAACCAAGCTGGGCACAACGTATAGCGGCCACATAGCCACCCGGGCCCGAACCGATAACGATAACATCGTATTGCATATAAGTATAATTTGGCGCAAAGTTAAGCATTAAAAAATGCTAACAAAATGGCTTAGTGTTGTCTTGATGTCAATTGTGTAACGCTGTATTATTCCGTTGGAAGTTCAGGCTCTACATAGTCATCTGTTGTGATCTCGTCCTTTGTTTTGTAAAGCCCCATGCTTAACCGGTAAAGAACAAACAAACTTCCAACAGGAACACCAAATGCAAACATCCAGTTCAAACTCCCTGTAAAGTTAAAGCTCACACCCAATAAAAATTGAAAATTGATGAGCGAAAAGAAAGCTCCGCCAAGGGCTTTATAACCTATAGTTGGCACATTTAGTAATATAATTGCCAAATATTTAGGCCATTTGGTTTTCAAATTACTGCGTTTCACCTTTACTATCATATAGATATTAAAAGCCAAAACACCCAAAGTCAATATCCCAAATAGCCAAAAGTATCCCATTTTCGGTAACGGTTCTTTTTCATTAAGTAAATAAAAGCTTAGTATTTTTTTTGACTGATCATCAAATATCACTTTAACTTCGCCAAATACTTCAGCATTTGATATCTGTATAAAAACCAGCGTTTCGCCCGGCGGCGTGGTTTCTGAATTATCGGTAGAGAAGGTTTTTGTAGCACTTTCAAACGAATAGTTTAATTTATCACCGAAGTTTTCTATGATAGCATGCCTTATGTTACCGAGTGTAGCCTTTAAAGTATCTTTATTTCTACCTTCTGTAAATTTTGTCGACATTAAAGAAATACCTTTATCATAGTTCTGATTTAACAGCGCTTCAACAAAATCTTTGGTGGTACTCTTATAAGCAGTCACGTTTTCAATAAAATTACAGCTTCCAAATAATGCTATAAATACAACTGAGGTAATTAGTAATTTGATATTTTTCATTTGTTTATGGTTAGGTTTAATCAACATAATTAAACTAACATATTAAAATTCTAAGATATTCTAAAGCTTTCACTAATTTTAGCTTCTTAACTGATAACGATCACATGAAAAAGCTCCTGCTCTTTTTTTGTCTTGCTATATTTTGCACCGAAATATACGCCCAAACAGCTCAACAAGTATCTGCCGACTCTGCCTACATCCGGCAAAACTACACCAAAATGGAAAAGTACATTACCATGCGCGATGGTAAGCGGCTGTTCACTTCCATTTATTTACCAAAGGATCAATCAAAAAAATATCCTATTCTCATGACGCGCACACCATATACGGTGGCGCCTTATGGCGATGATTACAAAAAATCGCTCGGGCAAAATATGTTGTTTGCCAAAGCAGGTTATATTTTTGTTTACCAGGATGTGCGTGGCCGCTGGATGAGCGAAGGGACTTTTGTTGATGTACGCCCACAGGTAGATCATAAAACCAAGCAGGATATTGATGAAAGCACCGATACTTATGATACTATCGACTGGCTGGTAAAAAACCTGCCAAACAATAATGGCAAGGTAGGTATCGAAGGTATTTCCTATCCCGGCTTTTACTCAACCGCGTCGCTGCCGAACGCGCACCCGGCTTTAAAGGCCGTATCGCCGCAAGCACCGGTGACGGATTGGTTCTTGGGTGATGATTTCCATCATAATGGCGCTTTTATGATCATGGATGGCTTTTCGTTTTATACTAATTTTGGTGTGCCCCGCCCCGTGCCCATCACACCCGATAAATTCAAAAATGGCATTAAATTCACTGCAAAAGATAATTATAAATTTTACCTGGATATGGGCGCGGTGCCTAACTACAAAAAGCGTTACCTGGGCGACTCCGTAAAGTTTTGGAACGATGTAATGGCCCACCCCAATTACGATGCATTTTGGAAAGCGATGAATATCCGCCCGCATCTTGTAAATATTACCCCTGCCACCATGGTTGTTGGTGGTTTTTTTGATGCCGAGGATTGCTTTGGTGCATTGCATGTTTTTAAGGCCCTACAGGAACAAAACCCATCTACACACCCAAATATGCTGGTGATGGGGCCGTGGTTCCACGGCGGCTGGGAACGCAGCGACGGGCGTTTCTTTGGCGATCAGGATTTCGGGCAGGAAACAAGCGTCTGGTTCCGCGAAAATGTTGAGCTGCCATTTTTTAATTATTACCTGAAAGGCGAAGGAACGATGGCCCTGCCAAAGGCCACCATCTTCATCACCGGGTCGAACCAGTGGCATAAATTTGATGCGTGGCCACCCAAAAACACGGTTGAGAAAACCATATACCTACAGGCCAATGGCAAGCTGTCGTTCGATGCACCAAAAACAAGCGATAGTTTTGATGAGTATGTAAGCGACCCTAACGCGCCCGTTCCGTATCAAGACGGCATACAGGAGCATCGTACACGGGAATATATGGTAGATGACCAGCGCTTTGCAGGCCGCCGCCCCGATGTAAAGGTTTATCAAACAGATTCTTTAACCGAAGACATAACACTAACAGGGCCGGTTATTGCCGACCTGTTCTCCTCAACTACTGGTACCGATGCCGATTATGTAGTTAAGCTGATAGATGTTTTCCCTGATAATTACCCTAACCCGGTGCCCAACCCTAAAAACGTTACCATGGCAGGTTACGAAATGATGGTGCGTGGCGAGGTTTTCCGTGGCCGTTTCCGCAATTCATTTGAAAAACCCGAAGCTTTTGTACCCGGCAAAGTAACCGAGATAAAGTACAACATGCAGGATGTTGCGCATACCTTTAAAAAGGGCCACCGTATCATGATACAGGTACAAAATTCGTGGTTCCCGATCGTTGACCGCAACCCGCAGAAATTCGTGGATATTTATACCGCGAAGGATTCGGATTTTCAAAAAGCGACTATCAGGATCTATCACGATGCGAAAAATACCTCATCGATAAAAGTTATGGTGCTGCAATAATTATAGGGCTTTTTAAATTTAATATAGATTTCACCGATCATACGTTTACATAAATATACTTTTTACATGAAATTATACCGATTACTTATTGTAGCCTTAGCGATGATGTCTTTTACCGCACACGCGCAATTATTCAAAAATCAGGAAACCTTCACCCGCGCCGATTCATTGCGGGGGAATTTAACACCATTGCGCACCTGTTATGATATTAACTATTATCACCTGGATGTTAAGTTTGATATCGACCATAAATTTATCAGCGGCAGCAACCTGTTTAAATTTACCGCTACACAGGATTTCACCAAACTGCAATTCGATCTCTTCGCAAATTTAAAAGTTGAGAAAGTAATTTATAAAGGCCGCGAATTACCTTTTACACGCGAGTTTAATGCCGTTTTTGTTACTTTCCCGCAAACTATAACCAAGGGCAGCAAGGATGAATTCACCGTTTACTATTCGGGCAACCCAACTGTTGCCAAATACGCCCCCTGGGATGGTGGTGTGGTATATACAACCGACTCCCTGGGCAAACCCTGGGTGGCAACAGCATGCCAGGGCATTGGCGCCAGTATATGGTGGCCAAATAAGGATCAGCAAGCCGATGAAGTTGACAGCATACTCATCACCATTAGCGCACCTACAGGCTTAAAAGATGTATCAAACGGCCGCTTACGTAAGGTTACCGACTTAGGGGATGGCTATACCCGTTTTGATTGGTTCGTATCAAACCCCATCAACAATTATGATGTGGAAGCCAATATTGGCGATTATACACATTTCAGCGACAGCTATAACGGTGAAAAAGGCAAGCTAACCTTAGATTATTGGGTGCTGCCCTATAACCTGGAAAAAGCCAAAAAACAATTTGGCGCCAATGTAAAGCCCATGCTTAAAGCCTTTGAGCATTGGTTTGGCCCCTATCCGTTTTATGAAGATGGCTACAAATTAATTGAAACCCCGTATCTGGGTATGGAACACCAAAGCGGCACGGCGTATGGCAACCATTACATTAATGGTTATTATGAAAATGGCCATGGTAAGGATTGGTCGCTTACCGGTTTGGGGCTTACCTGGGATTATATTATCGTACATGAAAGCGGCCACGAGTGGTTTGGCAATAACATCACTTCAAAAGATATTGCCGACGAGTGGATCCATGAAGGTTTTACCGATTATTCGGAATCATTATTTGTTGAAAGCATTGACGGCAAACAGGCAGGGCAGGAATATGTTAACGGATGCCGCAGCGCTATCGTGAACGACAAGCCTATTGTAGGGCCCTATAATGTTAACAAGGAAGGCTCCGAAGATATGTACTTTAAAGGTGCCGCCCTGATGAATATGTTAAGGACTATTATTAATGACGATGAAAAATGGCGAAGCATACTGCGTGGCTTGAATAAAACATTTTATCACCAAACGGTTGATTATGACGATATAACAGGCTACATTACCAAACAATCGGGCATTGATCTTTCAACTGTTTTTGATCAGTACCTGCACTATGCCAGCTTGCCCGTATTGGAGTTTGCCGAAAGAAAAGGAAAATTATATGGCCGTTTTACAGGTTGTGTAAAGGATTTTACCATGCCGGTAAGGATACGTATAAAGGGTGGCCAATATCAGTTTATGACCTGTAATACCAGGTTTAAACCTCTTAAAATTGATGGGGCAAGCAAGGATAATATCGAAGTGGATACCTTTAATTATTATATAGGCGTATTAGTTGATTAGGCATCCCGAATAAAAATGCTTTTTATATAGTCACATGCAACATGTTCGTTTTTTGTGTGTCTTATAACAAAACAAACTCATAAATCATGAAATCAATATCCAAAGTTTTACTGGTTGCCGTATTGTTAAGCGGCGCCAATTATACTTTTGCCAACCCACCACATATCACAGCAAAAGTAAGCGCCGCTAATACCATACAGGATCGTCATCTTTCAGGCTTTAACGCTATTGATGCATCCGGCTCATTTGATGTTTATATTGTACAGGGCAATACCGAATCTGTTAAGGTTGAAGCCCCTGCTGATGTGATCGACCATATTGTTACCGAGGTTGAGAATGGTACACTAAAAATTCACGATAAGCATAGTTCCGGTTGGAACTGGGGCAGTTGGTGGGGCAATAACCACAAAAAGGTAGCTGTATATGTTACCGCCAAAAACCTGAATGCCATAGGCATTACCGGTTCGGGTGATGTATTTTTCAAGGATGGTATCAGAGCAAGCTCTTTATCATTGAGCGTAAGTGGTTCAGGCGATGTTATGGGTAAGGTTGATGCAAAATCGCTGGAATGCGATATATCCGGCTCGGGCGATATGAAACTTTCGGGCCACGCACAAAATTCATCCATCAGTGTATCCGGTTCAGGCGATTTTAGCGCCCGCGACCTGGTTACAGCACACACATCGGTACAAGTATCCGGCTCAGGCGATGCCAGCATAAACGCCAGCGACAGTATAGAGGCTTCGGTATCAGGTTCAGGCGATGTAAGCTATACCGGTGGCGCGCAACATATTGTTAAATCAAAATCAGGCAGCGGGGATATCAGCGGGCATTAAAAAAATTAAATCTTTCTCTAATAAAAGCCTTACTTCAATAGAGCAAGGCATTTTTCAAGGCATTTTTCAATAACTTCCCTCAAATCGACCAGCGCTTCATCAATAGTTTTTCCTGCAGCATGGCATCCTTTGAACATCGGGGACGAAACAATATAAATGCCATCTTCGTCAATTTCAACAACTACCGGGAAGTGATATGTTTTCATGTGAATACTTTATAAATAAATTTAACACTAAATATGATATAACAAAAACGCCCTGCTCAAATTGAGCAGGGCGTTTTTGTTTATGTTTTAAAAGTCTCCCCTACCGGGGGAGATTTAGAGGGGGCTTACTTATTCTCCCTTTTCAGCGTTTTCTTCGTTATCGGCAGCGGGTGCTTCTTTTTCTTCAGCAGCAGGCGCTTCAGTTTCGGCAACTGGCGTTTCTTCAACCTTTGCTTCAACTGCGGGAGCTTCTGCAACCGGGGCTTCGTTAACAACAGGTGCTTCAACAACTTCTTCTGCTACCGGGGCAGCAGTTTCATCCTTAGCAGCAGGGGCAGCTTTAGTAGCTTTACCTGAACCACCACGACGACGGGTTGTCTTTTTAGCTGTTTGTGCATTATCGCCACCATAAACTGTGTTATAATCCACTAACTCAATAATAGCCATTTCGGCGTTATCGCCTAAACGGTTTTCTAATTTAATAATGCGGGTATAACCTCCGGGGCGGTTTGCAATTTTTTCAGCAATATCGCGGAACAGGATGCTTACAGCATCTTTATCCTGCAGGTAGCTAAATACAGTACGGCGTGAGTGTGTGGTATCCTCTTTTGATTTTGTTAAAATTGGCTCAACATAAACGCGTAAAGCTTTTGCTTTTGCTAAAGTTGTAGTAATGCGCTTGTGTAAAATAAGCGAAGTTGCCATGTTACCCATCATTGCCTTGCGGTGGCTGGTGGTACGGCCTAAGTGATTGTGTTTTTTTCCGTGTCTCATTGTTATTTAATTTTAGCACGTGCATACCGTTGGGCGATTATCTCAAGCCCGCGGAATTATGCCTTCGCTGTTTTTATTATTTCCCCTTTGTTCCCCCTTCAGGGGGTTAGGGGGTTTACTCTTCGTCTAATTTAAACTTAGACAGGTTCATGCCAAAAGATAAACCTTTTGATTTAACCAGATCCTGTATTTCAGTTAATGATTTTTTACCGAAGTTTCTGAATTTTAACATATCAGCAACATCGTAAGAAACTAAATCGGCCAGGCTGCGGATGTCGGCAGCTTTAAGGCAATTTAATGCACGTACAGAAAGATCAAGGTCAACCAGTTCGGTTTTAAGGATCTTGCGCATGTGCAGTATCTCTTCATCAACTTCTTTTGTTTCTTCCTTAGCCTGTGCTTCCAACATCATGTTCTCATCGCTGAACAGCATAAAGTGCTGTATCAGGATCTTAGCTGCTTCTTTAAGCGCATCTTCAGGATGTATTGAGCCATCGGTAGTAATATCCAGTACTAATTTTTCATAGTCGGTTTTTTGTTCTACACGATAGTTTTCAATAGTGAACTTTACATTTTTAATAGGTGTGTAAATAGAGTCGATAGCTATTACACCTACATTAGCATCAGGGTTTTTATTCTCGTCGCTCGGAATGTACCCACGGCCCTTGTTGATCGTAAGCTCAATTTCAAGCGTTACTGATGAATCCATGTTACAGATAACCAGATCAGGGTTTAAAACCGTAAAGTTGTTTGAAAACTTGGTAACGTCGCCAGCCTTAAAAGCATCCTGACCATTAATGATCACGAAGATTTTTTCACTGTCGCCTGATTCACCTGTTTTTTTAAACCTAACTTGTTTTAAGTTCAGTATGATCTCGGTTACATCTTCAACAACGCCTTTGATGGTTGAAAACTCATGCATCACTCCTGAAAAACGTACAGATGTGATCGCATAACCTTCCAGTGATGAAAGTAAGATACGACGCAGAGCATTACCAATGGTTATACCGAAGCCTGGTTCTAACGGACGAAACTCAAACGTGCCCTCAAAATCAGTTGATTTCTGCATGATAACCTTATCTGGTTTCTGAAATGCTAAAATTGCCATTTATATCCTTTTTTTAATTGTTTACTTGGTTAGATTTGAGACCTGAGATATGAGATTTGAGACTACTGCCCTGCTTTCATATCGGTTATCTTA
>Ga0302303_10000239_pt1 | contig 52495 bp, 37 predicted proteins | sample III_Palsa_E2_1_FD_194542 | JGI IMG/M metagenome (GOLD analysis project Ga0302303, IMG submission 194542) | Peat permafrost microbial communities from Stordalen Mire near Abisko, Sweden - III_Palsa_E2_1 | ecosystem: Environmental > Terrestrial > Soil > Palsa > Peat permafrost | place: Sweden...
TACTGCTATCTGTTGCCTGCATTTGTGGTATTATCCGTCGCCGCCTTTGGGCAGACAATTCCAGAGCAGCCAAAAGGACAGGGCTATGATCCCCATGCCTTGTTTGCTCCCGGATTCGATGGTGATCTCCATCTCGCTACCCGATCGGCAAATGGCGCCCCCTCCCCTTCTTACTGGCAGAATCGCGCCGACTACACGCTGGCGGTAAAGCTCGATACGGCGACTAACGAAATGGCGGGGTCGGATATCATCCGTTATACCAACAATAGCCCCGACAGTCTGCATTCGCTATGGCTGTATCTGGAACAGCAAACTTACCGGGCCGATGCCCGCTCGAATTACTATACTACACCCGCGCCCAACAGGCATACCGAAGGGTACAAGGTGGAATCGGTGAAGGTTCAGCAAGGTGATGCCACGGCGGATGCCGATTATATTATTACAGATACCCGGCTGCAGATCCGGTTGCGTCAGGCGCTGCCAGGACGGGGAGGAAAGATCAGCATCATCATCCATTATCATTATGTAGTGCCCGGTGATTTCGGTAACCGGACAGACTATGTGGAGACGCGCAACGGCAAGATCTATGAGATCGCTCAATGGTATCCCCGGATGTGCGTGTATGACGACAGGGGTGGGTGGAATACGCTTCCGTTTCTGGGCAGCGGCGAATTCTATTGCGAATACGGAGATTTCGATTATCGGGTGACGGTGCCCTGGGACATGATCGTCGCCGGTTCGGGCGAACTGCAGAACCCACAGGAAGTGCTGACGGCCCAGGAGAATTCGCGATTGAATGCGGCCCGGGCCAGCGATGCCACCGTCATGATCAGGAATGCCGCTGAAGTAGGCGCTGCTTCGAGTCGCCCCGTTCACCAGGGTATGCTCACCTGGCATTTCAAGATGTATAATACGCGGGATGTAGCCTTTGGCGCTTCACGCGCCTATGTATGGGATGCGGCGCGCGTCAATCTGCCGGAAGGCAAAAAGTCACTGGCCATGTCCGTCTACCCGGTGGAAAGTGCTGGTGCCGATGCCTGGGGTCGGGCGACGGAATATCTGAAAGGGTCGATGGAGTATTTTTCCACTCAATGGTTCACCTATCCCTATCCGGTAGCCGTCAATGAAGCCGGTATTGCCGGGGGAATGGAATATCCGGGGATCGTGTTTGACGGCATCACGGATAAAGGCAAAGAATTGTATTGGGTGACGGCGCATGAGATCGGGCATAACTGGTTTCCCATGATCGTGGGCAGCGATGAGCGTACTTATGGCTGGATGGACGAAGGTTTCAATACTTTCATCGACGTCTATGCTTCCGATGTTTTCAATAAGGGAGAGTTTGCCCCCAAGCGCGATGGAGAATATGCGCCGGGCGGCGGCAATCCGGTCGATGAGATACTGCCTTTATTAAAGGATCCCGAGGCGCCGGTGATGTTGACGCGGGCGGATGCCATTCCGGAGAAATACCGGCATCCGATGGTGTATTTCAAGCCGGCCCTGGGGCTGGTGCTGTTGCGGGAACAGATATTGGGCAGGGAACGCTTTGACTATGCCTTCCGCCGTTATATCCGCAGTTGGGCCTATCATCATCCGGGGCCCTATGACTTTTTCCGGACCATGGACAATGAGGCCGGAGAGGATTTATCCTGGTTCTGGCGGGAGTGGTTTTTTCACAACTGGAGCCTGGACCTCGCCGTGCAAGGCGTCCAAAACACAGCCTCCGGTGCGGATGTGACCATCGCCAACCTTGATCAGATGGCCATGCCGGCTGTACTGGAACTGGTATGGAAAGACGGGACGAAACAGCGGGTGCCGCTGCCCGTAGAGACCTGGTTACAGGACGGTACCCGGACACTGCATTTTCCGGCGACTCAGCCCCTGGCAGCCGTCACGATCGATCCTGATCATGTATTGCCCGACGAGAACCGGGGAAATAATGCCTGGAAATCAACCAATTAGCTTATTTTCTCAAAATAAGTACCCTTCTACGGTTATAAAACATCCCCTTGCTTTTACCAATATATGTAAGCAGTTCTTTGAAAAGGCGGAAAAGTAAAAAATAACAGATTCAAATCCTGAAAAGCCGTTGCGCGAACCTTTTAAAAACCCTATGATCCAACCCTCGAAAAACCCTACTATCCAACCTTTGAAAAATTCACTCGTCCAATCCTTGAAAGATTAACCCATCCAATCCTTGAATGAACCGACTCGTCCATCCGATCCTTGAGAAAAGTTGAAAAACCCTTACATCCAATCCTTGAAAAAACGCTTCTATCCAAATCCTGAAAGAACCCGACCCGAACAATCCTAGATCAACCTGAAAGAAATTTGCTCAAAAAATTCCTCTAGAACCTGAATATTTTAAATCCCAGTTCGGGCCACATTGTACCCCTTTTCCGCCTTTTCCTTCCACTACCATGCTTTTTCTTCTTTTTTCATCCGATCTCTTTATTTCATCCGAATTCTCCCCCACTTCATGTCATGACTCCGGCAGAATACCAGAAAATGATCAATTATCTCGATAAGCATCAGTCCTATGGACAGATACCCCCCAACAGTCCCTGTCCCGGCAACGCCGAGATCGAAAGAGAATGGAAGATGATCCTACTGGCCCTTGAAGCCATCCGGTGCCACGCTCTCACTGTCCAGGTCCGGACCATCCGTCTTTCACAAGCAAATGGGAGCCTAGAAAGCTGATTCTCAAGAATTTTAGAAGATTTTTGCTTTAAAAAGCCCGAAAAATTTTGTAGAAATATTATTGCACTTATCTTTGCACTCCTTATCGGAAAAATTCCGCCAGAGAGAATGGGAGTTTAGCTCAGCTGGTTCAGAGCATCTGCCTTACAAGCAGAGGGTCGGGGGTTCGAACCCCTCAACTCCCACACTTCAAATCAAGCACTTATGCGGCAACGTCTAGGTGCTTTTTCGTTTTGTGCCGAACACTCGGGCATCAACCCCTCTTTTTTCTTCAACATTTACCCCGATTTCAAATAGCTACTGCCCACTTCGGTGCGGCCTATTGTTTACTTAAATTTAATTCATTTGTCCGGATTTACTCAAAAACCTTGCGCTCAAAGAACGCTCGCAGCCTTTGCTCCGCGGGCCTTCCATCTAAACACTGCCGTCTAAGATTTGCCTAACATAAAGAGGCCTTCTTACCCGATTCTCCACAAGGAGTCCCATTATGCCTTTAAATTTGGATATTTTGAAATGGTAAAGCTTGACGGCTTATTAATATATTGGTAGAGTGTAAGCCAATTTCATTAAATGACCAACAATGACCGAAGCCCCTGAAGAAAACAGTCTTTCGACGCTCGCCCGCTTTCTCGAATCACGGAATCTCGAAAGAATTGAACGCATGACAATAGCCGAGTATGCCGACCTCAGCGATCACGATTCCCTTTGTTATTGGCTGGAATATGGCACCATAAGGAAAAGTGTCAAGTCCTAAAATGCGTTGAAGGTAAAAAGCCCCGGTAGAAACCGGGGCCCACTGTATAACGGCACATGGAGTAGAAAAAACCTTTATTTAGTCCGGGCGAGTTTCAAACCGTGGCACTCTTGCCATTACATCTATTGTTATCGAATCAGATCACCACCCCTTTCTTTCAAATTACGGGTACTAAAGCATCCCGGTTGTTCCCGGAACAAGCCTTTCACCGTCAAAAAAACGGCGTTCACAGATAAATCGCTAAAAAAGCCTCCCGGTTTCATTAACTTTCCGCTTAGAATGAAAGCAAATACCACTACAATACTTATTCATTTGTTCTCGTGGCTGCTCGTCATTTCCCTGCCCTACCTTTTTGCCTTTCCTCCCGAAAGAATAATGAAGGACCTGTCTATTGAAAAGATCGACCGCAACAGCGTCCGACTGGCAATGACACTTACTATGGTATTGCTTTGCAGTGTCTTCTATATCAATTATCATGTACTGATCCCCCGGTTTCAATTGAAGCAAAGATGGGTAGCCTTTATCTGTAGCAACCTTATTCTACTAACTTTATTTTTGTGGTATCAGTTTTTTTCGTCGCATTGGCTGATCACTGCCGGGCTGCCGGATTCCCTGGCTGATTTTCCGGGCCCTTCCATCCCCATGTACATAATAGTCGTCATAATCTGCTATGGGGTAAGAATCTCGGTCGAATGGCGTCGGGTGGAATTGGCCAACCATGCCCTGGCCACGGAAAAAGCGACGGCAGAAATATCGTATTTGAAAAAACAGATCAATCCTCATTTCTTTTTTAATACACTGAACGGGATCTACGCGCTGACGATCAAAAAATCGGACCTGGCGCCACAGGCCATCCTGCAACTTTCCAATATGATGCGCTATGTACTCTACGATTGCGAGGCTGAAAAAGTTCCTTTGGCGAAAGAGATGAAATATATCCGGAGCTATATCGATATGCAATCTTCTCGCCTGAGCGAGAATAATAAGATACACTTTCACGTATCCGGTACGAATGATGGCGCCGAAATACTGCCCCTGCTGCTAATACCCTTTGTCGAAAACGCTTTCAAATTCGGAATTTCATCCGATGATGACACAACCGTTCTTATAGACATCGAATGGGATGACATGGCCCTATCATTTTTTTGCGAGAATGAAAAGAAAAGCAGGCTTCATGTACATTCGGAACACCACGGCATAGGAATAAAAAATGTAAAAAAGAGACTCGATCTTTCTTATCCCGGGCGGCACAAATTGAACATCTGGGAGAACGAGGAATTATTTTCAGTAAACCTAACCATACAGTTATAATGCTAAGGTGTATTGCCATCGATGACGAGCCCCTGGCGCTGGATATTATAAAAGAATATGCCGGACGGGTAAATTTTATCACCCTGATCAAAGTATTTGGCAGCGCCTTCCCTGCAACAAATTACATGAATGAATTCCCGGTCGACCTTATTTTTCTGGATATCCAGATGCCTAATACAGACGGAATGGAATTTTTCAAATCTTTACAGCATAAACCGATGGTAGTCTTTACCACGGCCTTCGGGGAATATGCTGTCGAAGGCTTTAAAGTAGACGCTGTAGATTATCTTTTAAAGCCCTTTGATTTTAACCAGTTTTCAAAGGCGGTGACCAAAGCAAAGGAAATTTCCCAGTTTAAGGCCCAACAAAACACCAATGCCTTGCCGTATATTTTCATCCGCTCCGACTACCGTCTGGTGAAGGTCCTTTTGGAAGATATCGCTTACATAGAAGGGTTAAGTGATTACTCCAGGATCGTCACCCTTCACGGAAAACCGATTATTTCATTGATCTCCCTGAAAGAAATCATGGAAAAACTGCCGCCCGCCGAATTTATCCGTGTCCATCGTTCGTTCATCATTCCTATCGCCAAAATCCTTTCCTATAACCGAAGTCAGCTTTTCCTTCCCACTGCGACGATCCCTGTCGGCAATACCTATACAGAGCATGTAAAAAAAATACTTAAGCCATAGAATCCACTTCCTATTATGTGCAGAGGCCAATGGGGTGCTACTTAAATTTCAGATTTAGTGAAACGACATCGGCAACAAGGTCTGTCGTTTGCGTATAATGCGCATACCGGATTTCCAGCATATTCAAACTTCCAAATATCCCATTCGGGGCTGCAATCCTAAGCCCCGCACCATAGGACTGACTGGAGAAAGAGGCTAGCGCATAATTACTCGTGTAATATTGATCCGAAGTTGAATGTTTCTCATACGGCGAAAAATAATTAACTGCCTTTTGAACATAATATCTGTAAAAAGGCGATAGGGAAATAAAGGGAGTGAACTTGAACGGGACTTCGACATTTGCCGTATGCGATACCATGCCCCAGTTGTCAATATAGAGGCGATAGTAAGTACGGATTATAATATTGTCGCCAAGGAAATAATTCAACCGGAATCCGATTGGAAGTTTAAATCGTTGTGAAGGCAGATTTTCAATAGTGTCTTTGCCCGTATTCAAATACACACGATGAAATGGCAGTCCGAGATAGCCGCTTTGATAAACAAAATCCATAGCGATACTTCCCTGTATCCGCTGATTGATGACCTGCGCGAAGGAAAAGGAAGCCGTGTAGGTATCCCTGGCCTTTGAGGGAGTAATAGTTGTTGAACTTCCGCCGACGGCCTGACCATTGACATAGGTAAGAGCTTCTGTTCTCCCGCTGGCGGTCGTGATATAGACGACGCTGTCCGCGGATGAGGTGCTTTTGACGGAATCCACGGGGTCGAATTCGGAAGGCAGGATCATTTTAATCCGATCAAAATAGCCGGTCAATTTGACACTAAATTCGCCGTTATGGTGATTTTTCTTCGACAACGAGGTGTTCAGCCCGAGCGAATGATAATAATTATGTTCTGCAGAATAGTAAGTGCCCAGACCGAATTCCATTCCTTTTCTTTCATTTTCGATTGACCAGTCCAGCGTAGGATAGATTCTTGTTCCGTTATTGCGTGCATGCCCGTTAGAATCGACATATGCTTGCGAAGCTGCAGTATGATAGTCGATCCCAAGGCCGCCGGTTAAGGCATTTTTCCGGCCTTTGGAATCCAAGCCTACGAATTTTAAATCCAAGCCGTTTGACAGGTCAGTCACGTCCCCATTGCCTTTGTAATCAGTCCTTCCGCCCATAACCGCAGATTTATCTGCGGTTTGATTATAGTAACTGGATACGAGGTTGACTTCCTCCAGCTTTAGTTTTCTTGCTTTGTAGCCACTCGAGTCGGAAGAGGCGACTTGTGAAAAAGCGTGCAGCAGCATTAAATACATACCTACAACGGTAAGACAGATCTTTCTCATATCTATTTTTTCAGTTTTGATCGTTTCAATTGCACCCGCAACCGCCGCCGGTCTTGCCGCCATTAGCTCCTGAGGAACCCTCTCTGTATGTCTGTGCGTTCAACTCGGTTTTTTCTACTTTTCGGTTGGCCAGGATCATCTCGGAATCGTTGATCCTGTTCTTCTGATATTCTTTGACAGGCGAACAGGAGAACGATAAAAAGGTAGCCAGTGTGGCCAGTGCGCCAATAAAAAATCTTGTTTTTGTCATAATGTTGGTTGTTATTGCCCATTTACTTGTCTTCGTCGATGGCCTCCTTTACCTGCCCGCAGAAGAGTTCAGGCGAAACTCCCGGATTACCTTCCCATTCTTTCACCACTTTTCCTTCTGCCGTCAGCAAAAGAGTCAGCGGAAATTGTCCCTTGGTATTAAATCGATCCGCTAACTGGTCGTTCTGCTGCTGTTGTTCACGGGTGAGCTGGTTCTTTTTCTTGCGTGGGAAATCGGCATTGACCAATACCAATTCTGAATCCGCCAGCCGCATAAATGCCGGCTGATCCAGGATATCCTTGCGCAGCAGCATACAAGGGCCGCACCAGTCACTGCCGGAAAAATTGAGTAGGACATGCCGGTGTTCTTTGCGGGCTAGTATCAGAGCCTCTTCCATGTTCGTATGCCAGCTCTGGCCAGAAAGGCAAGCAAAGGCAGCAAAGCAAATCAGGGTTTTCACTATCATATCTTTATTTTTTAAAACTAATCTGTATCGGGACCTAACGCATAAGGTATATGCTTAAACACGCCATTGGTAATAGTTACTTTTGAGCCGGCCGTGTCTATACCCGTGGAGTCAATCTGGAAAATCCGTGCGGAAAATTGAAAGGATCCGGTTACTTTCTTCTTTACTCCATCACTGGCGGATAGGGTAACAGAACCGCCCGTCGCCAATCCCCCTTGCCCCCACAGCGTATCGGTCAGGGCGCTGCTTGTCCTCGAAAAATATTCGAAGGCTGCATTCCACGAGAGGCTATCCGCAGTATAGGTCTCCAGGCTCATAGTACTGTCGTTCGATCCGGCCAAAGACGTATCGCTGCATTCTATGACGATCCTTTTCGTGCCGGAATAACCGGTAATGATCAACAATTTCAATCCCTCCGGAAAATACAATTCGTTTAGGACAGCCGACACAGAATCCGCCTGCCAGTTGACGCCATTGATAGTCGCCGTAAAAAGCGCGGATGAATCCGCCGACCCGGTGCTTGTCTCAGACGCGGATTTTACGCACGAAGATCCTATGAATATCAAATTCCCCAGTAATAAGGCCAACAGCAATACTTTATTGGTTTTCATGATCTTTATTTTGAGTGGAGATTAAGGAATATCCTATTAGTGTACGTCCCCTCTGCTATTCAGGTTGTCTGAAAAACGAAGGGACGCTCCATTCTGCTATAACTAATCTGTGAACAGGTGATATTTCCGGGTAAATGTAACACAGTCCCTGACCGGAAACTACGCATCGTCCGGGCGCGCGCCGTATTCCTTCATAGCCCCGGAGGAGAATTTTTCCTCCTTACAAATACCTTATTCCAAGGAAATCTTTTCATCTCCATCTTCACTGGACACATAGATCAGTACTAATGTGAGCATTTCATTTTTTGCCCTCATATTCCCTGTGGACACGATCATTTTCGGGGGGCTATTGGGATTAGCAGGGTTATCGGCCGTATTGTCATATACACCAATGACATTGACAATGGAGCCTGCGGGAATCTTTAGCAACTTCTTCATGCGATACAGCTCCTGCCAGCGAAAATCCCACCGGGGGATATGCACCAGGGGTATGGTATCCCCCGCAGGCGTAACGGCGAATGCGGTGAATTCCTTGCCGATGTAATGCATATGTGGCCATATATACAGCAGGGATTGGTCTTCCTGTGTCTGCACCTTCAGGTGAAATGCCTGTACCTGACCCGCTAGTATCCATAAGGGAGGACTGATCGCGTCCTCTCCGATCCCTCCCGTCCCAAGGCTGATGACTTTCACCTGCCGCCGGACAGGCTTATTCGCAAAGAAAAGATTGACTCCAACAATGGAGGACTCATCAACGGCAATGGCACTGTAATGCACGGTCAGCAGTACCACCCCCCTCCTGGGTAGCTTCCAACCCATGCCTGACGCGTATGATTCATAGGAGGAGCCGGGGATCCAGCCGGTGTAGAAAACAAAATTCTTTTTGAAGTGGTTATATTCATCCATAGCGGGACCTGCCAGGTCGCCATCGAGAAACCGGCTGCCTCCGAAGATGGTGACGGACGTATCCGCCACTTCGTAGAACCCGTAGTTAGCATGATGGATGATCTTTTTATTATTGCAAACGAATTCCACCGCCTCCATGTCGACCCCTTCCGGGAGTTCATAGGGCAGCTTGAAGACGATGAAGCGCTCTTCATTGTCACCCTGGACTTTGTAAGAGGAATCGATGCGAAGCGTGAGATCAGGCGGTCTCCCATATGCCGTTCCATTGAGAAGCTTAGCAGAAGCCACGGAACCCTTTCCCTTTTCGGCGCCCGCATCGATCCATCTGACGATCCTCTCCCGCTCCTCAGGCGTAAGGCTCCTGTCATTGGCAAAATCCCTGTAATGGACATCCGCTTTCCAGGGAGGCATATAACCGGACTCAACTACCTTTTTAATAAAAGTGGCCCTTTTTGCAATATCGTCATACGATACCAAGGCAAAAGGGGCCGCCTCCCCGGGACGATGACAAGTGGCGCATTTCGCCTGGAATATCTTTGCTACCTCCGCGTAGTCGATCTTTTGCGCCAGCAAATGCCGGCCCGTTAAAAACAGCAACGGAAGACAGAAAAGATATTTCATGATATTATTATTCGTCCCACCAGACCTTACCGGTGATATCATTGGCCGCGCCATATCCGGGCAAACTCAATTCGGCATTGATCGCATTGACAGCGTTATTATAATTCAAATCGCCTTGCAGCGGATAAACAGGTTCATAACGCCTGGGCATCAGTACAGGATTACCACCCAGGGTAATATTTTCCAAGGGCATAATCACCCCCGAAGAACTGGGATAGCCTGTGCGCTTGATCAAGGCCCATGCCTCGTTGCAGTTATTATACAAATTAAGATATTCTTGCACGAGCACCTGTTCAAGGCTCGTCGACGCCTGGAAGGCTATACCGGGCTGCGACAAATAATTCGTGATCTCACCGGCAGCCAGGGGCGTGTAATTTGGGGTCTGCGCCAGTTGGGCCCAGGCATCATAGTCCTGCAGGGAGGCAGTAATGCCGTTAGTATACAATTGCTGCGCCGTCATGGGATCATTGGACAGCCCTCTTATCACCAGCTCTGCCCGCATAAAGCATACATCCGCATAGGTGATCACAGGGAAGACATTGAACCCACTTCCTGAATTATAACCGGCATAAAGGATATAGGGTTGAATGATGGAAGGAAAATTGACCGATTGGGCCACTCCGTTAAAGGAAAATTTCAGGTTGTTCAAATAAAAACTATTGTTAGGAGCATTGGCCGAATCCGGGCTGGCGTATTGCCCCTGGTACAACTGACCATTCCAGGTCACCGATGGGGGGATCTGTCCTTGCGCCTGGGCGGAGTCGAACATCGCCTGGGAATTGATGGCGGCCGGCTGCAGGATTGCCCTGATACGCGGATCCTGGGTACTGACCAGGAAATCAACTACGTGCTTTTCAAGGCACTCATTGCCCTGTCCCAATGGGTTCCAATTTTGGTTGCTGTTGCCGGACCCCTCGAAATTGACCCCCCCGGTGAAAACCCATTCATCGGAAGTGTTATCGATCAACCCGATCGGGTCGCTCAGTACTTCATTGGCAACAGTCGTCAATTGTGACGGGTTCTGCTTCAATAAACGCATGGCAATCCGCAGTCTCAGGCTATTGGCGGCTTTGATCCACTTGACCGTGCTACCCTGGAATACCAGGTCGTTTGTCCCTGCCGTATCCTGTGCCACAGGCTGGGGGGTTTCCAGCGTAGCGACGTAGGATTTCAGCTGGCTGTCCAGGGTATCTAAAAACGCCTCCTGTGTATCCCATACCGGCGTCAGGTTGCCCGTATATCGCGCCTGAAAGGCCTGGGAATAAGGCATGGCCCCATTCGGGTCGCTGGTATAAAAGGCGTATTCCGCCATGTTGATCCCGGTGATAGCATATAGATAAACGTAAGTAGCCTTCTCGGCCGCCGGCATAACGGAGATCAAATGCTGGACGTCTGCCAGGGGAGGGCCTACATTGTTATAAAAATTATTGTACCGCACATCCCCGTTCGCCACTGAATTGAACAGGCCCGTGGAGCCGCTGTTACCTCCGGCGCCTACCCATAGCTGCGTCCAGGGACGAATGTATTCGTAAAAATCGTAAAAAGCCTCGAACGAGTTGTTGTACATCTGGGTCTGGCCGCTCGTCAATTCCAGTTCCGGCTTGATGGACAGCACGGCATCCGGATTGCTGTTGAGTTCGGCAAATTTAGTGCGGCTGCAGGAAAACAGCGTCAAGAATGCGAAGGCATTCAAAATATATAAGTGAGAACGTATCTGTTTCATGAGATGAACAATTAAATGGATAATAGATCAGGTACTAGAAACTGGCGTTTAAGGCGAATCCGTATGAACGTATATAAGGAATGCCGCCCGCATCGAAAGCGCCTCCGGAACCTGAATCATTTTGGTTGTCAGGATTGATATGATCCTTCGCGTTATTGTACAGGTACAGGGGATTCCGGACGCTGACGGTGGCCCTCAGACTATTCATCCTCGATTTAGCTGCCCACGTAGCCGGCAGATCATAGCCAAGCGAAACATCCCGAACGACCACCCAGGAAGATTTAAAAGTCCCGGCCTCCCTGATGCCGCTGTACCAGTCATAGGTAGCGGTATAATAATCAGGAGCATCAACAGGTTGAACCCAGCCATTCTTATACGCGGCCGCATAGGTCATCCCCCCTACATTTCGTGAGGTTCCATCAGTTCCGGTAGCCATAGTCCCCTGCTGAAAAACGCCTTTCAGCATGATCCCATCCTGGCGCGGCGTGCTCGGCGCGCCGAAATAAGATGCTGTATTGGCAACAGGTGTATAGGCAACGCCGCCAAGAGCCGCCGTCCGGCCGAAGAGGCTGGACTTCAGGTTGCCGTTTTGAGTGCCGTATAGCAGCGTAGGAGAATATTCCAGGCCGCCAAGTCTTGAATCCAGGAATATGCTCAGCGTTAGCTTCTTATAATTGAATGAATTCCGCCAGCTGCCCAGGAAAGAAGGCAGCGTTGAACCGATCACAGGCTCTTTCGTATTGGCGTTCGTACCATAATTGAGTGCCCTCTGATAAATCGGAAAGGTGCCCCCGGCGCCATCCGCCATGGTGATCACGTGCTGTCCGTTCAGCGGGTTATTCGCATTGTTCCCATTTCCGTCGGTGGCCTGGTAGCGCGCATAAGCGTACTGCCCTACCAATAACGCGTAATCGCCGCCTTTTACGGCTATTGTACGGATACCGTCGCCATCTTCCAGGTCCTGGTACGTGACGCCAAAAGGAAGTGATAGCACCTTATTACGGTTCAGCGTATAATTGAACTGGCTAACCCAGTTGAACTCCTTCGTCTTGACAGGCGTGCCGAAGATCGTCAATTCGATTCCCCTGTTCCTCACCAGGCCGCCGTTCAGCAAGGCACTGGTCACGCCTGAAACATTCGGAACCGTAAAGTCGATGATCTGGGACTTCGTATTCTGCGTGTAGAAGGTAACGTCTCCGCCCAAGCGGGAGTGCAATACCTTAAACTCCAGCCCAGTCTCGAATTTAGTACTCTTCTCCGGGACCAGGTGTTGATTCGGCAGGGTGTTGGACTGATAGCTATATGAATTGACCGTCGATCCGGTGGAAGTCTGATAAGGGTTGTTGGCCTGATAGGACCCTGTATTGGCTGTATAGGCGTTGGTCCCGTTGCCGCTTTGATTAAAGGAGAACCGCAGCTTGCCGAAGTTAATCCATGCAGGCAAATGAAGGGCGTCTGAAAATACCCAGGCAAGATCTGCCCCGGGGTAAAAATAGGAATACACACCATGCCCGTCATTATAGACCAGCGAAGAATTCCAGTCATTCCTGCCGTAAAAATTCAGGGTATAGGTGTTGGCGTATTGAAGGCTTCCCTGGTAGAACAGCGAACTGATCTGCGCGTCCTGAGGTGAGGCCTCTGTGATGTTGGGCGGGTTCTTTGAATTCGAGAGGCGGTAAATATCCGGCAATATGGCGCCATTCGTACTATAGCTTGCGCCGGTATTTTCAGAAGTAAAAACTTCGCCGCCAGTCTGCAGGGAAGCCAGCCAGTTTTTAGACCAGGCCTTTTTAAAATAAAGGCTGGCATTATAACGGAATTGGTCCAGCACATTGACGGACGCAGAATAACCGGGGTTGCTGAAACCGGGACCTGTTCCCCGGGTATCCGAAGTCTCGTTGCGGTTATAAAGGTTACCATCCACATTGGCCAGCAGGTCCATCCAGGGAAGGATATTGGCCGTCAACTGAATACTTCCCCGGAAATTATTTTCTACCAGATAATCCCTATTTTCATAAAGGGGGTACAAAATGCCTTGCGCGACATTTAATGCATCACTTTGATTGGCTCCTCCGTGCACGGAATCAATGAAGTGCCTGGACCAATACGGCAAGTTGAAATTCGTAGCGACATCATAGCTCAACGCGTACAGGGGACTACTGCCGTTTTGCAAAGCAGGGTTGAGCGTTCCGCTTTGCACATAGGTCACGTTACCGTCCACCAGGATATGGCTAGCCAGCTTGTCCGTAACATGCAATTGTATGCTATTCCGTTTCAACTCATTATTCGGAGTGATGCCATTGGCGGACAGGTGAGAATAAGACAGGCGGAACGTCGTCTTATCATTAGCCCCCGAGATCGAGATATTGGTATTGTCTGTAAGGCCATTCTGGTAAAGGCTCAGCGGGTTGAAAGCTACGTTCTTCATGGGAAGCCCGCTGCCCGGATCCAGTACCGTCTGCCCTGCCAGTTTAGGACCAAAGCTGACCCCGTAAGAGTTGGGATTGATCTGCAGCTGACCGGTAGAACTGGTATCGAAGTCCGACGTATTGAATCCCGAGCCGAACTGAGTCTGGAAATCCAGGGTCTTATAAGGGTGGTCCACATAATCGCTATGCGAGAATGTGATCCCGACCCCCTTCTGAATATAGCCCCTTTTTGTTTTGATGAGGATCACCCCATTGTTAGCACGGGATCCGTATAGGGCTGTTACCGCTCCGCCTTTGAGGACGCTCAGAGATTCGATATCATCCGGATTAATATCCTTTAGAATATTTCCGAAATCACCGGAACTGCCGTATTGGCCCCCTTTATTCGGCAACACCGATTGATTGTCCAGTATCACCCCGTCGATGACGACAAGGGGAGTATTGCCATAGGGGTCCAGCGAAGAGCTTCCCCTGATCAGGAACCGGGGCGATGCCGAGGGACCGCCTACACCCGGCTGCACCTGTAAGCCCGGCACCATTCCCTGCAAGGCCACGATCGGATCGACAGCATTCGCCTCCCTGATCTGGTCCCCGCTGATCTGGGTCACCGAGTATCCCAGGCCCCTGGTTGCCCGGCTCTCGCCAAAACCGGTGACCACGACTTCATCGATGGCTTTGGGCGCCGGTAGCAGCCTGATTTTGATCGTCTGCTCCTGATCGACCGTAACCTCCTGGGTTTGATAGCCAATATTGGAGATGACCAGAGTGGAATGCGGCGGCACTTTTAAGGTAAAGGCACCTGCCGCGTCAGTGCTCGTGCCCGTCTTAGCGCCCTTGATCTTTACCGATGCTCCCTGGAGAGGCTCGCCCTTGTCATTGGTTACGGTCCCTTTTATGACAACAGGCTCCGGTATTCTCCGTTCCTGTCCTTCGGCTGACAGTGGTTTCCCGGCCCTTTCGGTAATGACAATAGTCTTATTCTCGATGATGTAGTCCAGGGGCTGATCCGCAAAACATAAAGTCAATACCTGGGTCAGAGGTGCGTCCTTGACATTGAGACTGACAGGATGCGCCTCCTTTAATAAAGAATAGTTGTAAAAGAAGGCATAACCAGTCTGACGCTTGATCTCCGAAAAGACTTTTTTCAGGGGCAAGTCCCGGCCCGAAAGACTTACATTTTGTGCAATCCCCCCGGCGTAAACTTGTGATAACGTTGCAGTCAGTAGTAGTGTACACAATTTCATGACCATACACATTTGGTGAAAGCCGGCAGGGCGGAACTTTCCAGTTTTTTTCATACATTCACAGTTGAGTTGGTTAAATAAAAGAATCCCGCAAAGGTTTATTTTAATGTGACCAATTTGGGCCAGGGGCGCTTCCGACGCTTCTGGCTTTTTTTGGACACAAGAATCACGATTTCAATCGTTCAAAAATGTTCTGCCCATCAGGGCAGCACAGTCAGCAAATGGCCTTCCAGGATAAAATGTACCTGGCTCTTCTCCAAGGCCATCAATATCTGTACAAGCGACAAATCCCTGCCTAAGTCCCCGCCGAACAGAGCTTTGGTCGGCGGCCCCTTATAATGGACATCCACATTGTACCAGCGGGAGATTTGCCTCATTACCGTCTGAATATCGTCCTGATCGAAACTGAAATACCCGTTCCTCCAGGCCATGGCCGACTCTACCAAATCCGGATCCTTCACTGTATTCATCGTTCCGTCTGATCGGACCCTGACCTGATCCCCCGGATGCAGCAAAACTTCCGTCGCATCTTTAACAACCTTCACGGATCCTTCCAGCAAAGTGGTTCTTACAGCGGGTTCATCACCATAGGCATTGATATTAAAATGAGTGCCCAATACCTCGACCTCCATCCCATCCTTTGCTACTATAAAAGGCAAACTCTTATTACCGGCGACTTCAAAATAGGCCTCACCGGTAATCGTAACCTTTCTTTCCGGGCCCGTAAATGCAGTCGGATAAGTAATGGAAGAAGACGCGTCCAGCCACACCTTCGTACCGTCGGGCAACACGACTTCATATTGATTACCCCTGCCTGTCGTTAACGTATTGTACAGGATTTCGGAGGGTTTTTCATGCAATGCTTTATAGGTCAATTCACCTTTTTTATTTTCAACAGCCGTATTGCCTTGCATGCCCAGGCTGGCACTCCCGGCACTGTCCAGCACAATCTTTTGCCCCCCTGCGAGGGTTAGCACCGCCGCATTTTTACCGGGTGCCAGGTCGTTCTTGAATCGTTGCTGCTGAGTTAACAAAGGCTGCAGCGCCTGCCGGCGATGGAAACCCCAATAACCGCCCGCACCCAGCAAGAACAATAGGACCGCCGCCGCATAATACCAGGTCTTTCTTTTCCTTCGGATGGTGACGGGCCCCCTGTCCGGCGACGCCAGGTTACCCGCCAGAAAGTCTTTCCCTGCTTCCAGGGCATCCAGACGCTTCTCCATGAGTTCATAAAAACCAGGAGAAAGTTTTTCAGGCGGATTCCTATTGGCCGCCAAATACAGCAGCCGGTAGGTTTCCAGGAAGGTTTCCCTGTCCATTTTCTTAATGGATTCCAGGAATGAAGCCAACTCCTTATCTGAATAACTGCCCGCCGCAATTTTATCGATCAGTTCCTTACTGAATTCTATAGGCATAGAGCTGTATTGAAGTTAAGTTCGTTCGGCACTCGCAAAAGGATACCTCAAAAGCAAAAAAAATATAAAAGGAGTAAAAGCGTCCAGTCCCCATGTCTTTGGAGATAGTCCCTGACAAAGCGGGTGGCTTCGTAGAGCTGTTTTTTTACCCCATGTATACTGATCTGTAAGGTATCCGCCACTTCCGCCAGGGAGAGGTCGGCGGTGTGGCGCAGATGAAAGATTTGCCGCTGGCGTGGAGGAAGCTTTGCAATAGCCTCCATGGCAATGGAATAGTATTCTTCAAAAAGCAGGTCGTCCTCCAGCCGGTTGCCTTCCTGCTCACCGTGATCGCTGTAAAAAGCCTGATAGTCGTTTATACTCTCTCTCTTTCTGTACCAGTCAATCACACGATTTCTGGCCAGCCGGAAGATGAAAGGCCGGAACGAGCGGATGGTCAGCATCCTGTCCCGTTTATCCCAAATCTTAACGAATAATTCCTGGATGATCTCTTCCGTATCCTCCCTCGAACGGTTGGTCAGTGGATAAATGACCTTGTATAACAAGGGGGCATAATAGCTGTACAATGTTGTAAAGGCCTGGCGATCACCTGCCACACAACGTTGCATCAATTCTCTTTCAGCAGTCAAATCGTTATTTTGTCGGTTCACCAAAGTCTAAATTTACAATATTTTCCGGTGTGTCAATATACTGGGTGAAGCGCCTGATCAATTTCGATTTAATCACAATCCTTATTCTGCCTTAGGTTAAATACCTTCTCGTTAATATAATACAACTATTTGAGAAAATATTGAAACAAGCCGCTAAAACTTCTGGGTAAATTTACAGATGAATCGATACGTTGCCGTCTCAGGAGTTTATCTTATTTGTTTCATTACACTTAATTCATCGGCACAGGCCCTCCAGGCCTCACTTGACAAACTATTTTTTCATCCTCCCGAAAGCGCAAAACCAGGTGTCTTATGGATGTGGATGGGCTCCAATCTAAGCGAAGAAGGTATTACCCGGGATCTGGAAGCTTTAAAGGAAGAAGGGTTCAACAGGACCACCATGTTTAGCCTGGCCGACGTGACGACCCCCTGGGCGGGGGAGATCGAAAAAAGTCCTACTCCCGAGCTTATTTCATGGACAGAGCCCTGGTGGCAGCTCGTACGCCACGCCGCCGAAGAATCCAGGCGCCTGCATATGGATTTCGGGATGTTTAACGGCCCGGGCTACGAGTCCAGCGGTGGTCCCTGGATCACACCTGAATTGTCGATGCAAGAACTGTGCTGGTCACAGCAGCCAATCAAAGGAGGTGACCGTGTAAGGATAACACTGTCCCGTCCGCAAATCGATCCGCATGCCAATGAGCCCTATCCTGTTTTCAATCCCGGGACAGGGCTAGTGGAAAAACCTGCGATACCAGCCAGAACAACTTTTTATAAAGATATTGCCGTTCTGGCACTTCCTTCAAATGGCGTCGTCTCAAAGGACAGTATCATCGATCTGACAGGTACGTTGCAGCCAGAAGGCCAATTGGTGTGGGATGCACCTGCTGGCGACTGGATCGTATATCGCTTCGGCTACACAACTATGGGCGCGCTGATCCAGCCCGCCCAGTGGAAAGCGACCGGATTGGAATGCGATAAAATGAGCCAGGAAGCCGTTGATTTTCATATGGACCATGTCATCGGCGAAATTCAACGGCATTTGGGTGACTTGGTCGGAAATGGCTTTACCCATGTGCATTTTGACAGCTATGAAGCCGGATATCCGACCTGGACGCCGAAAATGCAAATAGAATTTCCCAAACGAAGAGGCTATGACCTCACACCCTGGCTCGCAACCTTTGCAGGAAGGGTCATCAACAGCCCGAAGGATTCACTCCGCTTCCAAAAGGACTTCGACGCTACGATTAAAGATCTATACCGTGATATCTATTACGCTACAATCGCCCGAAGACTCAAGGCTGCTCATCTGATCTTTTTATGCGAGCCCTATGGAGGGCCCTGGAACCAGGACGAAATCATGCCGATGGTTCAACATGTCATGACAGAATTCTGGACCAATGGCGGCAAATATACTCCCTATGAATTAGACCCTACTGTAGCCGCTTTACGTAAGTCGGGCCAGAATATAGTGGAGGCCGAGGCTTTTACAGGTGATCCCCGAGACAGCAAATGGGATGAAACGCCTTCCTGGCTTAAGCCTATGGGCGATGCCGCCTTCTGCGCGGGCGTGAACAGGTTCGTTTTACACCGTTTCGTCCAGCAACCCTGGGACGCTCGCTATCAGCCCGGGGCGACAATGGGACGGTGGGGGACGCATTTTGATCGCACGCAGACATGGTGGAAACCGGGAAAGGCGATGGTGAAATACTGGCAGCGCTGCCAGGCGCTCCTGCAATGGGGCCGTATCGCACCCCAATCGGACGATGACTTCATCGTGACCCCGGCCGCAGGAAATCCTTCCGTCAAAGCCATTCACCGCCGTGAAGGCAACACCGACCTCTATTTTGTGGCCAATCTTTCCCATGACAGCGGGACAGCGGTCTGTCAATTCCATATTACAGGAATGCAGCCGGAGCTTTGGGACCCGGTCGACGGGACCATTCGGCTTTTGCCGCAATTTGACGATCAGCAGGGCAAAATTTCCGTGCCGCTTACGTTTGAAGATGCCCGGAGCTTCTTTATCGTCTTCCGGAAAAAAGCAGCTCCGCAACACCGCTCCGGCCAAAAAAATTTTCCGAATAGAGAAATAGTTTTGTCCTTAACTGGCCCCTGGCAAGTTAAGTTCGACACGACTTGGGGTGGCCCTCGCAAACCAATGATTTTTGACACCCTGCAGGATTGGACGACAAGACCAGAGCCAGGAATTAGGTATTTTAGCGGCACCGCCCTTTATCACCAATTTTTCGACTTTCAGGGGCTATCCGCTGCCCGGACCGGTCTCAGCCTCGATTTAGGTACCGTTAAGGCCCTGGCACATGTTTACCTTAATCACCATGACCTTGGTGTTACCTGGACTGCTCCCTGGCGGGTCGCTATCCCCGCTGGATTTTTACAAGCCCGGGGTAATGACCTGGCCATTGAAGTAACCAATGTATGGGCCAATCGACTCATAGGAGATGAACAGGAACCGCCCGATTGCGAATGGCTGCCCGGACATTTAGGAGGAGGCAGCTTTTTGAAATCATTTCCGGACTGGTTCCTGCAAAAAACACCCCGGCCGTCCAAAGGCAGATATTGTTTTACGACCTGGAACTATTTTACAAAAGACTCGCCCCTGATTTCTTCGGGATTAATCGGTCCTGTCAAAATAATGCAAGATCTTTAAGCGCGAAATATGAAAAGAACATACCCGATTGTAACCATCGCCATCTTACTGTGCTGTTCCCGCTTATCCGCGCAACAGTCATCTTCCCCCCAGCCGTCACCCCCCCGGCAGCCAATAAAAATCTGGTATGACCGACCTGCGATGCGATGGACGGAAGCACTACCTGTCGGCAACGGCCGTCTTGGCGCCATGATCTTTGGAAGACCGGGTGAAGAGCTGATCCAATTGAATGAAGGCACACTATGGTCCGGTGGTCCGGTGAAACCCAATGTGAATCCGCAAGCCGCGTCCTATCTACCCCTGATCCGGGACGCTTTGCTGAACCATGCCGATTATGCAAAGGCGGATAGCCTGACCAGGAAAATGCAAGGCATATACTCCGAATCCTATATGCCGATGGCCGACCTTCTCATCAAACAGGATTTTAAAAATGACCAGCCGTCTTCCTTTTACCGCGACCTCGACATCAGTAATGCGATAGCTACGACCAGGTTTATCGCTGGTGGCACTACCTATACCCGCGAAATCTTTTCATCCGCACCTGACCAGGTGATCCTGATCAGGATCAGATCCGACAAACCCGGGCAGGTCAACCTGGTGGCCACGCTGAATAGTTTACTGCATTACTATAATACCGCATCTGGCCCGGATCAGTTGATCTTGAAAGGCAAGGCTCCGGCCCATGTCGATCCCAGTTATTACAATGACAACAAAGAACCCGTGATCTATGCCGATACCACGGGTTGCAACGGGATGCGATTCCAGGTATGTCTGAAAGCCATCAGCAAAGAGGCTGCCATCACAACGAATTCGGAAGGCATCCATATTGCCCATGGCACTGAGGTGCTACTTTTTGTCAGCGCCGCCACCAGCTTCAACGGCTTTGATAAATGTCCAGATAAGGACGGCAAAGATGAAAATAAGCTGGCGAAAGACTACCTGGATAAGGCAGCAGCCCGCTCCTTTGCATCTTTGCAGCAGCGTCACGTGGCTGACTACCATCATTTCTTTGACCGTGTATCATGGGCAATTGCGGACACTGTTCGGGACCGTCCGGATACTATACCATCGGATCGTCGCCTGCAGGAATACGCCAAAGGCAACTATGACCCCTGGGTGGAAAACACCTATTTCCAATACGGCCGCTATCTCCTGATCTCAGCTTCGCGCCCGGGCGGAGTCCCCGCCAACCTGCAAGGCATCTGGAACAATGAACTCAGGCCGCCCTGGAGCTCCAACTACACAATCAATATCAATACGCAAATGAATTACTGGCCGGCCGAACCCACGAACCTGCCGGAGATGCATGAGCCATTGTTTGCCTTCATCAAAAACCTTTCGGTGACAGGGGCAGTGACCGCCAGGCAATTTTATCATATGAACGGCTGGGTGGCCCATCATAACTCCGATATCTGGGCATTATCCAACCCGGTTGGCAATAAAGGAAAAGGAGAGCCCAAATGGGCCAATTGGGCACAAGGCGCAAACTGGCTTTGCCAGGACCTATGGGAACATTATCAATTCAATCTGGATAAAAAGTTCTTGCGCGACACGGCATATCCGCTGATGAAGGGAGCCGCAATATTTTGCCTGGACTGGCTCGTGAAAGACAAAGATGGCTACTGGGTAGTAGCCCCTTCCGTATCCCCCGAAAATGATTTTATATACGGAGCGGGAAGATCCGGGGATGTCTCGGTCGCTACGACCATGGATATGTCCATTATATGGGACCTGTTTTCCAACCTCATCAACGCCTCGACAATTTTGCATACAGATAGCGCATTCCGCACCGTACTGATCGATAAAAAAAGCAGGCTATGCCCCTTGCATATCGGCCACAAAGGCAACCTCCAGGAATGGTACAACGATTTCGAAGATGTAGACCCCCATCACCGTCATGTCTCCCATCTTTTTGGCCTGTATCCCGGTCATGAAATTTCGCCGCTGACAACCCCTGAATGGGCTGTAGCAGCACGCAAAACACTGGAATTAAGGGGCGATGAGAGCACCGGATGGAGCAAGGCATGGAAAATTAATTTCTGGGCAAGGCTAAGGGATGGAAATCATGCCTATTCTTTGCTCCGGCAATTGCTGCATGCCACCCGGGAAGAAGACACCAACTACGGAGAAGGCGGTGGAACCTACCCGAATTTCTTCGATGCGCACCCGCCTTTCCAGATCGATGGAAATTTTGGCGGCACTGCCGGGATGGCCGAAATACTACTACAAAGTCAGTTAGGGGAGATCGATCTTCTCCCTGCTCTCCCTGATGCCTGGAAAGATGGACAGGTCAAAGGCCTGCGGGCGCGCGGCGATTTTCAGGTCGATATCCACTGGGCGAACCACAAGTTGCAGTCCGCAGCTATCACTTCCCTCCATGGTGGCAGGTGCATCGTAAGAGCGAAAAAACCTTTCAAGGTCATCGGCCCCAACGATAGATTGATAAACCCGTCGTACATCCGGAATACCACAAAAACTACCGGCCACGGATATAAACTTTCTTTTGGCACCACGAAGGGAACAACCTATCGCATAGTACCCCGCTGAAACTTAAGACCGCTATAATTTTGTAAAACCTGCATTTTTAAATGCTAATCTTCCAAAATTCTGCACTCATGACGATTGTTACTGCTCTTCCAGATCTACAATCCCCCAACCAGGTCGGTATGGGTCGTCAAATTCTTTATCGTGCGTCCAATGACCTTATTAAGGTAAGCTTGCGCTGCCTCTCTGTTTCCTTCCCTGAAGTCGAACTTCAATAGAGCATTCAGATGATCACGATAGAAATCAATCTGTTTATTGATAGTAATTATTCTGTACTTTTCCGTAAGATACAAGCTTTTTGGGGATTCGTCAATGGGAAATTGATCGGCCTCAATGACCCGGTCGAAACATTTTTTATCATCGAATAAAAAACCAGGTCCTTGCAAAGTGTTGGGTAGAAAAATAACCTCGCCGTTGGACAGTATATAGACAAATTCACAATTAGTTTTTAATGGGTAATCAAAGTCAAAAACCGCTTTTCTTCCCAGCGATACCAGGTAATGAATTAATTCCTGCGAATCTTTAATATGAAAGCGCCTCTCCATAATCATTACAATCCAACATCCCGCACCAAAAAATCATATCTGCCCGACCCTACGGAAAATACGGCGCGTCCATCGCGGAAGCCCTGGAAAATGATGTCCGGAATGCGATTCACCGCCTTCCCCGACTCTGTTATCACAGAAGCCTCCTGCGCCGGTAACAGGATCGTCGCCCGGGTATTAGCAGGGATAACCACGATCAACCGCAACCCATTTCCTTTCTTTGTCCACCGGCTGACCATCCGACCGTAAGGCGAATCGAAACGGGCGTCAACAGCCGTCACGTCACCAACCAGCTCCGGGCGGACATCGACCTCCCCAAAAGCGACCGCTCCCGCCGAAGGCCGGATTCCGGCCAGGCCGCTGTAAAACCATTCCATCAGATGTCCCAACATAAAATGATTGTTCGATACATTCCGAAATGCTTGCCAGGACTCGGTTAGCGCGGTAGCTCCATGGGCGAGTTGATACCCATAACCCGGCCTGTCAGACCGGCTGTTCATATCATATATGACATCCGAACGGCCTGCATCATCCAATACCCGCAAAAGATAGCGGTAGCCTATGTCTCCTGCCGTAAGACTATTGTGCCGCTCCCGTATATCTTTTATGATATTGTCGATCACGGCAGGTTTATCCGTCGAATCCACCAGCCCCATATAAACCGCCATAGCGTTTGCAGTCTGGCTGCCAGTACCATATTGTTTTGTCTCTGCATTGAAAAAAGCCCGGTTAAACGCCTCCTTCACCCGCTTGCTCAATTCGCTATAGTTGGCCGCATCGGTGTCTTTCCCAAGAAGTGTGGCAACACGGGATAAGATCGTAAGGTCATAATAGTAGATAGCCGTTCCAGTGATTCCTGCCGGAGTCAATTGCGATACGCCAGGCGAGTTGGGCCCGATATCATACCAATCACCCAGCCCGAAAAAGAGCAGATGATCCTTGGATCTCTTTTCCAGGTAACCCGCATAGCTCCTCATCATCGCATAGCTTTCTTCAAGGATCGTCTTGTCTCCATACCATTCATAAGCGTACCAGGGCAGAATTATCCCACTGCTGCCCCACTCCGGCGAATCGCGAAATCCAGATTGGAAGGACACGTACTCCGGTGCGATATCAGGGACGAGACCCTCGGGGGTTTGGGAATGCAACATATCCCGAACAACCTTTCGCACCAGGTTGGCGATATCGTAATTGTACCGGATCGAGGGCCCGACCAAATGCGCCTCTTCCAGCCAGCCCAGCTTCTCGCGATGGGGGCAATCCGTAAACACACTCGACATATTGCTTTGGACCGCCCAATCGATTAACTTGAACGTTCGGTTAAAAAGCTCGTTCGAACACGAAAACGCACCGATCCTTTGGGCAGCATTCCGGGTGTGCAAGCCCTGAACTACGGTTACGACAGGCAGATGGTCCGGATTGGGTTGTCCCACGGGAACGGCACCTTCTATCTGCACATAACGAAACCCATAATACATAAATTCCGGACGCCATTTTTCCCTCCCCGCCCCGCATAAAGTATAATTGAAATTCACGGGTTCGCCGATCCATTGTTGCATCGCAAGCCCTTCATCATCGGTCAATTCTGCCGGAGTCATCTTTATCACCCGTCCGCGCCTGCCCTCCACCTCCAGATAAGGAACGCCGGATGCGTTTTGACCGAGATCGTATACCCATACACCCTTTTTGGCCTGCGTGATCTTTTTAGGGGAAAAATGCTCGAAGATCTTAAGGGGCTCAGCCATTTGCGCGTCCAATTCCGGTGACCCATCCACCAACACCACCGGGTTCCAGCCCCGATCATCGAAAAAAGGTCGGTCCCATCCTGCCTGCTCCCGTCGGGCATCGTAATCCTCACCGCCATAGACACTGGAAAAAGTCACCGGACCTGCTACGGCCCTCCACGACGAATCGCTAAGGATATCTTCAGAAGATCCGTCCCGGTAGGCTATCAGCAGCCGGCAAATCATCTTCGGATTTCCATAAGCGCCGCTGATCTTGCGGTAGCGCTCCCCGGGAATAAAATAAAACCCATTGCCCAACATCACCCCCAGCGCATTGTTACCCTGTTGTAATTGACGCGTCACGTCGAAAGCGACATACAGCGCATGCCGATCATATTTCGTCCACCCGGGATCCAGGAAATGATCGCCAAGTTTCTTGCCGTTCAGGCTCAGCCGAAACTGCCCCAGCCCGCAAATATATATCGTCGCCGACCGCACCGCTTTCCGTAAATTGAACCGTTTTCTCAGCAGCGGCAAGACATCATTGACGCCATTCCATTCCGCGCCCCCTTCGCCTTCTGTCGCCGGAACCCTGACCAGGCTATCTGGCAATGCAGTATACCCAATCCATTTTGCGTTGTTCCAGTCCGCCCTATCCAGCAGACCCACCCGCCACCGCGCAACGGCGCTCCAAGACGACACCCTCCCTTTGTTATCCCAGACCATCACCTTCCACCAATATTCTTTTGCCGCTTCCAGCTTTGGCCCTCCAAACCGAACGCGAATTGATTGGCCGGACACGATTCTTCTCGAATCCCACACATTACCGGTGTTCCGCGCCAATACCGCTGGATCATCGGCAACGATCACGCGATAAGCGATTTGCAGGATATTTCTAAAGGATTGCCGCCCGATCGCAGCGGCACCAACCCTTGCCTTGCTGTCTCCTTCCCATAACTGCCAGCTAATTTCAGGTCTTTCCGCATCAATGCAAACCGGATTCTCCTTGTTTTCACAGGTCAGGTGTCCGACCACGATCCGCTGGCCGGAAACCCACACAAACGCAAAGCAAAGCAACAGCAACCAAACAGACTTCACCATGAGATAAAATATTAAGACATTCGAAACTCTGTAAAAATGCTAAGGTCCCGGATTTTGCATCAACAAACAATTGATATCGATTTCACTTTGCGGGATCGGGAAAATCAGCCTGTCTGCCGTAATATTGGACGCGTCCGGCCGGCTATAGCCATTTTCCATTGTCGATCAAACCGTGCCATCAAATGTCAATGACCAAGCCATTTACTGCAGTTTTCAAACGATTATCAACTATTTGAGGTATTGAACTTCGATGATCCAATCACGTCAAGTTGGAAAAATTTTTAATGAATATGCATAAGTTTGGCTTACACTTTCTGGAAGGTTAACGACTAATCCTACGTCCACCCTCGAAAAAAGCAGCGGTTGTCCCGTGCTACATAAGGTTACCTGCCCGATTTTCGCTGGATAATGGCGACTGTTGGCACCCAACGACCTAATGATCAACTGGCCTGCAGTGGGGGCCCCAAGCGCTATGGCGTATAAGGCATCTTTTTTAGTCGTGAATCGGATATCTTCTCCTGTAAAAGGCTTGCCGGAACCTTCGTTGAATCCCTGGCTTTTCAAGGGAGCTGCCGACGCCAATGCCGGCCCCTCGCCGCAGATTTTCCAGGGCCGGGTTTCAAAGATGGATTCGCCATTCATTTTTATCCAATCGCCGATCTCATCCACAATGGCCTGTTCATCCGAATCAATCGTCCCATCTCCCCTGACCGGTACATTCAGCAAAAGATTGCCATTCTTACTCACGATATCAGCCAATCTATGGATCACTGACTTTGCGGTCTTATACCCATGACGGTCGAAAATCGTGCGGTCATAGTGCCATTCGCCGAGACAGGTATCCGTTTGCCAGGGTAAGGTTTCAATATGGTCGCTTTGTCCTCTTTCGATGTCCCAGACCATGCATTTTTGCTGGTTTTCATCCAGCACTTTCCCGTTGAGCACGGCTTCCAGCCTGCCGTCATGCCATTCCATGCTCCTGTTATACATGTGAGCAGCAATGCGCAGACCTACGTCGCTGATCGGGTACAGGGGAAGGACCGTATCGTCGAAATATAGGAGATCCGGCTGGTATTGATCGATGAGATCGATTGTCCGATTATAGAATTTCTCGCAATACTTTTTATCCGGAACAGTTACACCATGTGTCCAGTCCCATTGTTCGAAAAAGATCTGCTGGTTGTCCGCCCCCGGGCTCGGAACATGATTTTGAGCATATAACTCCTGAGGGTCCAGGCCATTCCACCAGGTATTTTTCCCGTCGTTCATTTTCAAATGTCCGTCATAAGGAACGCCTTTATAAGGCCCTTTCCTATCCGACTTCAGCGCCTTCTCATAAAAGTTCCAGGCATGGGAGGCATGGACACTTACACCAAACCGAAGTCCCTGTTCTTTTGCGGCCTTGGCCCAACCGCCGATCAAATCTTTTTTCGGACCAATATTAGTGGAATTCCAGGACTGATATTTACTATTATAATTATCAAAATTGTCATGGTGGTTAGCCATAGCCACGAAATATTTGGCACCTGTCTTCCGATATAATGCCACCAGCGCTTCAGGATCCCATTTATCAGCCTTCCACTCGTTGATTACATCCTTGAAACCGAAAACAGAAGGATGGCCGTACCTCTTCAAATGATATTTATAGTCCGGGCTGCCCTCGATATACATGGAACGGGCATACCAGTCGCCATATTCAGCCTGGCACTGCGGCCCCCAATGGGCCCACATCCCGAACTTGGCATCCCGGAACCATTCGGGCACCGAATAATTTTTTAAAGAATCCCAGGTCGGTTGAAATGGGCCAATGCCAGCGGCCCCCGGATTTGCAGCATTTTGCCAGGAATTTACCCGCCGATTGGCGGAAGCCTTGATGATTCCGGGCAGACCGAGAGCCGGAATAGCTCCGGCAAGGGCCTTGATGATCGTTCTTCTCCTCATGATAATAATATTTTATAAATGTCTGTTATTAGCCACCTCTTCATTCCGATAGATCATAACGGGGCGTCCTGCCGTTACAGAAAGATGGATCTTCCTCTCTTCGACATGCACAGGAACCGGTTCCCGGTGATCAACGTACAAAGCCCTGGCCACGATCTTATCCGCTATCCATCCAACTGGCAATGCCACGTTCAAATCAGTGGCCTGACGGGCATAACAGGCAATCCGGTCTTTATCGACAGGACAGAATGTAGCATGGTGGCCGGCGATCTCGACGCCATCGGCCTCGATTGAATAATCGTCGTTCATCCAATCTATTCGAATGTTTGACCCCTCGCCTAAACCGATCCGGCACCGAAAACCATTCTCCTCATACTGCTCTACGCTTCGATTATGTATCTTGTTGAAGGGAAGTACTGTCATATAATAGTAATCGGCTATCGAATTACGATCGGAACTATTCGTGTACCACTTCATAGGTCGGCAATTCCAGAAAAAATTTTCCTTTTCGTTATCCGGAGAAAAATCGCCCGCCCCCCAGATCGCTGACTTTCTATAAATGACAGCCAAAAAAGGAATAGGCCGGCCTCCGAAAGGGCCTTCCCCGCCTCCAACTCCATCCGCAGAAACGGGCAACTTCCCGATGAAAGGGTATCGCAGTTGCTCCGACATCACCTGAATCCCTCTTTTTCTGAATGCATCGATGATCCTGAATTTCCCTTCTGTCAAATTCTTATAACCGCTCGCCGGATGGGCCCGGTCCCAGTCATTGCGGATGGCGAACCAGGACATAGCATCGATCAGCAGGGCATCGTGAATGTGATATCGCTGCATCATATAATCGATGCGGGGAATTCCCCAATGTTCCATGAATTTCGCCATTCCTACTATATAAGAAGTATCCCCCGCCCAATCCCGGCTTTTCCAGACCCGTCCATCCGGACGGCGCGCAATAAAGGCGGTATCGAATATGGGACTGCTTTTATAAGCATCATCATAATTCGTATTCAGCGTGACATTCGCATTGTATTGCCGGCCCTCTTTCATCAGGCGGATCAATCCATCGTATCCGCCCAGCGTAGCGTTGACGGAGTCCTCCGATGGAAAGCCCGTGTCCTGCCCATCATAGACCCATCCGCTGATCAGCGGCACCTGCGGTGCATAATCCGTCAGCATGGCGATATCCCTTATCAATTGAGCGCTTTGTGCAAAGCTGGTTCGCGGCTCTTTTTCCAGTTTGTACTTCCCTCCCACGATGTACACGAACTTATCGTTATAATAAGCGGTAGGTGCCGGAGGCATGCGCACGGCAAGCAACTTTGCGCCATCCAGCCAATCAACCAATCCATTGCCATCCGCGTCCGCCACAAAGTCCAGGCGGCAGCGCGGCATTTGCCCTACAATAAGGTTAGGGGTGTTTTCATTTCCGCTTACCGCCGTATCGCCATCATTCAAGCTATAAGAGCGTCCGCCATGCACGCGATAGACCTGGTCAGTGCCGATACGTGCATGATGATGCTTTTCTTTTCCAACCACCTCTATTTCAGTGCCATCCATAAAGGCAGATACTTCCATGACACACTCCGCCTTATCGGTCCCGACGATAGCCATAGGCAGTACATACCCTATCCGGCCAAAATAACCATGATCTTCCAAATGATAGGAACGCGCATGTTTCAATTCCACTACACCCCCTCCATCCGTGCCCTGAGCCAGCCAGCCCGCCCCATCTTCTTCCCGGACCGTGGCCAGGTCGGGCATGGACGTTTCGATCAACTCAAAGCCGTTCCGCTCTTGTACGTCTTCCATCGTGATCACCAGGGATGCCCCGTCGAGTTTATATTTCAAGTGAAAGGATGCTGCGACCTGCCCTTGATAGGGAACAGTATAATGAATGTCCGCTTCAGCGGCCATGGCATGAATACCGGCCGGCGCTATAGCGAGCGTAAAATAGCAACGCGGCTGGAGCTTGCAGAGAACGACTTGCAGCAGATGCGGCGAATCCACACCCCTGATGGGGGCGTTTTTGTAGAGATATTGATAAGGCAATCCATTCCCACGGCCGATTTTTACCAGAAGATCTTCCGATTGCAGCACGACCAGCCCGGCAGGAGCCGCCCTCCGTCCGGAAAGGGTTGCCCTCTGCCCCGAAGCAGTCCCGGAAAGAACGAAGAGAAGGCAGACCAAAAAAGTTATGTTCATAAATAAATTATGCTTGTGGCAAAGAACGATCTTTATACAATTTTTTTTCTTTCAAAGACTTGTGCTATTTTAACATAACGAAATTGTAGCAGCATGAAGCCCGCTTTAAGAAAAATAACCCCCAGCCCACAGGAATCTCTCAGCATACGCAAAGACAAAGGAAAAAATCTTCTTAGCAACTGGCACTATCATCCCGAGCTGGAGCTTGTATGCATCAAGAACAGCTCCGGAACCAGGCTGGTGGGAGATAGTATGGAAAATTTCCATCACTGTGATATAGTATTATTAGGGCCCGATCTTCCCCATTCCTTCAACCACGACCGAAAATACATCGAGCGTAAAGGGATACATGCACCTGAAGCGATCGTTATCCATTTCCAAAAAGATTTTCTGGGTCCTCTATTCTGGAACATACCCGAAATGAAAGAAATCGGCAAAATCATCCAACTTTCCAGGCAGGGACTGAAAATACACGGGAGGGCAAAAAAGCACGTGTCTGCTTTAATGACCAGGATGATGGAGGCATCGCCGGCCATGCGTGTCATCCTGCTGCTGAAAATACTGGAAGAGATTGCCATGGATTCGGAATATGTATTACTTGCCACAAAAAGTTTTAATTATAGTGAAAATTATACGGATAACGATAAACTTTCAAGGATCTATCAATACACCTTTGAGAATTTCAGCAAAAAGATCCGTATCGACGAGCTGGCAGCTTTGCTGCTTCTTTCCCCACAATCTTTTTGCCGGTATTTCAAGATGAAAACAAGAAAGACCTATTTCGAGTTTTTGGTCGAGATCAGGATCGGTCATGCCTGCCGGCTCTTGCTGGATAACGAACTTAGCGCATCGGAAATCTGCTACGCCTGCGGCTACAATACTATTTCTCATTTCAATCATCAATTCAAAAAAGTAATGCGCAAGTCTCCCATTCAATACCGGACTGAGCACATGGCCAATTTCCGGCAGATCGAAGACCTTTAATAGAACGTTATTTTTTTTACGGCAATGGGACCGGCTGACTCCTTTACACTAAACCGCAATCGACCGGTGACGATCGGATCAAAAACCTGTATTCGTTTATGGCCTATCGATTCGCCATTGGCAATTTCCTTCCATCCCTTCGCGGCCCTCGCTTCAATAGCATAACTACGTATATTCTCTCCCTTGGAAATATCCTCCTCTATCACCACCCGGCTGAATTTCCTCGGTGCGGAAATGGCTAATTCCGTCACTTGCTCGCGGATAACCTTTTTCGAGACAATGGGCTTGCCGAACAGCCCGCTGATCTTCCTGCCAAGACTGTCAAAAACCAAGGAATCGGCGACGGGGATAAGACCGCTGGTATCCACCACCATACCCACCAGCATATTAGTATTGCGGCCCACGCTCTTATAATATTTATCCAACAATTCGCTGACGGTAAATAAATAGCTTTCCTGACCTGCCCTCCATAACCATCCGCCATTCCAGGCATTGTTCCTCCGGATCGGAAAATCCGATTCCGCCGGGCACCAGATCTTACCGCCCGGATCACCATGCCGTCCGTCGATATGCACGAAACCATCGGACGCGACGATCTCATTCGTTCGGCTCCATTGCGGATAGGCTGCTATTCCATCTTCATTCCCCACCCACCGAAGGATATTTTTAACTTTTACCGGCCCCTGAAATAGTACGGCCTGTGGCTGCCAGTCACGGATTAGTGCCAGTACAGGATCTTCTATGCCGAACTTGTCGTCTGTCGAAACACCGCCGTCGAACCAGATCTCGAACATTTTGCCGTATGCGCTCCATAATTCGGTTAACTGCAACAGTACGGCCCTGTTGTAGGCTGCATGGGCGCTGTCGCTGACAAAAGGCGTGTACCCTGCTCCATAATAGCTATTGCTATTGGTGTTATAGTACAATCCCGGTTTAACTCCATATTTCCTGCAGGATGCTAAAAACGCTTTCAGGATATCCCCCTTCCCATTCATCCACCGGGTATGGCCCACGTTATAGTCATTTGCTTTCGACGGCCATAAGCAGAATCCTGTCCCATGTTTAACCGTCAACACCGCATACCGGGCCCCCGCAGCTTTAGCAGTTCTGATCCATTGGTCCGTATTTAATTTCGTCGGGTTGAAAGCATTAACGTCAGGCAGCGTTTCCCGCTTGGCATAATCAAAGGTCTCCGGCGCAAAAATGTTAATATCCAGGTGTATGATGACACCGATCTCCTGGTCTGCCCAGGTCACTTGCTCAGGACTTGGCAAGATCCGGGCGGAACTGTCCGCCCTTCGTTCATCGATGCTGTGCTTACCTGCTTTCAACAGTATGGGGCCGGTCTCGGTGTATCGACTTCCATCCACCATCCATCCTTTTCCTCTTAAAGATTCGGGGATATAGAAACGGGCGGTCTTGCCCGCAGGAATGATATAATCAAAATGATAAACGCCCGCCCTTTTTTCCCAGGATACCTTTATGGATAACTTCGCCCCGACTGGTACTGTCCCCTTGGCCCAATCCAGTTTTTCGCCCGTATAAGGATGGATCGCTATCGACGCATATCCTGGCGCTTCGGGAGTGATTCCCAATATATTCCCCGACAGCCACCGCAAAGGCGCACCACCCCAGGCATGGCTGTAATCGCCGTTATACCCAAAATCAGTTTTATCCTGCCAGTTTTCCTTGAGCGTGTATGTGCCGGTGTCGATCCCTTTACGCCAGCGGTCGATCATTTCCAGGCCCCTATCCTCCCAGCCTACGTTTTGAGCTGCCCCCAGGACATAAGACATAAAATATGGCTGTAATTCATATTCTTTCTGTTTCAGTACATAGTCCATGATCCTTTCACGGTTATTCTCCAGGGCTATATCATATAGAACAGCAAGCGTATTGACATGGGGGCTATACGTAATCATATTGCTGTCGGCAGGCAACCAGTCGTTTGGCGGTACCGTGGTCATAAAAGGAACGCCATCCCGATACAATTTTCGGTTAGGGTCCCACAGGATCCTATTGATCGCCGCTTTAATACTATCGGCCATTGCAGCATAGTGGAGATTCGGCCTACCCTGACCGATCAGCCCCTCCATATCGTCAATGTCCCGCATTGCCTTATAAAGCAAGGCTGACATATATCCCATACCGATCACCGCCGGAGGGTGGTGAGCATTATACCCCTTGATGCTGATCCAATCCATGAACATATAATTCGGAGCATTGGCTACCAGCCAGTCTTTGTTCAGATAGCCTGTAAACCTTTCCATCAGTTTGTCGGCATAAGGCAGCAACTCGCGTAACAGCGCTGTATCTCCCGTGAACTGCACATATTGTCTGAGCATCTGCACCCATAACAGTGAATAGCTGGTATGGAACATCCGGTAATCGTTCTTTTCCATCATTTGCCCCGTTTGTATCAGGTTCTGCCGGGTCAGCCAATGGTCGCCGAACGCATAATAGCTATTCATGGATTCGATGAAATAATCACCGGTACAACCGATCGGTTCCTGATGCATCGGCGAATCGAAGAACATATCGCTCATACACAATTGTGTGGTGTATCGGACGATCGACCATAACTGATTATAAAATGGATAGGAACAGCTGAAGGAGCCCCTGTATTGCACCGGATAGGTGTTAAAACCGGCGTCGAAGCGTTGAATATTCAACCCCGCCCGGCTACTCACTCTCAGTTCCACATAACGAAAAGGGCTGAGATTGGGCGTTCGGAATGTGTTGAATCCATTCTTACACAGATACCTGTATCTCCTCGCGGACTCAGCATCGACATCCTTTTTCTCATAGGAACTGATTTCGATGGTGTCCCCTATATGAGCCGTCGCGGCAAATGAAATATGAGCTGCCATATTCCTCCCGAAGTCCAGTAAATACCTGGAGGATTTAACCTGCCTTCCGTAAAATTGTTGCAAACCGGCAGGCCGTACCCGGTATTCCATGCATTCCGGTATATTGCTAGTGTACAGCCGGGTCGAATCAGCCGCGTGCTGAATGGAGGCTTTCGGCCACCGATCGTCGGCGGAGGGATCCGTCTTCCATCCTGCAGCCTCCCGGCCGGCATCGAATTGCAGAAAATTTCCCGAATAGCTGTAGCTGCTATCGATGTTAGCTTTCCAGCTGGTATCGGTCGCTACAATGTCTTTATCTCCATTCTGCAGTTCCCCGATCAGCCGGCCAAAGGAAGACGTCACGTCAGAATATTCCAAAGCCCAGGAAAATACTTCCACGGCAATGGTATTCCTCCCCTTTTTTAGCCTTTCGCGGACATTGAAAGAGGAATAATACCAGTAGGAGGGTGATTTTTTATCTCCGTAATCCCCGCCTGTATTGACCGGGCCTTCCCCCACCGGGAAACCATTGATATATACACGGAACCTGACGTCGGCAGTCATAAAAAGGATAGCCCGTCCGGGCAACCGGTCGATAGAAAAAGTTTTCCGGAATAAGGCCCGGTATGTCATACTCCCGGGCCACGGCGTATTGATCCAGGGGGAGTTTGCCCGCTGCGCCTCCGGGAATTGCCCGCTGTTCAACCAAATCCAGCTTGCCTTCCAGGCCGTCTTCTTATACAGGCGATCTATATCAAAAAAATAGGGCCCTGCATAGATGTTGCCGCCGTCCCGGATAACCGAAACAGGGATATTATTGGCAATTTGTGCCGGCATAACCTGAGCATAATTATTATCAAAGGTCATAAGAACTGATAAAACCAGCAGAACCATCCTTTTCATTATTCCTATTTTTTTTCCGTTTGATAGATCGATAAAATGCCGGCCGCCGGTAATGCCGCCTGAAACAACTTTGGCTTGTCCACATATCCCGAGTAAATCCGCTGTCCCGGAAATTCTTCATTACGACCGATCACCCAATGCATGTCGCGGATGGACAGATCCACGCTTTTTTGCAAAGCAGTGTATCCTCTCAGCTGTCCGTCAATATATAACCTCAATCCATCGGAGCCGCAAACCCCCGCAATGTGATGCCAATGCCGCAACCAATCCGGTGGCAGATCTACCGTGACATCACCCCTGCCCCAGCCTCCTGCAAAAAAAGTCAGCGTTTTATTATCCGTTACCTGCAATACATGATTGTCGCCTTTAGAAAAGATATCAACCAGGCCATGTCTGGTATCGTCCAACGGATAAACCCAGAGCATCATCGTTAATTCCGTGCACATCTCGTCCAGGCTGGGGTTGCCAGCTATCATCAGATAGCGATCCCTGCCCAGCAAAAGTCCGCTGTCTGCAACCGCTACCTCCTGCGGGCCACCCATCACGGTCACCCGGTTGGCAAACCCTGAGCGATCCTCTATCTGATAACCGGTATCATTTTTACTAAAAGACAAGTCCAAAACACTAGCCTGCGAAGGATCTTTATATAGTCTGAAAACTTGTTGCCAGTCACCGACCCGGATCTTGTGTAGTCCACGTCCGGCTACCGGGAAATTATACCCTATGGCCTTCCGCTCCCCTGGCCCCAGCAGCAGCGTATCCATAGCCGATATCCCATTGTCTATCCGAAGGGGAAGAAAAAAAGAATGAGCTTCCCAGCCGCTGTTCATGGCAATAAAACATACGCGCAAAGAATCTCCTTCCCTGATGACCGGCCTTATATCCGCGCTATCCACGGCCAGTTCTTCCGGCAGGGGACGCTGCGGCTTGACTACTTCTACGGTTAGGGTATTATTTTCTTCGATTCCCTTTGCTTCCCCGCCCGCTCCGATCCTGACCTTCACTCTACCGATCCGGAATAAGCGGCATAGGATGGAATCCCGGACCTCGCCGCTCCCGGTCACCAGACAATTTTTCAGCCCTTCTTCTTTTCCATCCACCAGAACATGCACTTGCATCATACCTTCGGTACCCGTATTGCGCAAGGAGAAAGAGATCGGGAACATTTGCCCCGACTCGACTTCAATCGAAGGCGTCGAAGGCGCGGACAAGCAGAACACCGGCCGGCTTCTTTTTTCGGGCCGTAGCGGCTTTCCGGGAACTGGTGCCATATCGAAGACGATCTCCCCGCCTTTCATCAGTAAAGCATGCGACAACGACGTTCTCCTGTATAGCCGCCGATCCACCGACAAAGACCGAATATAACTGTTTGTTCCGCGCGCATTTTCCGTTCGAATGACTAAACGCTTTCCGTTCGCCAGCCGCAAGCTCACCGAATGGAAAATCGGCGAGCCTATCGAATAAGCTGGCAATCCGGGACAGACCGGGAAAAACCCCAGGGCGCCGAACACATACCAGCTGGACATAGCGCCGAGGTCGTCATTACCAGGCAATCCACCCGGGGTCGCCCGGTACCGATTGTCCATGATCGACCGCACCCATTTCTGCGTCAACGGAGAACAACCAGCCTCATTAAAAAGATAGGGCACCTGCAAAACGGTCTCATTGTCGAAAATGATCTTACCATTTGCCAATGCCGAATCCAGCCGGGTCGCAAAAAGCGTGTCTCCGCCCATGATATCGATCAGACCACCAGGATCCTGCGGCGCGAAATAAGAATAAGCCCAGGCATCACCTTCCTTATACCCCGAATTGCCCGGATGTGTTTTGACCGCCACTCCATCGCGGGGCAACAGCAACAGCTCGGGTGGATAAAATAACCGGCGATAAGCCCGGCTCCCTTTTTCCAAAAGTCGATTGCTATCCCCGATCAACCTGGCAAACTCGGCCAATGCCCAATCGTCATAGCCATACTCCACCGTCCGGGTCACAGACTCGGGGTAGGTAGAAGGGATATAACCAATCTGTCTGTATATTTTCATGTCCTGCTGAAGGAAAGGTTCCCGCAATAGGCTTCGGCACATCGCTTCATAAGCCAGCGTCCGGTCGATGCCGGGAACTCCTTTCATGTAGGAATCTACGATGATAGGAACAGCGTGGTTGCCCGTCATGGATTCCACCGGAAGATGTCCGCTCTGACGGTACATATCCAGCATAGATATCACCATGTCGGATTCTTTGTCCGGGTAAAGAAGAGACAACAGCGGGTGTAGAGACCGGAAGCTGTCCCAGGGCGAAAAATTCCCATATTCATTTCGCTTTGCCCTGTGTATACGTCCATCGGCTCCCCGGTAATTTCTTTCCACATCGGAAATAATCCAGGGTACTAATAAAGAATGATACAAAGCCGTATAAAAAACAACCTTATTTTCCCGGCAGGTATCTTGCACCTGTGCTACCGATAAGACATGCTGCCACTGGGCACGGACTCTGGGCCGCAGTTCGTCAAAGGAAGACCTGCATTCGACGGCAATATTATTTCGAGCACTTTGCGCATTGACCGTCGATGTGCTGACCCTGACGAATATCCAGCGTGCCGAGGCCGACACGGTAAAGGAATAGACCTGCCCCCCTTTTACCGCCTGTCGGTCTGTATAGTTCTCACTTAAATCGAAAGCGGATTTCCCATCCCCGGAGTCTGACACGAATAGCCGCGGGATCGTTCCTGCAGGGTATCGGATCCGAAATGCGCCGGCGCGGGTTGTCGCCACAGCCTCCACGACCGTACCGTCATCTTCCAGTCTTACCCGGTAGTATCCCGGCTCCGCCGCCTCCGCCGCATGTGAAAAAGGACGGCCGCTCTTTCCGGTGTCCCTTAGCGGCATAATGTAGAGCCGGCCCGAAGACCCGCCAGGAAATCCGCTGTTATGATGTGTACAGCTAAAAAAGTAAATGGTCCTGTCGTGATAATCATAGCCGCCCTGTCCCGGCGGCCGGGTTTCGGGCGAAAGCTGCATGAAGCCGGACGGAGCAACTGCCCCGGGATAGGTGCCGCCCTCGTCTCCCCACCGGGTTTCCACATCGCTTTTTGTGGTTCCGATAAAAGGATCGACATAGCGCCAAACAGCGCTATCCTTGTCCGACAAGGGTTTTCCCCGCCGCTGCAAAGGTGGTTGCCGGGCTGCAAGACAACCCGGAACGACTATGACGCAGAGCAGCAAAAAGCCCTTCATATTTTAATGTATATTTTTTTCTTATAAAAGACATATCCCAGTCCCCAGCATAGCAACATATAACAAACGGCAAAAACCAGCGTGCCAAAAGGACCTGGAAAGAACCGCTGGAAAAAAATAGCATTGACCCATTCGTAAAAGCTGAGGCCGGGCTGCACCCATACCAGCCCCAGGATGGTCAGGAACAACTCGGAAAACAGGTAAATCGCCAGCGGATTCTTCCCGAATACCAGGAAGAATCTTGTGCCTCTCTGCCAGGCCCGGGCGCCCTTCCCCCAGACACGTATTTCAATGGCATACAGCAATATTCCAATGATGCCCAGGTCGATCCCAACCGTCAGCAGGACGAAAGAGCTGGTCCACAATTTTTTTGCCACAGGGAAGAATTGTCCCCAGAATAATGCGGCCCAAACCAGCACGCATCCGGTCATCAGCAGCTTCGCTACCGTCTCAAAATTCTTTCCCTTCTCCTGGATAAACCTGCCTGTCAGGTATCCCGCTATCACATTGACGATGGCCGGCAATGTACTCAGCAGTCCTTCCGGATCGAAGGCAACAGGTCCACCTTTGTCATGATACAAATGCGCATCGCTCAATAAAAGAACATCCAGCCGGGTGCCGGCATTGCCGGTGATTGCTTTCCGGCAGCATATCCAGTACCGCGATGTCAGGTTTCCCGTCGTTATTGTAATCCGCGATATCCGAACCCATCGCGAATTCGGAAATATGACCGGCTGCCTTATCCAGCACTTCGCGGAATGTCCCGTCATGATTGTTCAGGTAAAGAAAATCCCTTTCATCATAATCATTCGTGGTATAAATATCCGGCCAGCCATCATTGTTCACATCGCTGATAGCTACGCTGAGGCCGAAGTTCAGGCCACTGCCATAAATGCCTGCCTGTTCGCTGACATCCGTAAAATGACCATTGTCATTACGATAAAGCCGGTTGCCGAATTGCGGATTTCTTTTGGCCCGTAGCTTATCCGTATTGTAAAAGGGATTATAGAACATGTCCGCATGGTTGACCATGAACATATCCAGGTCGCCATCATTATCCATATCGAAAAAGGCCACCGTGGTGGTAAAAGTCCCAGGTGCATCCAGACCGTAAGCTTTTGCCGATTCTGTAAAATGAGGCGCCCCATTTTTTACCCCGTCGTTTATATACAGTTCGTTAGCCCGTTCCTGACCCGTCCCCGGACCGGAATAGCACACGTAAATGTCCAATAGCCCGTCACCGTTGACATCAGCCATTACGACGCCCGTTTTCCATTTTGAACGGCCCCTGACACCGGCCTGATCCGTAATATCCTCAAATTGAAAATTACCCTTGTTGAGATAAAGTTTATTGGGCCCCATATTGGAAGTAAAGTAGATATCGGGCAATCCATCATTGTTGACATCTCCTACCGCTACACCGCCCCCGTTGTAGATGTATTCGTATGTCAGCACATTATAGTCCTCGCTTTCAATGATATCGTTCCGGAAATTGATGCCCGTTTGGCTGGAAGACATTTCTGTAAAAAGGGTCCTTTTCTTCTTACCACACGATAATAAGCTACTGATCAGTATGCTGATAATGACAAGCCTTAAGCATTCGCCCTTCATAGATAACAATATTAAATATGATTTGAACGCTATCCTAATTTCTTAACAAGATACTTCCCCTACCGGCTCGTCATTAAAGCTGTGATGGTAATATATTACAATGATTTGAAAAAAATGCACAATTAGCTTTTGAACTTTTGGCTAGCATTAATGATGACGATAAAAAAAACATCTCTACTCCTTCATTTGAGTCGATAGTGACAGTAATCCACGTCGATAAATCCTGCGTCATCTTTATCATTGTAGCTATAAATGGCGATCCTGTCGCCCCGGTAGCTCTCCCATTTGAGTTGATAAGGCCGTCCGAATGGAAAAAAAGCCCGGCCATCGATGCTATAGTAAAACCTGCTTCGCCCATCCGACCCCCATTGGGATCGCAGCCATAAACTGTCGCTATTCACGACCGGTCCGATTATTATCGCTTCCTTAATCCCGAAGTCCAACCGGCGCACGGTTCCACTGCATGTCACCCCGAAAGTCGAATAATCGGGAGAGCCGAAATGCGCTATCCCGGCACGTTGACCGTCAGCCATCCCGCTGATATCCAACTTCACGGTAACCTGGTTGTATGTGGTTCGGAATACCCGTTGGGTAATCGTATTCCCCGCACCTAAAAGGTCCCCTGATCGTAATGGCCGAAAGGCATGCAATCTGAGCCATCCTGGCTTTTCCGTCAACGACCATTTTTCCTTTCTTGGCTGATAATTCCATTCCCACTGTGGATGTAGGACCATATCCGAAAAATCATCGCTGGTCTGAGGATCTTGGATCAACTGACTCTTTACGGGCAGTTGTCCCGACCAGACCATATGTCCGATACCATCCAAACCCGATTTGCCGATGATCGGCCAACCATCTGTCCAGGTGACGGGCAATAAACTGAGTATACGTCCCGACCAATCGCCGGTGCCGTGATGCGTCAGAAAGTACCAATTTCCCTGTTGCGATTGCAACAAACCGCCTTGGTTAGGTTCATAATATTGTTTTTCCGCGTGACTAAGCTGCTTTACTTCCAGATAGGGGCCACGGATATTTCTGGACCGTTCCATCATCACCGTCCTGCCTTCCGCTCTGACCTCGCTGAATAAATGAAAGTACCAGCCGTTTATTTTATACAGCTTATTGGCCTCGCTTCCCGGGGAATGATGAATGATCTTATCGGAGCCCGGCACGATATCCCTGCCATCAGCCGTTAATGCAAAAAGATGGATCTGATAGTCGTCCTTGAAATCGGTGCCGATTAGATAGCCATGCCCGTCTTCATCCCAAAATGGACAGCAATCATCCCAGCCTTTGGCGGCCAGCACCTGGTGCAGCGGCGCCCAGGGGCCTGCCGGATTGTCGGCCGTACTCATAAAATATCCTTCATCGGGTGTGCCAAAGTAAACCCAGAAGCGATGACCGTAATAGCGAATAGCGCCGGCCCAGATGCCTTTTCCGTAGCGGTCCATCTTATCCCAGTTCATCGCGGACGAGATCTGGTTTAGGTCGTTCACTACATGGCCTGTGATCGTCCAGTTCACCAGATCCTTCGATTGGAGTATGACCATGCCGGGTGAATACTGAAAGGTTGAGGATATCGCATAATACTCCTCTCCTACCCGGATACAATCGACATCGCTGTAATCGGCCGGCAAGACAGGATTCCGGTAAGTCCCATCTTTTTGAGCGCCCCACATTCGCCAATGTCCCCATTTCGGAGATCGATCGGCTTGGCCGCGTGAAACAATGGAAAATGCGACGGGTAAAAAGAAAAGCATAAACTTTTTTAACCAAACAATCATGAAATGGAAGTTACCATAAAAAACATACATCCCGTCAAAAGAACAAGACTCGCGAGACAGCCGGCCTGTTATCGGACATTACACACCAAAGAATCTTAATCGAATCAAACCACTACCAACAGCAGCCTCCTGATTGCATGTGCCACCATTCGCTAAAAAAATCTCTTTTATTTTATAATATTATTTATATTTTATGTATATAGCGAAACCTACCTTATTAGTATACCTTTAATACTTGAATACCATGACCATCATCAACAATGTAAGGATTGTCAGGCTTGTGCCAGCCGCACTTTTTATCATCGTTGCTTGCCTTTCTTCCAATGCGCAGAGCTATTACCCCGCCGGCTTAGGCAACGCTAACCTTGGCCTCTGGCTAACCGCCTCAGATCCCACGACACTTCTCACCTCCTCAGCTACACAGGCGGCCAACGGCAATTCAGTGGCCACATGGAAAGACAAAAGCGGGCACAGCTCCAATGCCACACAGGCGACTGTGGCAGCGCAACCTATATATGCCACTGCTCAAATGAATGGGTTTGGCGCATTGATCTTTCAGAACAATGGTCAATACTTAACCGGCCCGTCCGGGACCTGGCAAACCATCGTTTCGGCAAGAGAGGTCCTGGGTGCGCTGGGTAACAGCACGGGCAATAACTTCAATTATTACTATCAAACCCTTTTTGCCTCGCCGGCGAATGCCGATTTTAGTGTAAGATGCTCGGGCAACGGTTATACACTTTCATCAGTTGCGTACACCGATGGATCTTCCAACAGCAACGACTGGAGCTATAATACCGGCAGCCCAGTGACCATGTGGCTGAACGGCGTACAAGGGACTACGGTAGCTACCCAAAACCATATTCTGGTGGATGAGGCTTTAAATTCAACGACCAATACCTACTCTATCAGTACTACGTATAGTTCCGGAGGAATTTCAAGAGGGATGTATGCAAATGACCCAGTCTATGAACTGCTCGCATACCAAAGCGTCCTTAGCGTCACTCAGCGGCATCTGCTAGAAAATTACCTGGCGACAGAATGGGGAATGACAGCTTATCTTCCTTCGTCGGGCTACACGGTCTTTACACCTCCATCTGTCGCGTCATTCAATAGGAACCTCGTGGGCATTGGTTATACCGCCAGCACAGATAATTTTTTAGCAAATCCGGCCGGTTCCACCGATGGGCTTGGCTTCAGCACCACTTCAGGAGCTTCCGGGTTCTTAAATACCGCAGGCTACGTCATGGCGGCGCACAACGGCCAGTCCAACACGGTAGTCAGCAATGCCAACGTACCCGGTATTACTAGCGCCGGCAACATTACCATCTGGAACCGGAGTTGGTATGTGCAGGAATCGGGAGGCAATAATGCCGGGCAGCTTACTTTGAATTTCAACTTTTCCGATTATAACGGGTCCACTCCCCATCCGCTGATAATTTCGGCCTGCTTTATAACGCCACCGACGGAACATTCGCGACCGGTACAAATCAACTTGTTCCTTCCATCAGCACCACCGCGTCCGGGAACATTGTTTCTTTTGTCGTCAATGCCGCCAGTCTTTCCAATGGCTACTACTCCATTATGTACAGTGCCTCAACGCTGCCTGTCAGCTTGCTCAATTTCGAAGCATCCAGCGCACAAATCGATGATGTGCTTTATTGGAGCACATCGCTCGAGAGCGATTGGCGGTATTTTGAGATCCAACGTTCAGGAAAAGCTGGCGACTTCGACAGCATTGGAACAGTGCCAGCAAGTAATCAAGGCTCTACTATCAGCCAGTACAGTTTTTCGGACACGAAGCCGATCCAGGGCCTGAATGAGTATCGACTAAAAGTGGTGGGCATCAACGGGACAATCATGTATTCCGGAATCAGGTCAGTCTTGTTCGATCATCCATCCCAGACAGGGGTGAGTATATACCCCAACCCCGTCTCTGATGTCCTGTTTCTGGCTTCCACGACGATTAATGGAAAGGTGGATTTGGAAATAACGAATACTGCAGGACAGGTTCTTCGGACCTACCATCTTTCAATGGACTATGGCGTGGCAATACCTGTCAGTTATTTACCCAAAGGTATATATTTTGTAAAACTGAGTAAGCAATCGGTCTGTGTCGTCCAAAAGATCATTAAGGAGTGAGAATTAAAAGACATCCGGGTTGATTTTTATATCGGTCATGTGGATTTTATATAGGCGATAGGTTTTATCCACTGCGGTATGTAGATATCGATAGTGGGCGCAAATTTCCCCCGTATCCCTGTCATTCGTTCTTTGGCAAATGAGCCTATTCCAGCCGGCAAAATCAATCTGATTCGTACAGTGTCTCCTGACCGCCTTCATCAACAGATCATGCTGTACATCGTCATAGAAGCTCTTGATGTCTAGGTCGACTACCCACGACATCTTCCAGCAGCGCGCTCGTGCCATGGAGACTGCCTGGATCCCCGATCCGCCCGGCCGGCATCCATAGGAGTTACTAATGCGATCGTTACCGCTGCCATATCGGGCATTCTTATTCTGAAAATGATTTGGTCATTAAACAAGGTCAGATAATAGAATCTACCTTATGGACGGCTTTCCGGATTTTGGACGAACGCAGAAATTTATTAAAAAAATGGAAGACGATAATCTAAGAAAGGGGCATCAAAAATGGCCCTAAGTTATCAGGAAAAGGGCCGGGATATACAATTTCATGTTGACAAGATGAAAGAAATACTATATGCCATGCAAGAGGCGCTATAGTATTTTGACGCTGTAATTGCTAATACTTGATCTTACAGGTTCCGGTTTTCGGGTCCGTAAAAATCAGCTATAAAACTAGGAATATTTTATCCAAAAATCTTAAAGGAAAGTTCAATCTCGGTCTCCTGAGGCGGACAAATAACCCGAGGTCCAAGATTTTTTTGTCTTCAGCTTATCATTTCCTCTTTGGGCACACAATAAGAGCAAACACTTATATTTTAACGATATCCATATATAAAGCAGCACTCAAAATGCTTAGATCATCCTAATCACTTCAATTGCCCCGTTATAGTGATCAAATGATCGGCTAATTTTAGATAGCCGATCATTTCCCTTTCAAAATTTATTTTCCTATGGCCAACCTTAAAGCGCAATATCCAGTTCTCACCAGGCCTACAGAAGGCATTATCATGATCGATGCCGCGGGAAAAATAATCCAACTTAACCCGGCCGCAGCTGCGCTCTTCCACTACGATATTACCGAACTTCTCGGCCAATCCATTCAGGTACTTATTCCGGCAGGCAACCTCCTTTCTATTGATAAAAAGGAAATATCCCCCGGATGCTGGTTTGCGCGTAAAAAAGAAGGCGCAGAATTTCCAGCCCACCTCGCTATCAGCTATCAACAGCCAGGTCAGCGATTAGCCTTCATTTCGGTTATGGATGTATCCGGGTTGATCAACTCCCATTTGCGGCAGATAGCCAGCCCGAAAAGCATTCACGACTGACTTTGGAGTCAGGACAGGTAATCGTTCTATTCCGGGCACGACTATCCCTTTTTCATACCCGAAGGCAGACCATTGAAACAGCTTATGCTCCAGTACTAAAAACGGGGTATCATTGAACAACACGAAAGAACCGTCGGGAAGGTCGGCAAGCTTTTCATCGAAAGTGATCTTTAATCCATCCCGATTTATTCTTTCCTGTTGAAGGATCTTATCTATCTCCCTGATAGATGTCTTATCGTTGAAGTTGTATCCCGGATTGCCCTTTAGCCAAAAGGATTTAAATCTGTTGAAATCGGTTCTGCGACATTCACAGCAGGGCCTGTGCCCTGCGGCAAATGCAGTGGCTTCATCCAGAAAAAAAAGCTCCGTCCATCTGTCCGGGGCCATAATGGGTCTTTTTCTGTCTTTAAATTCAAGCCTGCAGGTAATCCATGCCTGTAGTTTAAACGAACGAAGGATTTCCTGTGCATGGCTATGCAAAACACCGCGGTTCCCCATCCAGGCGCCCCTGGCTTTCGTTTTAATGATACTACCGGTCGGATCGACCCGATTTTGCAGCATGATGAATGAGTTCCTTTAAAACAGAATTTACAAAATTTCCTTTGTTTCTCGTACCTTTTCTAAGGTAAACAGTTTTTATGGCACGGTTAAAACTGCAGATCCCATTATGGACAATGGCGGCGCCTGTTCTCTCCTGGCTATTATTTGCCGGAGCAGGATTTGCATCGGGAACCATCTATTCGATACTGCTTGCAGCGGGACTTATCGGCAGCGTCCTGGCAGCGGTACACCACGCCGAAGTGATTGCACACCGTGTCGGCGAACCTTATGGCGCCTTCGTATTGGCCGTTGCCGCCACTTCCATTGAGGTCGCGTTGATCATCTCGCTGATGCTGACGCCGGGCCATGCTGCCGGAAGGACTGTCGGCCCTCAATGCAGCCAGGAATAACCAGTTGCAATCCAGCCTCAACCTGGCCCTGGGCTCGGCGCTTGCAAGCATCGGGCTGACTATTCCCGCTGTGGCCTTCGTCGCATTGTATAAAGGAATACCGCTGACGCTCGGCATCGACACAAAATCGACTGTTCTTTTCCTGCTTTCCCTTTTTATTATCTTATTATCGTTGCGCACCGGCCGTACGACCCTTCTGCAGGGCGTAGTATTGCTGATCATTTTCGCAGTCTATATTTTTACCACCATCGTCCCTTAATTCCGGGAAATTTTCTTACTTTCGCGCAACTTTTTCACGACGGATTTCTCAAAATGATCTATATTTGCCGTCCGAATTTGTCTCTGTAGCTCAGTTGGTAGAGCAGCTGACTCTTAATCAGCGGGTCGACGGTTCGAACCCGTCCGGGGACACTGAAAATCAAGCACTTAGGAAGTAAAATTTCTGAGTGCTTTTTTATTTGACCGCAGCCCCCTACACCAGACCTGCCCGGACCACATCTTTACTTTGCACCTTATTGATCCGCAAAATAACCGACATGACGATCACCGATAATAAAATAATGATAGCATAGCCGTAGGCAAGATTGCGCTCGTCCTTCGCGGGAAAGAAGACGATGATCATCGAGCTTAATATAGAGACAAGGACATAGTTGATCCCCCCAGTAAGCCCGCTGGCCACACCCGCATTCTGCGGGAACCTGCTGAGACAGAAAGTAAAGAAATTATTGAAGGTATATCCTGCGCAAAGGTGAATGGTAAAGGCAAAAAACAACAGAGTATACAGATTCTCGGCATACGGAATGCTTACCAGCATGGCGATGACAAATAAAATCTGCCAGCCGAGATTAAAGGACAGCTTCCTGAAGAAAGGCCGCTTGATCGTGGCCTTGCTGATAAATCCGCCGGCCATCAGGGCAAAGCCCATGAATAATGAACTGTAGCCTGCAATGACGGCGCTCATATGAAAACGGTGCTCGATAATAAATGCGCCGGTGAGGTTAAAAATCATAACCATACAGTAAGACAGCCCGCACATGATAATGCCTAAAGTAAAGGCAGGCGTACCCAGCAGCCGGCCGTATGTGGCAGCGATATGCCGGGTCTTGAAAGGAGCAGCCTGTGGCAATGTCTCCCCACTAAAGATCAATTCCAGGACCACCATTATTAACGAGAGGGCAGCCAATGCATAAAAATTAGATTGCCAGCCAAATGCCGTCTGCAGATAGCCGCCGATAAAGGGCGCCACGATCGGTCCCGTCGACCAGATAATCGAGAAGAGGCTGAGATAGTGCTGCCGTTTATCCCCGGTATATACATCGATAAAAAAAGCCAGTTTGCCCACAACGATAAAGGATACAGTCATTCCCTGTACTACCCGCATAGCATAGATCAGGTAAATATTATGAGTGACGGCAATCGCGATATTCGACAAGGCAAGAAGCACCAGTGAAATCAAACCCAGTTTATATCGCCCATAGCTATCCAGCAGAGAGCCGACGAATAGCTGGAAGACGCCATAGCTGATCAGGAAAAAAGTCAGCGTCAGCTGCACCTGTATCGTACTGGTATGCAGAGCCCCCGCCATACTGGGCATGGAAGGAATATACATATCTGTGACAAATCCGGATAAGGGAATCAATGCGAAGGCCGTCAATGTGGCCATTCTCGGGTATTTCAATTTCATCCCTCAAAATTACCTTATCGTCTCGATTTCGGGTTAAACTTTCCAATCCATTGCTTATAGAATTCAAACAACCGCCAGCCGGGCCTCCATCGGCGTCGACCCCGTCTGCTTTTTGAAGAACAGGGTAAAATAGGCAGGATATTCAAAACCAAGGCCATAAGCGATCTCTGCAATATTCCAATCCGAATGCCGAAGCAGCGCCATCGCTTCACTGATGACCCTCGCGGAAATATGTTCGGTAGTCGTCTTGCCGCTCGCCTCTTTGAGCGCCCGGTTCAGGTGGTTGACGTGAACGGCCAGCGCATCGGCATATTGGTTAGCCGTTTTTAACTGCAGGGGCTCTTCCGGCGCATCGATGGGAAACTGGCGTTCCAGCAATTCCAGGAATTGATGGGTGAGCCGGGCGTTGGCGGTGAGGTTTTTTGCGGTGAACTCAGCCGGCTGCATCTTCATGGCAGCATGGATCAGCAGGTGAAGGTAATTGCGCAGCAGATCGAATTTGTGAACATACGTGGAGGCCATCTCCTGAGCCATCTTGCTGAAAATGTCGTCGATCTCCTTCTGCTGCGCTTTGTTAAGAAAGAAGGCAGGCATCTGGGCGGTCCGCAGCAAAGGCGAATCAGGCAGAGCGCCAATATTCTCGAAGGGATGGACGAAGGATTCGGTAAAAAGGCAATACCATCCCTTCTGTTCGGCGGAGATGGCCTCCCAGGCATACGGAGTAAAAGGATTGGAGAATACCAGGACCGGCTTGTCGACGACGATGGACTTGTCGGCATAGTCATACCGCCCTGTCCCCAGCATCAACGATACCTTATAGAAATCGCGGCGGCCATAAGGCGTCTTGCGACAGGTCACAGCGCGGGGGAAAACGTTGAAATGCCCTGAGCCCGCGTTGTTCAACGAAGCGTGCCCCGGGTCGGTCTGCATGACCCGAAGATAAAATTCCCGGACGGTCTCTGTAGGATGCATACACAAAGTTATAGAATTCAAACATATGATCCGCCCCTTTCATAACCGGAATTTTCATTTTTCCTCCTCTACCAGCTTTTCAACGCTTTCATTGAAATTCAATCGATTGATCGCCGCAATCTTGTCTAAAGCCGCAAAATAGTTGTCATTCCCGGGCTGGCTTTTGCCACAGCCGAGGAATTCCATCACAGCATCGAACCCCTTCTCTTTTTCGATCTTTTGGGCCAGCAACGCATCGATCACATAAGCGACATAGAGATGATATCGCTGGCTGGAACCAAAGTTCTTATTCTCACTAAAGGCCGTCAGCCAATCCTTATTATCACCCATATAGGCCTTGAACTGTTTGAATATCTCTTCCCAGCTGAGCCCCCAGCTGCCAGCGTATAGGTAGGCACAGCCTTCATCGATCGGCTTGTTGATCGTACTGACAGGTATCGCATGATGGAGCCTGTCATGCCACAGGTCGTGCAGATCGAAAAAGGCAGGATCGGAATTATTGATGCCCATGATGTTCAGGCTGATATTGTCCTCAAAAGAGGAAAAGTTATCGGAGTAGTAGCCGTTATAATCCAGTTTATAATCCACGCCAAGCATTTCAAGCGCCTCCTGCATGGAATTACAGCAGTAAAATTGAGTGACATACTCTTTTACCCCCAGCTTTTTGTCAAATTCTGCTGCCTTCTTTACATAGGCATTTAAGGCGGCCTCGTTAAGCGGGTTATTATAATGAAAAACGAAGTTGCCGGCCTTCTTTTGGCGCCAGGTGGCTGTATTTCTTTGCAACGGAGACCGGAAACAATACCGGTCCCCCTCCCTGTATGCGATCAGTTTAAAGCTTGCTCTTAATACCGGCACGGAATCGACGGAACCTAACCAGGCCAGCTGGACGATCACATCCGAACTATCCAGTAAATCGACATTCGTCAGATAACAATGGTAAAAGTTGACTTTGCCCGCGCCGGCATTGCCCATGCCTTTCATTTCATCCAGCAAGGCCGAGGTCTCCGGCAGATACCCTTCCTGTACAAAGGCATTGTCCTTATTGGGACCGGAGGCCTGATCCAAAAAGCCATTGAGCGATGCGACCAGTTGTGCGCTTTGCACCGAGTCGACCGGTAAGCGGATATTTTTGTTTACGATCAGGTGCTGGGCCTGTCCCCAACAAAACAGGGATAAAAACAGTAAGGACGCGGTCTGCAATAGGTGCCTGGTCATATGGATGGGTTTAAAATGGCGAGAGCGAGGATAGTAAAGATTTTTTCTTAATTTAGATAAAACTGCTCACATGAGAAAATTTCACTCATTCGGGCCCGGCTTTGCCGCGGTCCTGGCCTCCTTCTTGTTGCTCGCGGTCTCCCCAACCCGGGGCCAGACAGCCAAAAGCTATGATTCCGCCTATGTGGAGAGCCTGAAAAATGCAGCCCTTACTTCTGTCAGCAGCAAGGCAAAATCCGTGCAGGAAATGGTCGACATGATTTTCAGTTTCGGCGAACTGGGATTCCAGGAATTCGAAACCTCCAAATACCTGGTGGGCGTCCTTGAGAAGAATGGATTCACGGTCGAAAAAGGCGTCTCGGGAATACCGACGGCCTGGGTGGCAAAATGGGGCAGCGGAAGCCCGGTGATTGCGCTGGGCAGCGATATCGATTGCATTCCAAAGGCGTCGCAGAAGCCAGGTGTAGCCTACAAATCTCCGATAGTAGAAGGCGCGCCTGGACACGGCGAGGGTCATAATTCAGGGCAGGCAGTGATCATCTTTGCGGCTATAGCCGTCAAAGAACTGATGGAGAAGAACCATCTTGCCGGCACCCTGGTGATCTGGCCGGGCGTAGCAGAGGAATTGCTGGGCAGCAAAGCCTGGTATATCCGGGATGGAATTTTCAAAAATGTCGACGCCTGTATCTTCACGCACGTCTATGGCGGGTTCGCGACCCGTTATGGTGACCCTGGGTATAACGGGATGGTATCGGTGCAATTCAGCTTCGACGGTGAAGCGGCCCATGCCGCAGGTGCGCCCTGGCGTGGCAAAAGCGCACTGGACGCGGTAGAACTGATGGATGTGGGATGGAATTTCAAGCGGGAACATCTCAAGCCGACGCAGCGTTCCCACTATGTGATCACCGACGGCGGGGACCAACCAAATGTGGTGCCCAGCAAAGCCAGCGTCTGGTATTATTTCAGGGAAAGGACCTATCCGGATATCATGAGCATGTATGAGGCCGGACAGAAGATCGCCCAGGGAGCCGCATTGATGACGGACACTAAAATGAGCTATCACATCCTGGGCGCAGCATGGCCGCCTCATTTCAACAAACCCTTGGCAGAGGCGATGTACGCCAATATGAAAAGAGTCGGCATGCCGGCATGGAGCGATGCCGATCAGCAGCTGGCCCACGCCGTTCAAAAGCTGGTAGAAGCGCCGAAAGTGGATTTCGAAGACGGATCGCCTATTGACGGGCTGAAGACGACTGTAGATACCCTTAAGGGATCGGTGCCCTTTTCCATGGGCGGCGGCTCCGATGATATCGGAGATATATCCTGGAATATTCCTACCGTCCAGCTGTTTTATCCCGCCAACATCCCCGGCACCAAGGGACATCACTGGGCGGACGCCATCGCCATGGCCACCCCTATCGCCCATAAAGGCTCACTGGCCGGCGCCAAAGCAGTAGCGCTTACCCTGATCGACCTGATCACCCATCCGAAACTGATCGACTCAGCCAAAACCTATTTCACCAACGTGCAGACCAAGGATGTACACTACCAGTCCTTTATTACGGCGCAGGACCCGCCATCCATTTTTCTCAACAAGGCGATCATGGATAAATACCGGGACCAGATGAAGCCTTTCTATTATAACCCTGCCAAATACAGCACCTATCTTGAGCAGTTGGGGATCAAATACCCGACGCTGGAGCCGGCGACATCAGATCGGTAAATTTCGGATGCCAATAATCGCTGGAACCTTACCGGCGCAGGCTTTCTGCGCGAGCATTCAATCCTTTTTCGAGGTCGATCCCGTCCAGCATCGCCTGGTCAATAAATTCCCGGAACTCAGGCGGATGGGCCGACTTCTTCCCTGTACGGGGATCTATCCGCGTGAATTTGGTCCAAAGGATCGCTTTCAGCTGCCGGGACCCGTCGAACATAAGCATCTCGACCTGCAGCCAGGTATCCCCCCAGCCAATCAGGGCAGACTGGATGCCGACGGATTCGTTGTAGGTCGCCGGCCGGAGATATCGGATCTCATGCTGGGTCACGACAAAGGCGATATCCTGCTGCGCCCATTCCTTCAGATCGATGTTATAATGTTCTTTCAGGTGGTCTTCCCTGGCGTTGAGGAAATAATCGATATACTTGCTATTATTCAGGTGACCTAAAGGATCACAGTCGTTAAAGCGGACGGTATAGAAGGAGATGGGCGTCTTTTCCATCATTAAATTATTTATATTGGTCCTGCAAACATATACCATGGAGTATAGTCCACAGGCATCAACTGTCTTAAAAAAAAATTATGCAGATCGGAGAATTATCCAAACGATCGGGTTTCAGCCGGGACACGATCCGTTTTTATGAGAAAATGGGGTTGATCCGGCTGCACGACCGCAACCGGAACCGGCGTCAATTCAAAGATTACCCCGAAGGTGTACTGCGCCGTCTGCTGGCCATCCGGCAGATAAAGGACTATGGGTTCACTCTGCAGGAGACATTGGGTGTGCTGATCTTGTTCGAAGAGGGAGTCCTGGAACCGGAAAGAGGATTAAGGTTTGTCAAAAGGAAGATTGAAGGGATCGATCAGAAGATCCGGGAAATGACGGCTATCCGGGACAGGCTGCAGGAGGTCGTGAAAGGACATTACTCCGGGCATTGCCCGATCGAAAAAATACTTCAAAATACCACTATTTATGGCTAGCACTACCACTACTGACGACCGGCGCGATCTCGTCCTCCATATCATTCAACCCGGGCTGGAAGGGCTGATGGACGGATCTGTCTCTTCTCTCGCACCGCTCTTCGCCGCTGCTCTTTCGACAAAAAACAATCATACCACCTTCTTAGTGGGGCTTGCCGTTGCGGTCGGCGCGGGGATCAGTATGGCATTCTCGGAGGCGCTGTCCGACGATGGTAAGCTCAGCGGACGAGGTAATCCCATCACCAGAGGCCTCGCCTGCGGCCTGATGACCTTCATCGGAGCTATCGGCCATACCCTGCCTTTTCT
>Ga0302303_10000243_pt1 | contig 51208 bp, 38 predicted proteins | sample III_Palsa_E2_1_FD_194542 | JGI IMG/M metagenome (GOLD analysis project Ga0302303, IMG submission 194542) | Peat permafrost microbial communities from Stordalen Mire near Abisko, Sweden - III_Palsa_E2_1 | ecosystem: Environmental > Terrestrial > Soil > Palsa > Peat permafrost | place: Sweden...
CTTCATTTCTTTGCCAGCTAATAGCTTCCAACCATCTCCATGCGTTTTATAACCCCAGCCTGAAAATCGCTGAAAGGATTTAAATCGAGGAAAGCCTGGAGTTTCTCCCTTTTTAACTCGTCTAAAAAAAGCTTGAAAGGCAAGGCTTAAACGTTTTAAAGTAACCTGCTCTGACTGTGCATTTACTGCAGCTAATTTTTCATCAAGGGCCCGCCATTCTGTTAAAAACTGGCATTGATTATAAAAAGAAAGGGAACGCTGCTCTTCTTTATAAACAGTAATTCTCTATTATTTTTTATAAGCTGAGCGCTCAATATTTTTCAGCAAATATAAAGGGCGTTTTTTATTTTCATCAAACATACGGCCTAAATATTCTCCAATAATTCCTAAAGTGACTAATTGCAAGCCACCAAAAAAAAGAATAGTAACCATTAAAGAAGGGTACCCTTGTACAGATTCACCATATATGAGCGTTTTATAAATAATAAAAACTGCAGCTAAAAACGCACTAAATGCTGTAAGAAATCCTAGATAAGTAGCCCATTTAAGGGGGGCGATGCTAAACGAAGTAATACCTTCTAGCGCAAAATTCCATAATTTCCAATAATTCCATTTAGTATGTCCCGCAAAACGGGCATCTCGTTGGTAAGGCACGCCTTTTTGTGGGTAACCAATCCAGCTAAATAAACCCTTCATAAACCTATGTTGCTCGCGCAATTGTCTAACTGCAATAAGTGCTCTTTTGGAAAGTAATCTAAAATCCCCAGTGTCCCGAGGTATGGGGACTGCACTTAAATGGGCAATAAGTCGGTAAAAATAATGTGCCGTCAATTTTTTAAACCAAGTTTCTCCGGCTCTGGACGTGCGGGTTGCATACACTACATCAAAGCCTTGCTGCCATTCCTTAATTAAAAGTGGTATCAATTCTGGTGGATCTTGTAAATCCGCATCTATAATGATGGTTGCCTCTCCTTCTGCATGATCAAGGCCTGCAGTAAGGGCAAGTTCTTTACCAAAATTACGACTTAAATCAATAATACTAATATGTTCATCTTGTTTTTTTAATTCTTGTAAAATAAATAAGGTATTATCTGTACTGCCATCGTTTACATAAATGGCTTCCCAAGCAAAGGGTAGGGTTTGTAAAACTGAACTTAATCGTTTATGAAACATTCTTAATACTTCTTGCTCATTAAAAGCAGGGATCACGATAGAAAGCAAAGCAGCAGGGGGAGTTAACATAGTACGATATCCAAAAAAATTTTATGTAAACTTATATTATGCCTTAGGCTAAAAAGAAGTTACAATCTAAATAGAAAATCAAGTTGTAAAACTTAAAAGGCAAAATATAGATGCATAAAATCATGGCTCAGTACCCTTATCGTTTACTATTTATTGCTGTCGTAGCAAGTTATATTCCAGCTTTATTTTACCCTTACACGGGGGAAGAGGCTGTATACACTATCTCTTCTTTAGAAATGTGGCAAGCCCAGCATTGGTTTACTCCCCTTTTATATGGAGGTAACTATCAGCGTCCTCCTTTATTGAATTGGTTTATTATCCCTTTATGCCAGTTATTAGGCTTTGAAAATAATTTATTAGCAGCACGCTTAGTGGCTATTAGCTCCAGTCTTGCTACCGCTGCAGTAATTGTTTGGGGGACTAAGCAACTATTTAATAATCAAAATTTGAGTAAGAATGCGGCATTCATTTATCTGGGTTCATTGGATATGTTATTGCGTCGTGCTTGGCTTGCTTATGCTGATCCTTTATTTTCATTTTTTATATTTACTAGTTGTTTATTGTTGTGGCTAAGTGCTAAAAAACAAAACCTATATTATCTTTTGATTTCACTTGTTTGTATTACGTGCGCTTTTTATACTAAAGCGCTAACAGCCTATATATTTTACATAGTGGTGGGGATCTGTCTTTTATTGCATAAACCTTATAGAAAATTTTTATTACAGCCTACAGTTTTAGCTCTACACGCCTTATTTTTCTTAGTACCTGTAATTCATCACTTAAACGCACATGCGGATTTACAATCGAATGGAATGCTGGCAGATATTACCAATCGAATGGGCTTATTAACGGTAACAAGCTATCTATTTAAAATTTTTAATTTTCCCATAGATTTTATTCTGCGATTTATGCCTTTTAGTGGCATAGTTTTATTTTTTTTATATAAAAGTAAAATAACTTTTACGGGCCTGGTTAGCAAGATAAGGCCCTATAAAATTATATTTTTTATTTTAACAATAAATCTCTTACCCTATTGGATTGCACCAGAAAGTCACATACGATATTTACAGCCATTGTATCCATGGTTTGCAATAATTTTAGCGCTTTGCCTAGAGCACATGGTAAGCAATAAAAAAATTATTTTTTATGGAGCATGGCTTGCTTTGGGTATTAATTTTATTTTTAGTGCTTATATATTTTATATCGACCCTTGGCAAGCCAAAAGATTTAAAAATATTGCTCATCAGGTATTAAGTATTAGTAAAGATAAGCCATTATATATAGAAGATGATTCGGCAAAAGGCTTAAGTATAGCAGCGTGGATAAATACTTTACGCTTACCAAAAAAAGCTATAACACGGCTGCCTCTACCTTTTGAAGAAGGGTATGTACTGGTGCACAAACCTGACTCTAAATATGGGATGATAGTTGCAGAATATACTTTTAAGCATTCAAGTACGTATTTATTGTGTAAGGGAAGTTTTTGTAAAAACTAAATGCTTTTTCCAAAATATTTTAATTAAATTTTATAATGCCGCAGCCCGTTGCAAGCGATCTTGGATAGCATACCAATTTTCATCAGTAGGCGTTTGCTCTACTATGATGTAGTCGCATGTGCTAGCATCTGCATTTCTTAAGGAGGCATACAAATTATAAGCATAAACTTTAGGATCAGCACTCATCTGCTCCCATGGCAAATCGAATGCTGTAGGCTGTGCTTGAAAGCTTAAAACAGATAGTTGTAGGCCTTTAGTGAGTAATTGTTGGATGGTAAATAATAAATCGGAAGTTGCTACTAAGCGTACTGGGTGTCTAGGTGCATAATGGCTTAAAGCCATCCCGGGAGCACGTACATTTGGTTTTTCTAGCCACTCGACTGGTTTATGTAGCTGTGCTTCAATCTCGGTTGCAGTGATAGAGCCTTGTCGTAACAAATGTATTTTGTTTTCTTGTACTAAGACGATGGTAGATTCTATACCTATTTGGCATCGCCCTCCATCTAAGATGGCATGCACTTGGTCGCCTAATTCAGTGGCGACATCTATAGCACAGGTGGGGCTTATGCGACCAAAACGATTAGCCGAAGGTCCTACTAAACCGCCCGCAAAATCTTTAAGTAAGGCAAGGGTTATGGGATGATTCGGCACTCGTAACGCCACTGTATCCTGCCCTGCTGCGACCAATGGTAAAACATGTTTTGCTTTTTTTAAAATGACCGTTAAAGGCCCAGGCCAAAAATGCTCACATAATTCCATTACCGTATCTGAAATTTCAACTGCCCAATTGGAGATTGCAGCAACATTAGGTATGTGTATAATCAAAGGATGGGTGCTGGGACGAGCTTTAGCGGTAAATACTGCTTGAACTGCCAAGGGGTTGTTAGCATCGGCTCCTAAGCCATAAACAGTTTCAGTTGGAAAGGCAACTAGTTTGCCTTGTTGTAATAAATGAATAGCTTGAGGTAATTCGTTTATAGTTAAGAAAGATTGAGTGCATTGCATAAAATTTAAGTCTTTCACAGTAATAATTTAGAAAAATGGTAGTTATGGTACTATATTATAGTTGTTTGATTAATGTCTAGAGGCAGTAAAGGGAGTGTTGCATAATGTTAAGGTTTGCTATTCTGACCAGTATACTTTTAAGTATTATTTTTACCTTGCCATGCAATGCTGCCTTAAGTGGGTCCTTAAACCCTGAAAAGATAATTGAAAGACTCCAACCCCTAGGTAGAGTGGATGTAGAAGGCGCGAGCAATCAACCTTTAACAGTAAAAGTAATTACTCATCCTGGGCAATTAATCTATGAAAAAGTTTGCCATACTTGTCATGAATCGGGTCTGGCAGGCGCACCAAAATTTGGCGATAAAAATGCTTGGGAAAAACGCAAAGCCCAAGGCCTTGAGTTATTGCATACCCATGCTCTAAAAGGCTTTAAGGCTATGCCGTCGAAAGGCACCTGCACTAGCTGTTCGGAAGAAGATATTTTTAAAGCCATCGACTATATGCTGTCGGCTGTTAAATAATTAATAACATGAATTAACTGCTAGTAGTATCTAAAAGTGCCCGAATTGCATTTAAGTGTATTTCCCAACTTCCGACGTGCGTAAAAGTGACTTTGCTTATCGAATAAAATACAATCTATCCAGTTGTTAATTCTAAGATAGACGCTGCACAGATCAAAAAAATATTTACCCGCAACTTGCGCAGAAGGCTCCCTTTATAATCACTTAGCTTGTAACACAAGCTTTAGATTTAGAGATACAAGATATCGTCCGATCTATATAAACAAAGGTAAGGGTAAATCGCATAATCTACCAAACAAGCTTAAAAGCTTAAGAAGGACCTCGGCGTATTTACCCTTTACTCAAGTGCCCTCGAGCATTTTAACCAGTTTTACTGGTTGATGTTAAGATACAAGAAGGATCTCACAACTTAAGCAGCCAAGTAAGTTACGCATTATACTCATTTTGATATTTTTGTAAATAATAATTTTTCAAAACAATGAGTTTTATTATTTTTATTGAAGATGATTTAAAAAAATGAGGGGATACTTGAGAGTTTAATCACAGTTGGGAGGTGACAGTCACTAATCAATAAAGGCGATTGGTGTCCAACCTGTGCTAAAGAAATTAGAAGGCAAACCCTCTTAACCCATGTGCAGGGGCACCAAAATTTGGAGATAAAAACGCTTGGGAAAAACACAAAGCCCAAGGCCTTGAGTTATTGCATCCCCATGCCCTAAAAGGTTTTTTAAGGCTATGCCGTCAAAAGGCACTTGCACTAGCTGTATGGAAGAAGATATTTGTAAAGCCATCGACTACATACTGTCGGCTGTTAAATAATTTATAAGCATTAATTAATTGCTGGTGGGATCTAAAAGTGCCCGAATTGCATTTAAGTGGATTTTACTGTGTTGTGCTCGACTTTCTGGAGTAGTTACTTTTTCAATCCCCTCATAGCGTAAATCCTCTTTAGGTAATTCTTCTAAAAATCGACTAGGAATCGTATCTATAATTTCATTATATTTTTTGCGCTGTTTGGCAAGCGATAAAGTAAGGCTTTGTTTGGCTCGGGTTATACCCACATAGGCTAAGCGTCGTTCTTCTTCTATACCATCAGTTTCAATACTGTTTTTATGGGGTAAAATATCCTCTTCCAAACCGGTAATAAAAACATGAGGAAATTCCAATCCTTTTGCGGCGTGTAAAGTCATCAACTGTACTGCATTGGCTTTATTTTCTTCTTCATTTCTGTCTAAAATATCCATTAATTGCAAAGTATTCACCACTTCAGTTAGGCTTTTAGTTTCCCCTTGTTCATTTTCCAAAAGGCGTGCTATCCAGGCTAATAAATCTTGCACGTTTTTTTGTTTTTTTTCTGCAGCTTTAGGGTTCATCGAGGTTTCTAAAATCCAAGTGTCATATTGAATAGTTTTTAGCATATCTAGAATAACCGCCATCGTATCACCCCGCATGGCATTATCTTGGATAAGAGAAAGCCATTCAGTAAAGTGCTGTAATCTTTCTAAGGCTTTACCTTGTAGGGTTTGCTCTAATCCCATTTCAAAGCTTGCAGCAAAAAGATTTATACCTCTTGAGTCTGCATAATTACTTAATTTTTCTAAAGTTGCCGGGCCTATTTCTCTTTTGGGGGTATTTGCTATTCGTATAAAAGCCGCATCATCATCGGGATTAACTAGTATTTTTAGATAACAAATAATATCTTTTATTTCGCTGCGAGCAAAAAAAGAAGTGCCACCACTTAAATGGTAAGGTATGTGATGTTCTCGTAACGCTTTTTCTATCACTCTGGATTGATGATTACTTCTATACAAAATAGCATAATCACTGTACAACGTTCGATGTTGAAATTTATGACTTAAAATATGAGTAATAATGCGCTGGGCCTCATCTTCATCATGTAGCGCTACAATGACGCGAATAGGCTCATTACTATGAAAATTGCTCCATAAATTCTTTTCGAAGGCAATACGGTTGTTGCTAATTAATTGATTAGCTGCCTGTAAAATAGTACGAGTAGAACGGTAGTTTTGCTCTAATTTTATTACGGCAACATTATGAAAATCATTTTTTAGTTGTGTTAAATTTTCAGAACACGCACCACGCCATGAATATACGGATTGATGATCGTCCCCGACCACCGTTAAAGCACCACGTGGGTAACATAAAGTTTTAATTAATTCGTATTGACTCATGTTAGTATCTTGATATTCATCTACTAATAAATAACGAATTTTATTTTGCCATTTTTCTTTTATGTCAGGATTAGCTTGTAAATGTTGCAGGGGGAGCAAAATTAAGTCGTCAAAATCTACGGCGTTATAAGCTTTTAATTGTCTTTGATAATGAAAATATAAACGTGCAGCCATTTCTTCATTAGGATTCCCTACTTGTTGTAAAGCACTATCGGGAGAAAGACCCGCATTTTTAAAACGAGATATAAGGCTTAATAATAGTTGTAATTGTTCTTTTTCTAACTCGCCAAGGGATTTATGTGATAATTCACTTATTAAGTTTAATGAATCTTCCTGGTCAAAAATACTTAAACCTGCCTTAAACCCTAAACTTTTATGCTCCGTTTTGATAAATTTTAGGCCTAAGTTATGAAAAGTAGAAACGGTTAACCCACGAGTATGTTTGCTACCTAAAGTCTTACTTACCCGCTCATTCATTTCGCGGGCCGCTTTATTGGTAAAAGTAAGGGCGGTGATATGTGCGGGCTTTATATTACAGTGGGTAATGAGATGCTCAATTTTATGAGTAATTACCCGGGTTTTACCCGTTCCTGCGCCTGCTAATACAATTAAAGGACCTGATATATATTCCACAGCTTGTTGTTGGGGGGCGTTTAAAATTTGCATGTGGTAATAATATAGAACTTGAAGTATTTTTCAAATCTTTATAACAGTTTGTTTAGTAACTTAAGATAATGTAATCAATCGATATTTAGAAGATAGGTAAAATTTCTAATCAGTTTCGGATGTAAATTGTAAAATAAAATAATGTTTTACCTAGCTTTCTTGAATAACCCAAGTTATTATTTAAACTTAAATTTCAAAGTTATATGAAATTATTTACATCAAAAATAAATAAACTTTTGGGCAGGTCTAAAAAAGGATAAATGGATGGTACTACCTACATTCAAAGTCAACCTAAGTATTCAACTATTGTTAGTTATAGTCATGGTCATATTATTTGGCCATAACTTAAGTAGTAATACGCAATCATTCTTATATGCTTTAAGTTTATCTTTAAAAGCACTTTTAGTCTTTGTAATGCCGCTTATTATTATGAGTGGGATGTTTAATTATATGTTAAAGCAAGAAGGTAAAAAATTGTTTTTTATTGTTAGTTTATTTTTGCTGATTTGCACATCAAATTTTATATCTACACTCATTGCTTATCTAAGTGCCTTTTGCACTTTGCGGGGGGTGGTTTTTCCAACCGCTTTTTTAATAGAAGAGCAGCTTTTAAAGCCCTTGTGGGAACTCCATTTGCCGATATGGCTTCCTAATAATTATGCATTAATAAGTGGTTTATTATTAGGTACATTTATTCCAAAATATAATAGGGGGTATGCTGTTAGCATAAATAATATTTTGAAATATACAGTTAAGTATTCTTTGGAAAAAGTATTTGTTCCTTTGTTGCCCTTGTTTGTATTAGGATTTATGGTAAAAATGCAAGCAGAGGGACAGCTAATACCCTGCCTAAAAACCTACGGTCCTATATTACTGTTGATGCTCACGACCTGTCTAGGATATATAATGCTATTATATTTAGTATTAAGTGGAGGGCGTATAAGCACTTTTATTAATTATCTTAAAAATGTTTTACCTGCAGGAATTTTAGGTTTTACCACGATGTCAAGTATAGCGGCTTTACCAGCCTCTTTAGTCGCCGCACAAAAAAATACTACCGATGAAAATTTAACAAAAGCCTTAGTTCCTGCCGTGGTAAATGTTCATTTAGTAGGGGATAGTATATGTATACCTTTTATGGCAATTGCTATTTTACTTGCATCAAGCATACCTTTTCCAAGTTTTGCTACCTATTTGCATTTTGCGCTTTATTTTGTGTTAGCTAAATTTTCGGTGGCAGCCATTCCTGGAGGGGGGATAATTGTGATGGTGCCTATTTTAGAGCAATTTTTAGGTTTTAATTCTCAAATGTCTGCTTTAATTACTACCCTATATATTTTGTTCGATCCTTTTTTTACAGCAACCAATGTTTTAGGAAATGGAGCTATAGTAGTTTTTGTCTCTAAATTATTTGGTTTAAAAGCTGTTAAATCAACTACGATAACTGCTAAAAACTAAGCTAGGGTATGTTCTGTTCTATCTATTTTTCTGTGTTTTTGTTCTCATTTTTTTTCATAAAAAATCTTTTTAGCCCTTGTTGCCAGGGAAATACTTGAATATTATCTATTTTTGACGCCCGAACTTGCTGTGATAAACATATAGCTTCTACCTCGCCTAAATTTTCAGCTAATTTACTAAAAGCATTAAGCTTTTGTGCAGAAACAGAACTAGCGCTTTTTATTTCAATACAGAGTAATCTTTGGTCTGGTCGTTCTACAATTAAATCAATTTCCACATCATCTCGAGTTTTTAAATACGAAAACCGATATTCGGGGTAAAAATAACTGGCAAGACGTACACATTCTAAAATAATAAAATGTTCAAATACGCAACCATAATAACTGGTTGATTTTATTAAAGGTACGGATAGTGTTCTAGTCAGTGCTCGGCAAACACCCGTATCAAAAAAATAAAATTTTGGCTTTAAACTCAAACGTTTTCGCACTGAGCTATGAAATGGCTCTAAAAAAAATCCCATCAAGGTATCTTCTAACACGCTAAAATATTGTTTAATCGTTTTATCATCTACGCCGACATCTTTGGCCAGTTTGGAAAAATTAATAATGTGTCCATTAGATTGCGCAGAGACTTCTAGAAATCTTCTAAAAGGGGCCATTTTTCTAACAAATTGCTCAACCCATATTTCTTCTTTTAAATAGGTTTGTGTATAGGCTTGCAAAAAAGCAATTTTTTCATCAATAGTTTGCATTTTATAAAGAACAGCGGGTAGAGTACCCCATGCTAATGCTTCCTCTATATTGAAATCCTTGCCTATTTCAAATGTACTTAATGGGTACAAATGATACACAAATGCACGACCTGCCAATAAATTAGCGCCACCATATTTTAGTTTTTTAGCACTTGAACCCGTTAGAATAAAAATTTTATCTGTTTTTTCAATTAAATAATGAACTAAATCTAATAATTTTGGTAACTTTTGAATTTCATCAATCACAACAAATTTTATTTTTTTTTCTAATGCTAAGACTTCATGGCTTAATAATGAGGGATCTTTAAAATATTTTTCTTCTTCTAATGGATTTAATAAATCAATCCAAAAACAATTTTTTTTGCTATAAGTGTGTGTCAGTAAACTGCTTTTCCCAGTATTTCTAGGGCCAAACAGGAAAAAGCTGTGTTTTAGATTTAGTTGAATTAATCGTGCCTTAAAAACCATTTATAGACTATACTCCGAAATTGTCCGCCATTCTCGGAGTATAGTCTATTTTTCCTGAAATGCCTAGCTTAGGTGTAATTCCCTGTGGTTTAAAAACTGCTAAATCCACTATAATAACTATAAAAAAACTAAGCTAGGGCATGTTCTGTTCTATCCATTTTTCTGTAGGATAATGCCTCGCTTAAATGAGAAGCCTGCACTGATTTACTATCCTGTAAATCGGCAATGGTGCGTGCTACTCGTAATATTCTATGGTAAGAGCGTGCTGATAAACCTAATTTATCCATAGCGGTTTTCATTAATGCTTGACCTCGGGGTTCTAATTGGCACACGCTTTCCAATTCTTTATTGCTAAGTTTTGCATTAGTTTTATTAGAACGAGCAATTTGTACCGCATAGGCTTGCATGATGCGTTGGCGTACGGTATGGCTCGATTCAGCTTCTCTATTTTGGATTTGCGTTAACATGGCTGTAGGTAGCAAGGGAACCTCGATATGCATATCGATGCGATCTAATAAGGGGCCAGAGAGCCTGGCACGATATTTTTTTATCTGCTCACCGCTACAGCTACATTTTGCAGGGATAGCCCCTAAATAACCACAAGGGCACGGGTTCATGGCAGCAATTAACTGAAAACGGGCCGGAAATTCAGCTTGACGCATGGCACGCGAAATTACAATATTACCCGATTCTAATGGCTCGCGCAGTACCTCTAATACTTTCCTATCAAACTCTGGTAATTCATCTAAAAATAAAACCCCATGATGAGCGAGTGAAATTTCTCCAGGGCGAGGATTAGAACCGCCACCTACCAGTGCTGCACTTGAAGCTGTATGATGAGGGGCTCTAAAAGGACGCATCCCCCAATTTTTAAAAGATAATTTAGTATGACTTATAGAGCGAATAGCAGAAATTTCTAGTGCTTCTTCAATAGATAAAGGAGGTAAGAGACCCGGTAAACGGGTTGCTAGCATAGTTTTCCCGGTTCCAGGTGGGCCTACCATTAATAAACTATGCCCTCCAGCTGCCGTGATTTCTAAAGCGCGTTTTGCTTGAGGTTGGCCTTTAACATCATGCAAGTCAACATCCGATTTGCATACTATATCTTGAATGGTGTGTTGACTAGAATAAGGGGGTATAAGTTTTTTCCCTGTTAAGTGATCGCATACTTCTAAAAGATGTTTTGCAGGCAAAACACTATTGTCGCCAGGGAGGGTTGCTTCGCGTGCATTTTTGGTAGGCAAAATTAAGGTTCTATTCGTTTTACGCGTGCCTAAAGCAATCGGTAATGCGGCCTGAATAGAGCGTAGCGCCCCCGATAATGCTAATTCACCAGAAAATTCAAAAGCAGCTAAAGCATCTGCTGGTATTTGATTGGAAGCAGCTAAAATCCCTATAGCGATAGGTAAATCAAAACGTCCCCCTTCTTTAGGTAAATCTGCAGGTGCTAGATTAATAGTAATGCGGCGGGTAGGAAACTCTAAACCACTATTGATAATAGCACTACGGACTCTATCTTTACTTTCTTTTACGGCAGCTTCGGGTAGGCCTACAATAGAGAGGGCTGGCAATCCTGGCGAAATATGTGCTTCAACCGTTACTAAAGGAGCTTGAATGCCAACACTAGTGCGACTATAAACAATTGCAAGAGTCATAATTACCTCAAAAAGTTAATTTTCGGGAAAATAGTACACTACTTACACATTTAAGTACACTACAGGCAATAATAATATAATTATATTTTACACACCCTGTAATATTTTTTTCTCTAATAAATATAGGTTTTCGGGAGTGCCAAATATAACTAAAATATCGTGTAAAACTATTATTGTATCAAGTTCAGGATCAAGAATACGTTCTTCACCCCGAATAATTGATTTTATACAAGTTTCATTTTCAACTTCACTATTTAATAAATCCGCAATGGTTTTACCTACAGCATAGGCGTTTTCACTTACCGTAACCGTATGTAATTCCATTCTATCGGCACTATCGTCTTCGATGGCAGTTGAATCTTCGATTCCTTTAAAATAACCTCTTAAAATACTATATCTATCACTATGAATGGCTCTGATCTTTGCGAAAATTTTAGAAGCAGGGATGCCTAAAGTGAGCAATAAATGCGAGGCAAGCATTAGACTTGCTTCTAGGGTCTCGGGTACTACTTCTGTAGCGCCTGCTTCTTGGAAAGCACTAATATTAGAATCATCCCTGGTGCGAACAAACACCGGAATATCCAAACGTAGGGCTCTTACGTGATGTAAAGTTTCAAGGGCTGCATCTTCTTCGGCAAAGCTAATAACTAACATACGGGCTCGTGCCAGCCCTGCAGCTGCTAAAATACGAGGGTTGCGGGCATCACCATAAAAAGAATGCTCTCCTGCGAGGGAAGATTTATTAATCCGCATAGGATCTAAGTCTAAAGCTACAGATGGTATATCTTCTTGATCTAAAAAGCGGGCTAAGATTTGTCCTACTCGACCAAAACCACAAATTATAACATGATCTTTAAGTTCAGCAGTATGCTCTGCTAAAGGGTAGGCAGCCGTTACCACAGTAGCCTCTGTCCCTTTACGTTCTTCAATACTATGGAACCATTTTAGATTAAAAATAAATCCGCTAATTAATTTGCTATAACGAATCAAAAGAGGGGCAACAGCAATACTTAAGACAACCGTCGCAACCATGACTTGACTTTGTTCCAAATCGATTAATTTGTGATTGATAGATTCTGTTAAAATTACAAAACCAAATTCTCCTCCTTGTGACAAAATAAGCCCTGTTCTAAAAGCTTTGACTTTATTAATCCCCCCAATAAAGTAAGTAAGACCCATAATAATTAAAGTCTTGAAACAAATTAAAGAAAATAATAAGCCTAATACCATAATCCAATGTTTAGGAAATGCACTGATATCCAGATAGGCACCCACAGTTATAAAGAAAAAACCCAGTAACATATCTCTAAAGGGTCGAATATCAATTTCTATTTGATGTCTAAATTCGGTTTCCCCTAGCATGAGTCCCGATAAAAATGCACCCAATGCCATTGATAAATCAAGCCGATAAGTAATCCAGGAAGCGGCAAGTACTACAAATAGTGCTGTGAGCATAAATAATTCAGTAGAATGTGCTTTTGCCACTTCATGTAACAAAGGTCGTAGCAGCCATAATCCCATGAAAGCAAGTACTATAAAGACACCTGCACCTTTTAATATAGAAAAAGTAATAGGTAAAAATACTGAGCTTGAACCCTCATTACTTAAAGCTGGAATTAATATGAGAAAAAATACGGCTGCTAAATCTTGAAATAGTAAAATACTAACCGAAGTACTACCATGCAAAGTATGTAATTCTCTTTGTTCACTTAATTGTTTAATCACCACGGCAGTAGAAGAAAGCGCGAGCACTCCAGCTGCAATAAATGCTGTTTTATAAGGCAGACCGAATAAGATACCACTTATTGTGGCAAGAGCGGTACATAATAATACTTGCACCCCACCAAGCCCTAGAATGGTGCGTTTAATAGCCATTAATCGAGGTAATGAAAATTCAAGGCCAATAGTAAACATTAAAAAGACGATGCCAAATTCTGCTAGAAAATGCATTTTTTCAGTAATAGGAATCCAACCAAAGGCACCCGGCCCCACTAAAATACCTACAAAAAGATAACCTAAAATAGGCGGCAGATTTATACGACGAAATAAGGCAACCACCGTGATGGCACAAGCTAATAAAATAAGTATGTCTTGAAAGTGTTCCATAATTTTTTAATATAATCCTCTATTATATAGGGCGTTCTTGATACATTTCTTTGGCAACGGTATTAAATATTTCGACCCAGCGCTCACTAAATTGACTACCAGAAAAACGGTTAACTTTCATAATAGCAGCAATTAAAGTGCGAGACGAGTGTTTTTGAGCAGGGCCTTCATGCATAAAAGCTTCGAACGTTAATACTATGGCTAAAATTTTTGCACCATCACAAATATTATTATCGGTTAAGGCCCGTGGATATCCGCTGCCATTATGCCATTCTTGCAGTTCATTTAAAATTCGTCCAGCCATAGTCCAATCAGGCAACTGGCTTAAAAAGTTAGCTGCTAACAAATTATGAGATTTCAAGGGAAGATTGGCATTAGTAGCTAAAATATCACCTTGTTGCGTAAGTTGTAATGGATATTGACTTAAGCCTAAGTCGTGCAAATATATTGCTGCTTCTAGTTGATTACTATCTACTGGCTCATCCGCAATCCTATTCATAGTTAACGCCATTTTTAAAATGCGTTCTGTTTTGCCTGAAGCCGAATGTAAGCGTGCTTCAATTATATTTGATAATTGCGAAAAAAATTGTAAATCAGCTTGCATGGGCGGGATATAAGGTTCTTCTATAGTGTCTAATTGAGCTTCTGTGGCTGGAATTTCTAGGGGGGGTGATGCTTGTGCAGGTTCTTCGGAGGGGACTACTTCTGTATCAGTTTCTTTCGCATCCAATTTTATTTCATCTAGAGGATCTAATAATTTAAGAGTAAGCATCATGGCTTCAGTGCGATCGTTATCATTGGATAAGCTAATGCGCTCTAGGGCGTTACCTAAATATTTTAATTGAGGGCTAATGCCTTGACCGGCAAAAGTTTTATCAAAAGCATTTTTAATTTCGTCTAAGGACAGTTTAATTATATGTCCCAAGAGAGGAGGGAAAATGAATTTTTGCTGCCTTAAATTTTCTAGGACATTTTCTAAATGATGAGGTACTGGCACTATATCTTGCATTTGTAACATATGTAGATTACTTTTTATAGAATGCACATTACGAAATAAATCATTAATAGTATCTTTATTATGAGGGTCAATATTTAATTGTTTAATAATCTGTAATATATTGCCATAACAGATATCATATTCTGCTAAGAAATCTTGAATATCCCTTGGATCTCTAACGATATTAGAATCTTTTTTGGACTTCATTTCGTGTACCATCTCTAAAAAAATGTGCATAATAATTCTACTTATTAAGTGTAGCAGGCTTAAGTCCAGAGCATGGCAATACTATATTTTTTTTCGGATAACTTATATGAAAATAGAAAAATTAAATAGACATATAATTAATTAATATTTTGAATATGAGTCTTAAGGATGGCCTCAAGCTCTATTAATTTTTGACGAGTACGAGCCAACACCGATTTTTGGATTTCAAATTCTTCACGGGTTACTAAATGCAAATCTTGAAAGCTTTTGCTTAAGCTAGTTTGTAAATATTCTGATATTTCTTGTTTACAGGCTTGCAGGGTAGGAGGAAGATTCTGTAAAATGGTATTAGTTAGCGTAGAAAATAAATTTTTTGCATCCATAATTTATTATGGCATCTCATAAGGTATTAGTCTAGATGCTACATCGTGTTTTATATACTATAGTTCATTGTTGGAAATTTCGTGCTGCTTTAAGCCAATTTATACAACAAGATTCTTTAAAGGCCGCTACTATTTTTGATATAGATATGCCAGCCATGCAAGCACAAGGTGTGCGCGGTTTAATTGTTGATTTTGATGGCGTATTAAATGCTCATGGAGCAAATTATCCAACGCAAGCTGCAATAGATTGTATAAAAAATTGGGTGCAATTATTAGGTTTGCATAAAGTGTTTATTTTGTCTAATAAACCTATGCAAGTTCGAGCAGATTTTTTTGCAACAGAGTTGCCAGAAACAGAATTTATTATTGGTAAACGAAAAAAGCCTTATCCTGATGGTGTAGAATTAATTCTAGCTACCTCCAAGTTAAATCCTAATGAATTGTTACTAATTGATGACAGATTAGCCACGGGTATTTTAGCGGCTATGATAACGGGTACTAAAGCAATATTAATAGACAAACCAATGATTAATTTGCAGCAAAATTTTTGGACCGAATCATTTTTTGTGGGCTTACGGTGGTTTGAGCGTTGCTGTTTCTCGTTATGTATGTTAAAAAAACACCTACATGAATAAAATGATAGGATAGGATAAAAAAGATGACCTTTGTCGTTACAGAAAGTTGCATAAAATGTAAATACACTGATTGTGTTGAAGTTTGCCCTGTAGATTGTTTTAAAGAAGGCCCCAATTTTTTAGTTATCGACCCTGAAGAATGTATAGATTGTGCTTTGTGCGAACCAGAATGCCCTGTCAATGCAATTTTTTCAGAAGATGAAGTGCCCGAGCCTCAAAAACATTTTTTAGAATTAAATGCAGAATTATCTAAAAAGTGGCCTCTTATCAACCAGAATAAAGGCCCTCTACCGGATGCCGAAGAGTGGAAAGAAGTTAAAAACAAACTTGCATTTTTAGAAAAGTGATTTAAGACAGTTCACTTAACTTGTGAGTAGCTTTTAAATAAGAAGTAATTAGTTTATCTTCTAAATCTAAACGATGCGATAATTGCTCTCCTAGAAAAGATAAATCATTATGCAAAGACTTTTTAAAAGTATTATCAGAATACTTATCATTAAAATCTAAGGCATGCATAGTAGTACGCAATATCTGTACTAAATCTTCTCTATCCCACTTTATTTCTTCAGCATTAGATAAGGCAGAAGCATCTGCTAGCTTTTCAAATACCTCAAAATGGCCTGCAGAAACATAATCTACTAAGCTCTCACAAAATTCTTGTAAACGTTCTGGCTCGAAGGAGCCATCTGTATCTGGGTTTAAGTTACAAACAGCATAATACTGTACTAGTAATGCTTGACGTTCATGTAACCATTTATCAATAATTTGATCGGTTGCTTCCCACTGTGGTTGATTTTGGTGTTTGCGCCAAAGCAAGGTAACTACCTCCTAGAAAATTTATGGACTTTAGAGATTAACAGGAAACTTATTACTATTAAAACACTAAAACCTAGAGCTGTCCAAACAGGAAGCGAGATACCTAATATTACCTCTGGACGCCCACATTCGCCGCTACCTTGTAGAGTTTGTTTTAGCACTTCCCATAATGGATAAACTGCCAATAATTGCTCAAAGCCAAGTGAACAGCTTGGCATTTGATCAAGAGGTAAGGCCTGCAAACTAATTTGCCGCAGGCTTAAAGCCATACCGCATCCATTAAAAAGTATACTTAAAGTGCCGTAAAAATAATGTAAAGGCTTATTTAAAATAGAGAAGGCCTGGAGTGCATAAACCATTATCAATAACATAAAGACAATTCTTTGTAATATGCATAAAGGGCAGGGTTCCATCCCTAGCCCATATTGCAAAAAGTACCCAATACTTAAAAAAACTACGCATAAAACTGTTGCAAAGCATGTAATTAGCTTATATTGCTTAGTCATTTAACTAATGGACCTCCTAGTTAAGTAAATAAAGTTTACCAGCTTACTTGTAGCCGTGCCGCCAAGATACCGATTTTACGTTTGTAAGCATCGTTTTTTGGATGAATGGAAGCACGAATATAATTACCAAAGACACGTACATTGTCATTAGCGTACCATCCTAAAGAAACACCCGCATTATGTTCGCTGCCTCCTCGAATAGTTTTATTATTTAAATTAACAAAACTATAACGTGCGCCTACTTCCCATGCTCCGTCTTTGGACTGAGGTCTAATACGGCCAAAGGTAGCTCCGCTTTTGAAATAGTATTCACGAGTTTCGCCGGTTAGTACGTAGCGTGCAGTTATATCCCAGCCGCTAAAATGAAAATGCGCCGGGCTTGAATTAACTTGGGCATGCATATATTCAACTTTTGCATTCAGCGGGCCCCATAGTCCTGCGGCTTCTGCACCTATTAAATTATAACTGCGTGCATTCATTGGCCCAGTACTTACAAGCTTTGGAGTTTTACGAGCTTTTGCTTCTGGACTCGTATCAAACACTAAAGATTGTAAATCACTACCGTCTTGCTTGCGATTTTCAACGGATTGATAAGTGCCAGAAAGCCCTACTTGATACACTAAATCAGCAGTCTTCACTGGAGCATAAATTAGACGGGCAGAACTACCCCATCTATCGGAATGCAAACCTTTTTCGGCACTGTTGGTAGGATCTACCTGTGCATCATATTTAGGTTGGATGACTGTTGCTAACAATAATAAATCGTCTCCCCATACTCTAGCGTTAAGGCCTAAACCATAACCAGGAGCAAAAGTTGCGAGAGTAAGTGGCTTTTCTAAAAAAGATAACCATTTACCACTACTAGAAGCTTCTAGCGAAAAAGTAGAGGGAACTTGCCCTAAAGATATATTACTATTATCACTAAGCCCGGTATAAGAAATAAAAGCATCACTAACTTCTAGTTTGCCTGCAGGTTTTGCTTCTACGCTTAAAGTGTAAGAAACGGCCGGTGCAAGACCACCACTAAAAGTTAATTCGGCGGTTCTAAGGTGGGCACCGCTAACATAATCAGTTTTTCTGTTATTAAAATTCCCTAAAAATAAGGTTTCATCAATACGTATTACCCCGTTTATATTAAAAGAATACGGTGTATTCGGTACGGTAACGCTTAATCCGCCTTGAGTACTTACGGCTGTTTTGTCCGTAGTACTAATCTGAGTTGGAGTACTTGTGGATGAACTTACGGGAGCAGGTCTAGGTTGAGCCGCCGCCACAGCAGCTTGCGAACTTAAAATTAGTATACTTAAAGCGCTAGCTTTGAAAAGGTATTTAGCATTATTTTTCATAAAGAAAACTCCAAGGCAATTAATTGAGAACGGCCTACATAAAAATAGGGATTTAATTCTAACCTATAAATATAGAAACGAAAAGAATTTTTTATCTTTCCTTAAATACGAAAACTACCCATAAAAATTCTCTTAGCAGGCCCTTTAAGATAAATTGCTTCTCCTAGACCTTTTGCAATTACTTTTAGAGAGCCTAATTTAAGAATTACTTCAACTTGTGAGTCCAGTAATCCTAAAAATTGACCCGCAATTACTGCGGCACAAGCGCCTGAGCCACAGGCGAGGGTTTCACCTGCTCCTCGCTCGTATACTCGTAGACGTATATGGCTACGATCGAGAATTTGCATAAAACCTATATTGGCGCCATTTGCAAAATGTGCATGTTTAGATAGCATCATCCCAAGTTTTTTAATAGGCTCTGCGATAGAGTCTACTAATAGTACCGCATGTGGATTGCCTAGGCAGACTTGAATCATATCAAAAGCATTGGGGAAATCACTCGATGCAACAGTAAGGGAAATGGGTTGTGGTTTTTTTTGCAGTGTCCCCATATTAGCCTTTACTATATCATGTGGCTCTAGAGTGAGCTCAAGCGTGCCTGCTAAGCAATCGGCAATAATTTTTTTTTTATCAGAAAGCCCTAAATCAAAAAAGAATTTTGCAAGACAGCGCGCCCCATTACCGCATTGTTCCACTTCTCTGCCATCTGGATTAAAAATTCGGTAATAAAAATCGGCTTCTGGCCGCATAGGGGGCTCAATTAAGAGGACTTGATCACAGCCAATGCCTACTTTTCTATCGGCTATTTTTCTTATATGTGCTGAATGCAGCCGTAAGTTTTGACTAATACAATCTAATACAACAAAGTCATTCCCTAAACCATGCATTTTACTAAAGTTGACCAGCATATCATGGTGCCTTATGCGATTGGTCAGGCAAATATAGAGGACCCATTTGCCCGCAACTGCTTAGTAGGCTGGAGCTTACTAATAAAATAAGTACTAAAAGATGTTGTATCATACCTTTAAAGAATATCATACCTGGGCTTATTCTGTTAATTTAATCACGCTAAAAGAGTCAATAAATAGTTAATTTTTGGGAGTGAAAGTAGGATGTCGACCACACTTGATAGTAAACCGCTATCTTGCATTGAAATAAATCCAAAGCAAACCCCTTGCTACTTAGTCATATGGTTACATGGCTTAGGTGCTGATAGTAGTGATTTTGTGCCTATTATAGATTATCTCAAACTTTCTCCCGGCCATGCTATTCGCTTTGTGTTCCCCAGTGCTCCTTACCGCAATATCACTATTAATCAAGGTATGCGTATGCGTGGCTGGTACGATATTGCCAAATTGGATCTTAATTTTTCTGAAGATGAAGCAGGCTTTATTGAGTCTGATAATTTACTAAAAAATCTTATTGACGCTGAAATTGCAGCTGGCATCAAAAGTGAAAATATTATGTTAATTGGTTTTTCTCAAGGGGGAGCTTTGGCATTATTTACAGGCTTACGATATCATAAACCTCTCGGTGGAATAGTTGGGTTATCAACTTATTTGCCTTTACAAAAAAAAATAGAGCAAGAAAGGGTGCCGTTTAATCAAAATACTCCCATAATGCTAGCCCATGGAGTATACGATCCAGTCGTCCCTTATGCTTTGGGCCATACTAGTTACGAATGGCTGAAGAAAATGAATTACACGGTTAACTGGCATACCTACGATATGCAACATTCAGTTTCCAATGAAGAAATAGAGCATATCGCAGCATTTATTAAAAATACTTTTCTTGTTTGAATACAATTTTGAGCGAAATTTTTACATTCATGTAACACTTAACACTCATTGGGTAGTCAAAGTTCATAAAAAAAATTTTAAAAATTAGCTTATTTTACATTGGGAAGCGGTGCTGAACTTTTTATACTGATTTTCAATAGGCTGCACATTTACTTGATGTTGCGCTTGCAATAAACGCATTTTTTCTCTAAATGCCTGGAAACTTAACAGGGGAGGCCTTGCGTTAATAAGCACAGTTAATGCACCCTCTCTATTGGGGATAATAGTGCTCAAAATAAGTTTATTACGCATACGGTTTACAGATTGTTGCATAAGATGCTCTGCACGTTTTACCTCATAGGAATCAAATAAAAATTTGAAAATTAAGGTAAGCGGACCTTCTTCTATCCCCCCAAAAAGTTTAACAAGATTATACATATTACTTCTATTTATTATTGCATTTCCTTCTAATTTTTTTTCAATGTCATTGATGATATCGTGAGCAACATTATAAGTTGGATGATAATCATATCCTTCAGTCCAATCTAATTCATGTAAGGTGCAATTACTATTAAGTGCTTGCCTAAAGGCTTCAACACCGGGACGCTGTATACGGTTATGCCCTAAACCTAAGTAAAATAAAATAGCGTTTTTTTGCAGGCATTTTGCAAGTGCAATAGCGCCTTTGTCCTCAATATGATTTTCTGCTAAAGTAATATGGGTTAATACTTTATTACTTTGCAAAGAGCGGGATAAAGCTTTTGCGCCCTTGTTTCCAATCGTATTGCCGGTTACATCTAAGTCTAATAACTGCTTGTTGTTTTTAAGACTTTCTGCAAGCACAACAAATGCAGTATCAGTTATATTATTAAATATTAGACGTAAAATATTCAATCCTTTATTAATTGTGAGTGTATTAGCAATTGCTATTATACTAGCATCTGTTAAAAAGTAATTATCGGATAGATTTAATTTTCTCAAAGTTTTATTAATTTCAAGCGCTTTGCATAACGCTATTACACTTTGATCATTAAGATGAGTATGAGATAAATTTAATTTTTTTAAACCAATATTGCTTTCAAGAGCGGTTGCAAATTTTTTTACTGCTTCATTTATGTTGCTCTCTATATCACAAGATAAACTCAATTTTTCTAAAGTATTATTTTTTAATAAGGCATCAGCAATGGCCCTAACCCCACCATCTGAAGTGCTAACGAATTGTAAGAGTAAAATTTTTAAGCTAGTGTTTTGACTAAGCGCTTCTGCTAGCGTTAATAGGGCATCATCTTCAAATCGAGTGGCGCCCAAGTCAAGTTTTTTAAGACTCGTATTAGATACTAGAGCGCTGGCAAGAGCTATAACCTGGCTTGAATTTACGCCTTTTTTGTATAAATTTAGTTCTCTTATTGAATTAGCGTGTAATTGATTAATTATTTCTTGGAATTCATTAGTATCCATTGTAAAACTCTCCTAGATTAGTATTAATATATAGTGCAGGTGCTTACTATACTGTATTTTGTAATGATGAGCAAATTTAAAATTAACTGATATTATAACTTTAAGTTGCACTTGCCTTGGTTTCCTCTTTAAGGCATTTTATGTTGTTTGACCCTTCTTCTCCTTTTAATAAATGCATTTTTTTTCTAAATGCTTGAAAACTCAACAGGGGAGGCTTAGCTTTTATAAGAAAAGCAACTGAACCATTCGTATTAGTTACAATGGTACTTAAAGTAAGGTTATCACGAAGAATATTTATAGATTGATGAGTAAGTAATTCTGCACGCCTTGTATCAAATAAAAATTTACAAATGAGGGCAAGCGGCCCATCTTCTACACCGCTAAGAAGTTTAATTATATTATTCATAGTCTTTATAAAATTTAATGCTAATTTTTTATCAAGGTCATTGATGAGGTCGTGAGCTATTTTATTTGTTTGATGACAAGAACCTTCAGTCCAATCTAAGCTTTGTAAGGTACCATTGATATCAAGTGCTGACTTAAAAGCTTCAACGCCAGGACGTCCTATTACGTTGCCTCCTAAATATAAATAAAATAAAGTAGTGTTTTGTAGCAAGGCATGAGCAAGTGCAGTCGCGCCTTTATCCCCAATACGATTTTCTCGTAAATTTATCCTTGTTAATGTTTGATTTCTTTGCAAAGCATTCGCTAAAATAATTGCTCCGCTATCTGCAATATGATTATCGAATATATCTAAATCTTGCAAATAAATATTATTGGCCACTGTCATAGCATGCGCACTAAAAATTGCATCAGTTATATACATACGAGTTAAGATTAAAACATTGACTCCTTTATTAATGGCAAGCGCATTGGCAATTATTGTGAAACGGTCAGTTGAGGATGTGGAGCCATCTCCAGATATATTTAATTTTTTTAAAGTAGTATTAATTTTCAGCGCTTCCTCCAAAGCTATCATGCTGTTATTGCTCGTGTAAACACTAGAAAGATTTAATTTTTTTAAAGATATATTGGTTTTAAGCATGTTAGCAATAGCTATTAACCCTTTATCATTAAAAAATATGCTTGAATTGTTAGCTAAATCCAGTTTCTTTAAGGTATTGTTTTGCAATAAAGCATTTGCAAGTGCAGTAGCTCCAATATCAGAAATTTTATTATGTGATAAAATTAAGACTTTCAAATTGGTATTTTTGAGAAGCGCTTTTGCTATTGCGATTACAGCGTTATCTTTAAGTAAATTGCTGCTCAAATTAAGTTTTTGAAGAGTAGTATTATCATGTAAAGCTGCAGCGAGGACTATAATCTGAGTTGTATTGATGCCTTTATCATTTAAATCTAATCCTGTTACAGTATTAGTGTGTAATTGATTAATTATTTCTTGAAATTCATCATTCTCCATTGTAATAGTCCTCATACAATAGCATTAATATATAGTAAGGAAGCACATTATACTGTCTTTTATAAGAATGAACAAATTAAAAAAACTTAATATTACAAGCTAGAAGATAAGTTTGTATTTGTTTCCTCTTGGAGACATGTTATGTTGTTCAACCCTTGTTCCATTTTTAAAAAACGCATCTTTTCCCTAAATGCCTGAAAACTTAAAAGTGGAGGCCTTGCTTTAACAAGGAAAGTAACTGAACCATTTGTATTGGATACAATAGTACTTAAAGCAAGTTTATTGCGAAGATGATTTATAGGTTGGCGAGTAAATTCCTCTGCACGCTTTACATCAAAGTCATCAAATAAAAATTTAAAAATTAACGCGAGTGGACCTTCTTCCAACCCGCCAAAGAGTTTAACAAGATTATTCATATTTTTAGTGTTTTTTATTAAATTTTGTTTTAATTTTATATTGATGTCGTTTATCAGATCGCCAGCTATCTCAGGGGTTGTATTATAATATGAATTATACTCTCCACCAGTCCACTCTAAGCTTTGTAAGGTACAATTAATATCAAGTGCTAGCTTAAAAGCTTCAACACCAGGACGCTCTATTAAATCGTTCTCCCCTAAATCTAAATGCAAGAGAGTGCTGTTCTTTTGCAAGCTTTTAGCAAGCGCGATAGCGCCTTTATCCCCAATTAGATTTGTGTGTAAAGTAACCTTAGTTAATGCTCTATTGCTTTGCAAAGTATTGGATAAAGCACACATGCCCTTATCTGCAATGCTATTATAGGTGATATCTAAGTCATGTAAATGGGCGTTATTTGCAAGGCTTTGCGCAAGCGCAATAAAAGCTGTGTCAGTTATACGATTACTTTTTAACAGTAAAATATTTAATCCTTTATTAATTATCAATGCATTAGCAATTGCTATAACACTGGCATCTGTCAAACCATTATTGCTGGATAGATCTAACTTTTTTAAAGTGGTATTAATTTTAAGTGCTTCACTCAAAGCCATTACACTATCAGAATTAAGTTTAGCTTGAGATAAATTTATTTTTTTTAAACCAATGTTAGTCTCCAGGGCTTTTGCAAGTTTTTGTACCCCTTCATTTATGTTGTTATATATATCACAAGATAAGCTCAATTTTTCTAAAGTATTATTCTTTAATAAGGCATCAGCAAGGGCCGTAACTCCTATATCTGAAATGCCAACAAGTTTTAAGAGTAAAATTTTCAAGCTGGTGTTTTTACTAAGTGCTGCTGCAAGTGTAGTTATTGCATTATCTGTAAATCGAGTGTCGCTCAAATCAAGTTTTGTAAGACTAGTATTACCAATTAACACTGCAGCAAGAGTGATAATCTGGGTTGTATTTACGCCTTTATTATTTAAATTTAATTCTGTAACAGTGTTAGCGTGTAATTGATTTATTATTTCTTGAAATTTGTTATTGTCCATTGTAAAGCCCTTATAGATTTGTATTAATGTATAGTAAAGAAGCTCACTATACTGTTTTGGGTAATGAAGAGCAAATACAAATAGTTTAAAAAATACTATACGGGGTATATCACTTTTAAAAATTTTTTGATACAATTGTTGACTGTTTAATGCTCAATGTAGAGCACATCTATTAGTTTTTTACCTAAGGATTTAACAATATGCAAACAGGATTATATCAACATTATAAAGGCAATTTGTATCATGTGATGTGCGTGGGGCGCGATACCGAAAGCTTAATAGAAGTAGTAGTGTATCGTGGTTTATATGGTGATTATGGGGTTTGGGTAAGGCCCAAAGCTATGTTTGAAGAAACTATAGAATATCAAGGCAAAACTAAAGCACGTTTTACTTTCATAAGACCGTTGGATCTAGAAGCTCCGGCATTTACAATGTAAGTTAATTTATCATAATAATTTAATCCATGAAGATTCCCTTAAATAACTTCAAAGTATTTTTGACTAACAATTTTATATTCTGTATACTAAGCTCCTGTAAATGAAAATTAATTAATAATTGGAGAACCTACCCGTGCCTAATAAACCAAAACCAGAAGAAATCAACAAATTACTTGAACTCATTGCTAGTGATAGCCAACCTATCTCCGGAATGGATTGTATGGGTTGGAACTTTAGAAAAGATTTTTTGCAAATATTTGATAAAATAAAAAATCATCGTCATTTAACTTGGGCAAATTTTCTTAACGAATTTGGTGATCTCTGTTATGCCACGCCATTACCTATGTTGATAAGCCTTCTCGAAGAAAATAATAAATTGTTATGGTTGAATCTTAATCTTACTCGGGGTAATAATTCCGGTGAGTGGCTTTTGTTCTCAGAAGCTGGGGATATTGCGATTGCAGAAAATCTAGCGCGGGCTATTGCAACTAATGATACATTAGTATATTTAGGAATTAATGCTTATTATGTGACGGGGCAATATTTTCATCTGTATGAACAAGCAATTTTAGATAATGACACCTTATTGTTTTTCATGCCTCCAGAGACTGATCTATCCTTTTTTGATCCAATGTTTGCAAATATAAAAAATAAAGTTAATAAAAATAGAGTATCTTTTCAAGAAGCACTTGCACGTTTTGTTGCCAAACCATTGAGTTTAAGTGTGGTAGAGTTATCGCGCTTATATAATCAATGTAAATGTTTAGCTTTGGCAAAAGAAATTCCAGATGTTGGATTTGTAGAAGCGGTAAAGAATATAATGCAATTGATGGAATTCTCAAATTATGAAGATTTTGCAATAAAAGCTCGTGAAATTCAAACTGTTATTAATTCTGTATCAAGTTTGTTATTAGAAGCTACTCCACTTGTTAATGACTTAATTAACATTGCTGCAGAATATGGTAGTGCAATTTACCGCACTACAGTTATAAACAGTGAGACTGCGCCATGCACCCTTATGTTTCGAATTGATGATAGCAAATTTACGTATCTTGATAGTACAGGACAAGTTATTGAACCAAGTAATATAAATAGTATTGAGACTAATGAAAAGGTTAGTTCAAGTGCCTCGTCTTCAAGCCAAGCTCATATATAAAGAAATATATTAATCCAGTATTGCAGCATGTCCTGAGGTTACGGCCTTGGGGCGTTCAAATAATAATAATAACGGGATAGTTAATAACGTCATGTACATCATGAATACAAAATCATTATTATAGGCAATCATGGCGGCTTGATTACTAAGCATTTGATCAAGATTAGCAAGGCCCGCAGCTGTATTAACTACTATATGGTTATTTAAAAATGCTGCCCCGTGCTGGTTATACGGCGTAATATGTTCTGTTAATGTGGCGTGCATAATTTGCGTGTTTTGCGTTAATAAAAAGCCTACTACTGAAATACCAATTGAGCTGCCTAGGTTGCGTAATAAATTAAAAAATGAAGTGCCTTCAGTGCGTAAATTTGCTGCTAAAGTAGCAAAAGCGACTGTTGATAAAGGAACGTACACCAGCCCAATACCAAACCCCTGTAAAAGACCAGAAATAATAATAGGATTAGTATCCATAGTAAGTGAAAAATGTGCCATTTTCCACAGCGAATAAGCAGTTAATATAAGCCCTGCAGCTATAATTTTGCGAATATCTATTTTTTTAATTAAATAACCTACTAGCATCATCGCGGACATTGTACCAATCCCTCGAGGTGCGGTAACTAAACCCGTTAGTACCACAGGATAATTTAATTGGTTTTGTAGCATTGGGGGAAGTAAAGCCATAGTTGCAAAAAGAATGATGCCTACTAGAAAAATAAAAATATTGGAAATTAAAAAATTACGATCGGCAAATAGTTTTGGATTGATAAAAGGCTTAGGAACACTGCAAGTTTGTATACATATCCAATAAAAACCGACACTTGCCAACACTGCTTCAATAATGATTTCTGAATCGCTAAACCAATCTTTTAATTGACCTCTATCTAACATTATTTGCAAAGAAGCTATCATTAAACTTAAAGAAAAAAAACCAAAAAAATCAAATTTTTGCCGCTCACTATTTTTATTTTCTGGTAGTGCATACCATAAGCCTAATAATGCTGCGATTCCTATAGGTAAATTAATGTAAAATACAAAGCGCCAATTATAATTTTCAGTAAGCCACCCTCCCAATGCAGGTCCTAATATCGGCCCCATGGTAACCCCAACGCCCCAGATAGCCATGGCGCGCCCAAAGTCTTCTTTGCGATTAATGTCAAAAAGCACAGCTTGTGATAAAGGAACAAGTGCTGCTCCAAAAACACCTTGCATAATACGAAATAATACAATTTGTGGGAGGCTTGAAGCCATACCGCACAGTGCAGAAGCGACAGTAAAGCCTGCAATAGAAATAAGAAATATTTTTCTGCGCCCAAATTGCCCTGCAAGCCATCCGGTTAAGGGGATCATAATTGCAGCGGAGACAATATAGGAAGTCAACACCCAACTCATTTGATCTTGGGTTGCTGATAAAGTACCTTGCATATGGGGCAAAGCAACATTGGCAATAGTTGAATCTAGGGCTTGCATGATAGTTGCAAGCATCACGCAGATAGTAATTAAGGTTTTGTGAGGGACAATGAGAGTAGTCGTAGTGGTTGCTGCTGATTTATTATGTACCATAGAAATTATCTCTTGTTCTTATCTATATTTTTATCTCTTTCTATATTTTTTCCTATTTTTTTTTCTTTCCCAAACCAAAAATTATTATAATAACCCGTATCAATCGTTACATTAACACTTAAACCCGCGGCTAAGGGTACTTGTATTTTTTTCGAATCTATTTTTATCCGAATTGCTAATCTTTGCACCACTTTTACCCAGTTTCCCGAAGCATTTTCGGGAGGTAATAGAGAAAAAGCAGATCCGGTGCCTGGCCTGATACTGTCTACAACCGCTGTAAAATTTTCATCTGGATAAGAATCTATCGTAAAGGTCACGGTTTGACCTGGACGAATATAAGTTAAATCATTTTCTTTAAAATTGGCTTCAATCCATATATTATCACTTGATAATAACGCAAATAACGGTGCTCCTGCATTAATATAGGTTCCTACTTGTACTTGTTCCACCTGGGTTACCGTACCATCTATAGAGGCAGGAATTTTAGTATAGGATAAATTAAGCTCGGCTTTATCTAGGGCAGCTTGTGCTTGTAATACTTCTGGATGTAGTTCGATAGGGCTATTGGCTTTACCTCCTAGACTAGCAAGTATATTTGTTGTTTGTGCCGTCATAGCTTTTAAGCGGCTATTAGCTATTTCGTAATCATTTCTAGCTTTATCAAATTGAGTTTTTGAAATAAGATTTTTTATTTGTAAGGTTTGTTGGCGTTCATATTCACGTTTTAAATAAGATAAATCTTGTCTTGCAGATTCTTCTTCTGCTTGATATTGCAAAAGAGAAGCTTCTAGGGCCATAATTTTTAATTTAGCCAGAGTAACTTTTGCTTTTGCTTCGGCAACTTCCAAGGTAAAAGGTTCCGGATCTATTATAAAGAGAATATCCCCTTTTTTAACTTTTTTGTTGTCTTTGACTAAGATTTCTAAAATTCGGCCCGAAACATTACTACTGATGTCAACTTTTCCTGCCTGAATATAAGCATCGTCCGTTGCATAATAGCGACCACTAGTGAGATATAAGACAATGAAAATTATTGCCAAAAGGGCGGGACCTAAAATGAGTAGTGTTCTGCGATGCTTCGTCATTAAGAATACGAGTGTCGCTTTGCTAAAGTAGGCGCGCATTATAAAAATATCCATAAAGAAAGCATAAAAAACTGATTAATAATTTTTTGTCGGCCAATGTTATTTTTACTTGAATAGCAATTATATTTGCACCTCAATGTAATATCACCAAATTCATGATTTATTTAATATTAGTTGGTCAATCATAACGGAAAAGTTATTCAACTAACCGTTTTATCTTTTCCATACGGCTAGCTTTAATAAAAATATTCCCGTATACTTAGGTCCAAGTGTGAATTGACTTATAGAAAGCTCGTCTTTAAACCTAAATTTTGCCAAAACTTAAAATAAAGGAACAAAAGTCGCGCTTTATCTCACTTTAGCGTGGCTATTAGAAATACAATTTTTTTTTGTGTCCTTACGGCTACTTTTATTATTTTTTTGGCAGGAGCAATCTGTTATGTCTATCATCAACCCTGAAAATACTGTGTCCAATATTGAAAATTCTCCCACTCTTCCTGTATTTAGTGATATGCCTATTCACGAAAATATTTTAAAAGCATTAAAAGCAAATTCATTTATAAATCCAACTAATATACAGTCTGAAGCAATACCTTTACTACTAGAAGGTCATGACTTAATGGCTTCTGCCCAAACCGGTGCTGGTAAAACTTTAGCTTTTATTATCCCAGCCCTTGAAAAGTTAATGCTCCCAAGCAAAGTAGATAGCCGAGGACCTAGGGTACTTATATTAAGCCCGACAAGAGAGCTTGCAACTCAAATTACTCAAGCTATTGCTGTCGCTAGTTCTTATACGAGGATTAAGTTTGGTAGCTTAACTGGTGGGGTGCCTTATCCCGCTCAAGAACGCATGTTACGTTCTCCTTTAGATATTTTGGTCGCAACGCCTGGTAGGTTGATGGACCATATGCAAAAAGGGCGAGTCGACTATTCTCGTATTGAATTATTAGTATTAGACGAAGCAGATAGAATGCTAGATATGGGTTTTGTAGATGATATGGATCATATCGTGTCACAATTGCCTAAAAAACGTCAAACGGTACTGTTTTCTGCCACTTTAGAAGGCAAAGTACATCAAGTGGCTCAGCGTTTCTTGCAAAAGCCAGTAACTTTGAAGTTGACAGATGCTAAACACCAGCATGCGGATATTACTCAGCACATGTTGCGTGCCGATAATATTAATCATAAACGCCAGCTTTTATCGCATGTATTAAATACCCCAGAAGTATGGCAAGCCATTGTTTTTACGGGTACCAAGCGTGCCGCGGATGATTTGGCAGATAGTTTAAATGCAGCCGGCTTATTATGTGCAGCACTGCATGGTGACATGAAACAAGCTAAACGTATGCGGACTATTGAAAAAATGCATCGTGGCAAATTACGTATTTTAATAGCGACCGACGTAGCCGCTCGAGGTATAGACGTTAAAGGTATTACCCACGTGGTTAATTTTGATTTACCGGCTCAACCTGAAGATTATATCCATAGAATTGGCCGTACGGGTAGAAGTGGTGCTTCTGGAATAGCTATTTCTTTGGTAGGACCTGATGATAATGCTAAATTATATCGTATTGAACGCTTAACCGGGGTACGTTTACATGCAGAAATTATCCCTGGGCTTGAACCTAAAATGAAAAGTAAAACAGCTTTCAGTAATAGCAATAGTAGGCCAAAGTCGGCTGCAGGTGGTCCTAGTCGCTTTAAAAAGAATTATGAAAATAAACCCAAAAATTTTGAAGGCAGTAAAGACAGAAAATTTAATTTTTCTAAAGCTCCTGCAAAAACCAATAAATTTCAACATGCTAGCACAAGGACTAAAGCAAAAGAGGCTGTGTGAAAAGACTAAGGATTGTAACGCGGCAAAGTAAACTTGCAATTTGGCAAGCAGAATTTGTCGCGGCCGAGTTGCAGCGCTTTCATCCTGATATTGCTATAAGCATTAAAACTATAAAAACTCAAGGTGATAAAATCTTGAACTTACCTTTAGCTAAAATTGGGGGCAAAGGTTTATTTGTAAAAGAATTAGAATATAGCTTATTAGAAGAATCGGCAGATATAGCGGTACATTGTATGAAAGATATTCCGGTACAACTGCTAGCTGGCTTGCAAATTGCTACTATTTTAAAAAGAGACGATCCTAGAGATGTTTTGGTGTCTGCTAAAGGCTATACCGTAGATTCTTTACCTCATAAAGCACGTGTTGGGACTTCTAGTTTAAGGCGGCAAGCTCAGTTACTTAGAATGCGTCCTGATCTACAAATTATTCCCCTCAGAGGCAATATAGACACGCGTTTAAATAAACTTATAACCGAAAATTTTGATGCTATTGTATTAGCCGCAGCCGGCTTGCAACGACTGCAATTTTTAGAAAAATATAATCATGTATTTTTGGATGAAATGTTACCGGCTGTTGGTCAAGGAGCTTTAGGCTTGGAATGTCGAACAAGTGACATAGCAACACAAGAAATTATTGCAGTCTTACATGATATAGACACTGCAAACTGTATCTTGGCAGAAAGAAGTATGAATGTTATGTTAGAAGGAGGCTGTGAAGCCCCTATTGGAGGCTTTGCTTTTATAGCCAACGATAGCCTGGTTTTGCAGGGACTAGTCGCCTCTATTGATGGTCAGACATTGATACAAGAAAAAATGATAGGTGCTAAGGTGGAAGCCGAGCAATTAGGGAAAACGCTAGGTAGCCGTTTATTGAGTAAAGGGGCTAAAACATTGTTAGCGGATTTGCAAAGGGAAAAACGTTCATAAGGAAGAGAATTTGCAAAATAGTTTACAGGGATTAAACATTTTAGTAACTCGGCCAAAAGGATTGTGCGAGAATTTATGTCAAAAAATTATAGCGGTGGGCGCCATCCCGCATGTTCTTCCCCTCATTGAAATAAGTCCTGCCAGTAATCAAGCTGAGTTTAAAAAAGCGATAATGCAGCTTGCCATGATGTCGTATATTATTTTTATTAGTCGTACAGCCGTACGGTTTAGTCTACCAATCATTAAAGAATATTGGCCTACTTTGCCTACACTACATTGGTTTGCTATAGGGGCTGGCACAGCTACAGAATTACAGAGATGGGGAGTAGGGCCTATTTTTCATCCGCCGTTTCCTCCCTTTAATAGTGAAACTTTAGTAGAGCATCCCCTGCTGCAAAATATTAAAGATAAGCAGATAATAATTTTTCGGGGTAATGGGGGAAGAGATTATTTACTTAATATATTAACAGCGCGACAAGCTTGCATCACGGTGACTACAGCCTACGAGCGCAAAGCGCCGGATTTTCTAGAAGAAAAATTTTTACAACTTAAAAACAAATTTAATTTTAATATCATGATAGTAACTAGTTGTGAAATGTTAACTTATTTAATGCAATATATAAAAAAATGTATTCTACACGAGGTGTTGCGTATCCCTGTAGTAGTAGTAGGGGCTCGGATGAAAGCTTATGCGCACGAACTAGGATTTATATATATTGTAGAAAGTACAGGTGCGGATGATGAGGCTTTACTATTTGCATTAACAAGAGGTTATCAAAATATTAAAAACTGATGAGGGAATTACTATGGTAACGTATACAGAAAGTAAACCACGTAAAAGAAATATATTACTTTTTACATGGGTTATGATGGCTATGGTAATAGCGAGCCTAATGGGAATGCTGCATGTAATAGTGGAACAAGTAAATAAAAATAATGAATCGAAAATTACGATAGACAAAATGTCATCGGCTATACATCAACTGGAAGAAAAACTACAAACGGTAAGTAATCGTGTACATTCTTTTGCTCAAGATGCAGAAATGTTTGCTAGTTTGAAAGCCCAATTGATAGAGCATCAAAAACTCATCAAAGAAAGTTTGCACACGTCAGATAACACTTGGCATTTAAAAGAAGCTGAATATTATATTCGCTTAAGTATAGAGCATTTACAAATTAACAAAAATCCTCAAAATGCGGCATTTTTGTTAGAATCTGCTGAAACCTGTTTAAAAGAGATGCAGGATTTCAAAGTCATGCCCTTACAAACTACCTTAATACATAATAAAGAGCGCCTTTTAAGTGTGCCTGTGCCCGATATTGAAGCAATATGGGTATCCATTCAACAAATTGTTCCTCTTATTAAGGCTTTGCCATTAAAGCATTTGCAGTCTAATCAACCACTCTCTCTACCTACCCAGCCCATAGTTGTGGAATCTACCTGGTATAAAAATTTACTGCAAAATATTTTACAATTGCAAACTCTAGTCAAAATTAGGAATCATGCACAGCCTATTGCTCCCTTATTAGATGAAGAACAACAAGCTTATGTACAAGCGCGATTACAATTATTGTTAGAGCAAGTAAAATATAATGCAGTTTTAAAAAATGCAAAAATGTATGAATGGGGCCTGCAAGAAATAATTGATATAATAAAAGATGATTTTGATCTTGAAACCGAGGCAGTAAATAACACCATTACACGGATAGAGTCGCTCAAAATGATTAAATTACAACCTCTCTTGCCGGATATTATCGATTCGCTACTACATGTAGAGCAACAATTGGCTGCATTGAAATGATAAAAGCATTATTCTATTGTGCACTAGTATTAAGTCTTGCAGTAGTAGCTGGGCTTTTATTATCTTTTGATCCTGGGTATGCATTGTTTTCTTATGCAAATTGGACTATAGAATTACCGTTGTGGCTTGCAGCATGTATGGTAATGTTAAGTTTTGTGTTATTACATAATCTCTGCAAATGGATAGCTGCTTTATTGGCTTTACCTAAACGCTACAGCCTTTTATTAATACAAAGAAAAGAAAAAATTCAATTAAAAAATTCGTATCAAGGACTCTTACATTATTCTACTGGATTATGGCAAGAAGCTGAGTATAGTTTGAGGCTTACCGGTCAAGATAAAGATGTTATCACCCAACTATTATTAGCAAGAGCCGCTTTTAAGCAAAATAATTTTGCAAAAAGTATAGAGTACTTGCAAAAATTATTAAGCCTGGTTAAAAAGCGGGAGCCTTTGTTTAGGCAAAATACCTTAATGCCCTTATTTACTGATACCACAGAAGATATACTGTACAAAATAAGCACTTTGCTAGAATGGCTGCAAAAAGCCCATCCTAAAGATAAAATTATTTTACAATTTTTATATGAAATATACTGTATGACGCATGCCTGGGACAAGTTAATTGATATATTGCCAATTTTAAAAAAAAATGCTCTCTTTACTCCAGAAAAATATATTCAATTCAGTTTGTATATTTATGAAGCAAGATTAGCCGAGTTAAGTTTAAGCACAGCTGCTTTACAAAATTTATGGGCTACTATACCGCATGACTTTAAAAATAATGAACATTTAGTACATAATTATTATAAATACTTAATAGAACAAGATATATATGATTTAAAATCTCCTATCGAAGCAGAGCTTAGAAAAATATTGAATCGTTATTGGAGCGATAATTTGATTTTGCTATATGGCAAAAATTTGACCCAAGATGTGCCGATGCAATTAAAGAAAGTCGAGAAATGGATGCCAGATCATTTATCGGCAGCTTTATTGCTAACGGCGGGTCGATTATCCAAAGCGGCAGGACTATGGGGTAAAGCGCGAGATTACTTTGAGCGGAGTATAAATTTGCAAGAATCTATTGAGGCTTATAAAGAATTAGGGAGTGTGCTAGAAGATTTGCATTTATTAGAAGAAAGTCATAGATGCTATAAGAAGAGTACAGAATTAATGCTTTCTCCCCACATAGATGGGGAGAAAGACATCAAAGAAATAGAATTAATAGCCAGAGCGTGATCTGCCGCCACCATTTCCACCGCCGGAGCTACGACCACCGCCGCCGCCGCCAAAGCCGCCACCGGAGCTACGACCACCGCCGCCGCCACCAAAGCCACCGCCAGAACGACCACCGCCACCAGAACGACCACCGCCTTCTTTCTTTTCTTCAGCGATATTCACGCGAATATCACGTCCGTTAAGATTGGTGCCATTTAGAGCAAGTGCTTGCTCGGCTTCTTCTGCGCTTTCAAAAGTAACAAAGCCAAAACCACGTGGTCGACCGGTTTCTCTATCGACAGGTAATTTAACCTCTACTACTTCCCCATAGGCTGCAAAAGCAGACTTTAGTTCTTCTGGGGTTGTGTTAAAGCTAAGATTTCCAACGAATAGTTGATTTTTCATGTAATGTCTCCTGAGACTCAAATTTCATATTAACTTGTCTTGTGACGTTCGTGCCTAGAAATAAGAGCTGTTCAGGATACTTATTTCAACGGGACTATGGTCGACAACTTAAGTTTATCATAGTTGCCTATAATAAAGAAAGTCATTTTTCACCTGCATTTCTTTTCATTGATTCAAAGAAAATTTTATTGGTTTTCGTTTCTTTTAAGCGGCCAATTAAAAATTCAATAGCGGCAAGCTCTTCCATTGGGTGCAATATCTTACGTAAAATCCACATTTTATGGAGTTCATCTGGGCTTACCAAGAGTTCTTCTCTACGAGTACCAGAGCGAGCTATATCAATTGCAGGATAAACACGCTTTTCGGAGATACGTCTTCCTAGGTGTAATTCGAGATTACCGGTGCCTTTGAACTCTTCATAAATAACCTCGTCCATTTTAGAGCCAGTATCTATTAAGGCAGTTGCCAGTATAGTTAGGCTTCCACCTTCCTCTACATTGCGAGCTGCACCAAAAAATCTTTTAGGTCTATGTAAGGCGTTAGCATCTATACCACCGGTCAATACTTTTCCAGAAGGAGGGATAACCGTATTATAAGCACGTGCTAAACGAGTTATAGAATCTAAAAGGATAACTACATCTTTTTTGTGCTCTACTAAACGCTTAGCGCGCTCAATAACCATTTCAGCTACTTGGACATGGCGACTAGCAGGCTCATCAAAAGTACTGGCAATGACTTCGCCTTTTACAGAGCGCGCCATTTCGGTCACTTCTTCAGGCCGTTCGTCTATTAATAATACTATTAAGTGGCATTCTGGATGATTAATCGCAATAGAGTTTGCAATTTTTTGTAATTTCATGGTCTTACCAGCTTTGGGCGGTGAGACAATAAGACCTCTTTGCCCTTTGCCAATAGGAGCCACTAAATCGATAACGCGACCGGTAATATCTTCAGTACTACCATTACCGATTTCCATAATTAATCGTTGATTAGCATGCAAAGGAGTAAGATTTTCAAAAGCTATTTTATTGCGCGCAGCTTCTGGAGGCTCATAATTAATTTCATTGACTTTTAATAAAGCAAAATATCGTTCTCCATCTTTAGGAGGGCGAATTTGGCCATCTAATTGATCGCCGATTCTGGCATTAAATCTTTTAATTTGGCTTGGAGAAACATAAATATCATCTGGCCCTGCCAAGTATGAGCTATTTGCAGAGCGTAAAAATCCAAACCCATCTGGTAGAATTTCTAATACACCGCTACCATAAATATGCTCGCCTCTTCTCGCAAGAGTTTTAAGGATAGCAAAAATAACTTCAGGTTTGCGGGAACGTGCAATATCGTCGATGCCTAATTCTGTAGCTATTTCATATAATTGCGCTACAGATTTTTGCTTAAGTTCTGTAAGATTCTTCATTGATGAGTTACGCTAAGTTGGGTTTAAAGAAAGAAGTTTAGCATTAAGAAAACATTTGGCTTTCAAAAGGAGAGTCATTCGTTTATGGCTTAGTCTAAACTAAAAGATATGCGCTTTACAAGCGTTTTTATTAACAATTGGAATCCAGGAACTCAGTTAATTGACTTTTTGTTTGGTATCCGGATTTAGTTGCAATCATTTTTCCATCCTTAAATAATAATAAACTAGGTATGCCACGCACTCCGTACTTTGCTGTGGAGTTAGGGCATTCGTCTACATTTAGCTTTATAATTTTTATTTTGTTGCTATAGTCTATGGCTAATTCTTCCAAAACAGGAGTTAGAGTATGGCAATGTTTACACCATTCTGCCCAAAAGTCCACTAAGACCGGGATAGCCGAACGATTAACATCATTATCAAATGTGGCATCTGAAGTAGAGCTTAAACTCATTTTAGTTACATTTTCCTTAAATGAAAAATAGGGTGGTACAATGTTTCTTAACAGGTAGCGTGTGTTTGGTTGACATCTTTCTCTTCTTATATTAAAGAAGAAGAATTCCTGTATTGAAATTAGGATGGTTCTTGGGATTTAGTATCTAATGATGACTTTACTTGCCACAAGTACCAGAAGTTTCTTGTTTTAGAAACTTAAACAAATATTACAAGATAGGGATTGTCAAAGTCAACTTAAGCCTTTTACATATGCTGGGTAATTGGAATAATAGGGAGGGAGTAGTATTTGGCAGAACAATCTATGGTAGGGATGCAGCGCCTTATTGCGGTAATAGATTTAGGTTCTAATTCTTTTTACCTAACATTAGCACGTCTTAAATTCCCTTATGAAATTATAGAACAATGGCGCGAGCCAGTACGACTAGGGGCTGGATTAGATAAAGATGGTTATCTTACTAAATCTGCCACAGAGCGGGCTTATAAGGTATTAACGCAATTCAAACATTCCTTAAGCAAAATTGCTTTGGTAGGGATTAAAGCAGTAGGCACTAGTGCTATTAGGCAAGCTAAAAACAAAGAAGAATTTATCAACAAAGCTAGCCTTATTCTAGGGGTGCCAATAGAAGTTTTGGAGGGAAATAAAGAAGCCCAATTAATTTATCAAGGAGTGATTAGTCAAGAAACCACTCTAACCACCAAGGATAAAACCATTGTGATAGATATTGGGGGAGGGAGTAGCGAGATAATCTTGGGGCAAGGAGCAACTATTATAGATTCTTTGAGTATAGAAGTGGGTTGTATAACCTTACAAAACAAATATTTTGCAGGTAAATGCATTACACCTGCCCTATTTAGGGATGCCGTACAGTGGTTACAAAATTCCTATATGCACGCTTTCAAAAACTTTGTCATACAAAATAACGAAATTTGCTTTTTATCAGCTGGAATTGCCAATAACTTAAAGAAAGTCTCTGAAGTTTTTTTTAATCATACAACTGATAGCCTGAACTATCACGCGATAATAGAATTAGAAGCTTATATTTTAGGATTTAACACAGCTACTGGATTAGAGTTAATTGGCTTAGAGCCTGACAGAGCTTTAATGTTACCCTGGGCTATGGCTATTTTAAAAGCATTCATTCTTAGTATAAATATTAAAAATATTTTTTTATCTACAGCCTCTTTAAGGCAGGGGTTACTAAATAGCTTAAGTACAGAGCTTAACAATAAGGAATAAAATTACTAAGTAAAATAACTTTTTTTCGACCTTCATTATAGGTGTACCTACAGCTAACTTTGTTATATGCTTAATATGCAATAAAACTAAAATTAAAAACAGGGAAAACTTTGCATTAACGGACGAAGATAAGCGTGAAGAATATATGGATTTTATTTTTATTTTTAGGGATACGGGTTTCCTATGCTGCTATTCACCCCGAAAATTACATTGATGGTAGTAAACTAGGTATTGATGCCCAGAAAATTGAACAACCTACTTCCACCCTAGAGCCTATGGTCGTGGTTGAAGATACTACTCTCACTAAACCAAAAGCTGCTGAACAATATCATTTTATTTTAAAAGATATTTCAATAATAGGTAATGTGTCGTATGCAAATGCTACTTTACAGGCCTTATATCAAGAATTATTAGGTACAAAAATTTCATTGGCACAATTGTATGATATAGCAGATAAAATTACTAAGTATTACGTTTCGGCAGGCTATATTTTCTCTCAAGCATTTATTCCTAAACAAGAAATAGTAAACGGTAAAGCAAAAATAGAAATATGGGAGGCCTATACAAGAAAAATAGAGATAAAATCTGCCCTACCCTTGAGTAATAAAATGCAACAAATAATCCATATTATGGAAAATTTATACCCATTGAAAATACAAGATTTAGAGTATTATTTACTGGCTTTAAATGATTTAGGTGGAATAACTGCTTATTCCACCTTAAAAGCTCGCGAATTGCATTCTGACAGCCGGCCCGGGGGAATAGATTTGTTACTGGAATTAAATAATATGCCAAACTTTGGCGAGTTAACTTTTAATAATCATGGCAGTACTTATACTAGTGAAAATATGGCGGCAATAGAATATAGTGCTTACCGCGCCTTAAATAGGCATGGTATTTTTCATATAGGGTATTCAAATTCACCTAAAATAAAAAATGTCAACAGTTTAAATGTAACTTATAAGATACCGGTGAATATTAAAGGAACAGAGCTTAGTGCCACCCATAATGTTAATCAGGCTCGGATGCAACAAAATTTATTGCCATTACAAGTGAGAACTCGCTTTCAAGAAAGCGTCATAAAAATCAATCATGTTTTGTTACGCAGTAGAGCGAAAACCTTAAAAGTAGGCCTCGGCATTGGGCATAAACAAAATGCCATGAGTGCTTTATCACAAAAAATCTATGCTAATAATTTGGACAAGCTATCTTTATTTAGTGCTTATGATGTCAGTGATAATTACGGCGGCGCTAATTTGTTTAGCCTTGAATTTCATCAAAGTCTTAATTGGCTAACTCGTAAACATGAGCGCGATACATCTAGCAACCAGCAAATTATTTTACACCAAGGTTTGAATCGTTGGAATGCGCAACTTTTCAGATTACAGACTGTAAGTGAGAGTTGGAGTGCCTCATTTTCAGTTGCTGGACAATATTCACATTTTACATTACCGACTAGTGAAAAAATTTCATATGGAGGTCAAGTTTTTGGGCGAGCTTATGATTTGGCAATTATACAAGGAGATAGTGGGGTTGCAGGTTTTATAGAATTAAATTACAAAAAAATGGTAAACTCCCACAAAGTACCACTCAACCTATTTACTTTTATAGATGGGGGGCGTATTTGGAACCACAATAAAACTGATATAGTCAATAATTTTGGTAGATCGCTAGGGTTTGGCTTTAGAAGCCAAATAGCTTTTGTCAAATATGATTTTTCTTTTAGTAGGATATTGAAACATATGGACAATACGCTGCAAAAGCCGTATAAATTTGCATTTAATATAAGCTCGGCGTTTTAAATAAACTTTATTGCTTTAATAATAGAGCGGCTTTTTTAGCAAAATAACTTACAGTTGCATCTGCTCCTGCACGTTTCATGCATAATAATGTTTCAAGTATAGTATCTTCAGAAAGCCAATTATTTTGAATGGCTGCCATTTGCATACAATATTCACCACTAACTTGATATACAAAAGTAGGCGCTTTAAAAGCTTGTTTTGCTTTGTAGACAATATCTAAATAAGGTAATCCTGGTTTTATCATAATGATATCGGCGCCTTCTTGTAAATCCAAGGCAATTTCTCTTAAGGCTTCGTCGCTATTGGCAGGGTCCATTTGATAGGTTGCTTTAGTTCCAGTCCCTAGAGAAGATTTAGAGCCTACTGCTTCTCTAAAAGGTCCATAAAAACTAGAAGCATATTTAGCTGCGTACGCTAATATTCCGGTATTAGTAAAAGCATTTGCTTCTAATACTTGTCGAATAAGACCTATGCGTCCATCCATCATGTCAGAAGGAGCCACTATATCGATGCCAGCATGAGCATAGGATAATGCTTGTTTAGCTAAAATTTCATTGGTTTCATCATTTAGAATGTAGCCATGTTGATTCATTAAGCCATCATGCCCGTGCAGTGTAAAAGGATCTAAAGCAATATCAGCAATTAATCCTAAATCTGGAAATTCTTGCTTTAAAACACGAGCACATTCTTGAATAAGACCGTTATCGTTATACGCCTCTTTCGCACAATAGGTTTTTTTTGCGGGCTCTATCACAGGAAATAAAGCAATTGCAGGAATACCGAGTGCTACAATGCTTGCAACTTCTTTGATTAATAAATCCAAGCTTAAGCGAGCTATACCTGGCATAGAATGAATGGGCTCTTGTTTATTTTTACCAGGGATAACAAAAAGGGGGTAAATTAAATCTTGTGTAGTTAAATGAGTCTCGCGTACTAAATCACGACTAAAAGCAGCGGCACGTAAACGACGCATCCGTAAATTAGGGTAAGTACTTAGATTCATATATTTTAACCAGTATAAATTAAGCCATAATATAATTAAAAAAGTGATTATACAAGTTTTGTAAAGAGTTTTTTAAAATGTAATTAATGTAAGTTTGGTTAGGTTGTATGAATTACCCCCTTGTATTTCTAAATGCAACCGAGGGCTCTCGGAAAGCATTATAGAGTGGGTTTCGTGCTTCAACACAGCGTTATCGCCGCTCCACACTTCGGCCAATTCCTGACCGCTTGGGTTACCAAAAAGGGCCCAATTCAGCATAACCTTAGCGGAATTCTCATCACGAGAGCAACTTGCTCCACAGTCACAATGATGAATACGTTCGCTTAAGGTTTTTTTGACTTGAACACCACAGCCGTGGCAGGTCTGTGAAGGTTTCACAGAGCGGGTGGGTATTTCAACCCAATAAAGACCAGCTTCTTCGGTGGACACCCAACATATCTGCCAACAGTATTTTTTAACTTATCGATGGATACATTTTATAGGTGACTTTACGTTGTTGCATGGATTGCAGTATAATTTAGTTATTATGAAAAAATATCGAAAAAATGCATTACCCAGCTTATGTTGAAAAGTTTACAAGAAATTATAAACCGTTTATGCCAGCTCTGGGAATGTGAATTGCTAGAATTTAATGGCGAAACAGATCATACCTTAATCCTGTAAGGCTTGGAAAGTTTAAAGAGAATATATACACTCTGTATGATTCTATACAACAAAGGGGAAATCCTGAAAGAGTTGAATTGTTAAAGCAATTCAAAGCCATTACAGGTGTTCAAAATTTTAATATTAATCCCCAAAAAGACAATCATTTAAAACCTAAAATAAGCTTGTGTTTTAAAGGTAAATGACATATAATCTAACTTTAGAATTATAACAGACCTCATAAATATTTTGGAGAGACTATGTGGAATGTTGACAATTCCTTTATATGCGTAAACCATAATATTATTATCATTAGGCTTTATTCGATCAATAAATCACGGTAAAGGTGAAATCTTATGTTAAAAACTCTATTGGGAATAACATCACATAAAATTATAACGGATATAATCGAATCCGATATAGATTTTCTTAATGTAAATGAATTAAATCAATTTTTAAAATTGAATAATATATCTCAAGATTTTATTTCAAGTTTAGACGTGAGCTTATTTAAATTTAATAACTTTTTTAATGCTTTTTGTCAAGCATTGCCGAGTTCCATAATGGGTGGCACAACATACCAAATGATGCAACAGCGTTTGGAATTAAAAAAAGATAAAATTTTAAACATTGAAACCTCCTGCGATTTTTTTACTAATTTAACAAAAATTTACAAAGATTTTTTGCAGAATGAAAAAGTATTTTTAAATCTTTTGCATAATGGTAATTTGTCAATGAATGTATTGCAAGAAAAGTCTCTTGAGTTCAAACCGCTTGCAAACTTGTTAGATATATTCGTGTTAGTGAAAAATAGCTTAAAAGCATGTAAATTTTATTATCAACTTATAAATAACATGCATAAAGAATTTCCTAAAGAAATTGATGGGAATGTTTTTACTATATTACTGCCAAAATATGTACATTATTTGCAATTGGCTTTTAAACATCATTTAAATATCTCACAGGCTTTGGCAATTTTTTCATTTAATTCGAAAACACGCATTTACTTTTTCTTTTTAAGGGAGGAAATAATAAATTTTCAAAATTTTTATAAAAATTTAATCTGGTTAATAGTTTCTATTAATAATACTTTGTATGCTAAAGTTTTATCAAAATCGAATGATTTAGATGTTAATCTTAATCTATTAAAGCCAATATTACAAGAGCCTTTGCTTGAGTTAATTAATAAAGTGCAAAATTATTTAAATTCTAATACTCCTGCCTTTGAGTTGATTTTATTTCCCATGCAACAAAAAGCAAATTATTTACAAATCGGAAAATTAATAAATGATAATGAAAGTAATTTTATGCTTGATAGATATATGTCCTGTAATGAATTTCAAGCCCAATATTCAAAAGATAGGGGGGTAATCAATAATATCAATCAATATTTATTTAATAAAATGTCTTTCGATGCAACAAAAGACGTCTTGCAATATTATAAAGATCAAAAGAATGTTATTTTGAAAAAAATTGTAGCTAACTTAAGTGCTTTAGGTAAGTTTAAAAGTTTGACTACAGAAATTACTCTAATACATGCATTCTTGCTGGCTATAGATGATAATTTAAATTTATATTATTGTTCGTCTAAAGTGGTTTCATTATATTCAGTGCTAGATGATTATTTTCTGCCAGAAAGAGTAAAATTGACTCAAATATTCTACTCTATAAGAAGAAATCAAAAACGTTTAATGGTAATTTATCCTAATGAATGTCTTCAGCATGTTATAAATGGAATCAATCAAAAAATAATATTAATACAATCTTTTTTTAAATTTACTAAAAATAACTATCCTTTTGAACAAAATGTGTCTAAAAAACTGGAGAATATTCAAGATGCTATTCCGAAGGAAAATTTTCATTCAAACATTATTGGCTTTAATGAAAAACTATCAAAAATTAGAGATTTTAAAGGTTTGCAATCATTAATTTTAAAGGAAATATCTTATGTAGTAGATCCTGGCCCTCAGCAAATTTATGTGTTATTTGGCTATTGGCATAAATATTGGAAAATTGTTTCCCGAGGAATTTCAAATAATGATGCTAAAAATTATAGTGAGAAGGAAAATGAGGTTAAATTAATCCAGGATGATTTTCAAGAGGTAGCTTATAAAATTTTAAATCAAAAAGCAATAGGAGTATTAAATAATTTTTCTGGTGCTCAATTAGCTAATATATTGAAGGTGATTTCGATTGTGCAATTTACTAAGGAAAGCCTAGATCTTTACAATAAAATTTTAAAGAAAGCTTCTAAATTAAATTTACATGATTTTAGCCCTTGTGATTTGTCTATAATCTGTAAAAGTGTAGATAACATTGTTCCTAAAAGTGATACTGCTTTTGTTTTGCTAAAAAATATTCTAAGTCATATTATAGATCGCCATAATTTAACTTGTTATGCACCAAAATATTTGCTGCGCATTTGTCAAGCTGCGTTTGAGTTTTTTTCCGAAAAAGATATCTATCATGATTTAATAAAAACAATTAAAAAATATTACATTAATGTATCAACTGTAGATAAATTAAATAAAACTTCTACTCAATATATTAAACATTTTATAGATTCTAAGTTACCTGGCAGTGATATTTATGAGATTTTTATTGCATTGATGAGGCTATATATTAATCATCCACCTTCTAATGGGAATTTAAGTCTAAGGAACCTTGATTCACTAAAAATGAATATAAGTAAGTTTGATGATTATTTAAATAAAAAAATTGTCAATTTATCCCCCGTTGAAATACCGATAATAGTTGATTCACAATCATCAGCAGTACCCATGTGGATAGAGAAAGGTTTTACCACGATACAAAATAACGAAGATAAAGAAAATATTTCTGCTATGATTAATGTGACACAGTTATCCCCACCAATCCAATTGCAAAATACTGAATGTTTAGAAGATGAACGCAAAGCAATCAAAAAAGCATTTAGTAATTTAATTTATACCTTAAAAATCCTTAAAAATCCTGATCTTTTTTATAAGGCTTGTGAATGTTTAAATGTCTATAGTCATGCCGCTCATGATACTGGCAAAGTGGTGCGTAAGTTTAAAGAAGTCATTAATTTTGTTCCTGAGTTTAATTCAGCTTCATTTGGAATTGAAGTGACCCCAGAATATATTTTGGAAATGCATATTAAGCATATGATCAAGTTTTTGACTAATGATGAAAAAAATCTTATGCAAGACACCACTAAAAATTATAAAAATGTTTTTGATGAGCTTAAAAAAATTCATATGGAAAAAATATTTTATGACAATATGCAGGCACTTCTTGAATTGCGACATTCTTTTCCTAATCGTTTAAATGACTTACAGGAAATGTCTAAGGTCTGCATGGAAACACTTTTAAGTGAGAATAATATCCTAAAGAAAAAACAACTTACCGATGATATTTATTACGACATTCGTACTTTAATCAATACTGCTTTAACTCCTGAAAATATAGCTTTTTATGCTAAACGAAATTTTAAATTATATTTATTGTGTTTAAAAGCCCTAATGGCGCAAGTTTTGATAATACACCCTGCGCACCAAGGCATAACATTACTTTATGGCTGTCTAACTAAATTGCTGGAAAACACTATAAAATTAATGATTTGTAAAAAATTAAAAGTGCCATATGCTAAATTGGGACTTGAATTAACATCTCATTTTAATGAAGAAGTTTTTAACCATATTAAGGATAATCAAGATGAGACGTTTCTAGCGAATCTTAGTCATGAGATGTTGATACAGTATCAAAAAAAATATAAAGATTCCTTTGAATATAAGCGGTTATTTCACCTTAAAGAATTTCTAAAAAAAATTATGTTAAGCCAAAACACTATAATTGAATTACAAGAAGTTATGAGAAACATTATAAGCTCTTTAACTACTCTAAATTTAGAGGTTAAGGCATTATATAAATTGATTGGTAAGGTGCTTTATAGCCAAAATATTACAAATTTTCAAGAAATTGAATCTGATGCCGCACAACATCTGAATAAAATAAAAGATCAAATAAATATTTTACAAAACATGGATAATCAAACGACTGCAATTTGTTTGTTAGTTTTGTTGGATTCAAATAATACACAGTTGAATGCCATTTTAATAAATGTAATTGGCATTGATAATAGAATAATTTATATGCAAAAATTACGAGCCGTAGATAAAAATGAAATTGAATCAAGTAAATACAATAAATTACTGGATGTTTTATCATCTGAATTTTTTAAATTGATGCATAACTTTGCATATATTCTGAAAGACTACAATAATTTTAATGGTATTAATATTAAGACTGTTGATGAAGCAGGCCGTAAAAAACAAAATGTATATTCTTTGCAAGACTTAATTCACAAATTGGATGGACGTATTGCAGAGCAGCAAAGCAGTAGTCAAATGACTAATAAAGAAGTAACTTGTCATCCTCCATTAACATCTGAATTGGTAAGCAAGCAATTAGGATGGAATTGTTTTGATGAAGCGATACAATTGGCTGATATTCTAGATGTTTCTGAAAAGACTTATCCAGACCGAGCGATTAATGCGCGAAAACAAATTGTTGCAATGGCCTTAAGTCATGCAAAAGATGTAGAATATCGAGCTTTATTGGCTCCTGAGTTGCGTCATGCAATTGCCTTGACGGTAGGCTTAATGTTGCAAGAAAATAAAGATTCAAAATTTAAAAGAATTGAATTAGAAAGTTTATACCAAGTTTATTCAAGTTTGGATGGAAATGATTTTGAGCTTAAGAATGAAATTTCAGTAAGAATAGAAACGCTGTTATTAGAAGATGTTTTAGATGAGTTCCCAAAGACTTGCCTGCCTGAATCAATGAGGACGGATGAGTTATTAATAATTGTTAAAGAATATTTAGCAGCACATGAAAATATGATTTCTGTGGTTGCTAAATGTAATGAAGGTTTAGGATTTCAAAAGGGTAAATTTTTATCTTTATCTGAATTACTTAATTATTTTTCTAATAATCCAAAGGCACAGCAAGAAGAAGTTTATAAAGTTTTTATACAAGATAAAAAAAGTATATTTGATCCAGCGGAAACCGCTTTTAATAACATATGTAACAGTGAAGAATTTTATACTAAATATATCATTGAATATTATGGGAATAAAGGATGGTTTGCTTTTCAGCGTAAGTTTGCAGGAGAAAATAATACCTCAATGGTCGATATTGTGGCCCGTATTATAAATAAGCAAATTGTTATAATTCAAAAATTACCAGACGAGGCTAAAGAAAGCATTATACATGAAACCAAAGCTTATGGTCCTAAAGTATTGGTGGAATATAATGGGGTCAACCATTTTAGCGTGCCAGAGGTAAATACATTAAGCTTGAATAAGAATCTTGTAGATAATTGTAAACAGGGTTCTATATTAAAAAGTGATATGCCAACAATTATAACTCCATCTAAAGTAAATGATTTGGATAGAGACAAAGATGTAGAAATTAATAAATTAAATGAAGATAAGTTTTATGTTCCTGAAAATAATACATTCAATCAGTATCATGTTAAGTCTAGTGTGATGTTAAGAGAATCCCTAAATAAGAAGTTAATAGAGCTAAGCCCGAAAAAGAAAAATATCAATGATATTGATTCATCGGAAAAAACATTAAATAATATATCAGAAATTCAAGTGTCATTAATAACTGATTTTGATGCCTCAGCTAATCAAGACTCTCAAAAGACGACAGCAGAAACAATGAATGAGCAAGAAAATATTGATTTGAATAGTAAGGGAAATATAATTATAAAAAACCTTGATGCTTTAGGGCTTTTATACACTTTTATAGAAAAGGGTGAAGATATTTCAAAGCTTGAAACGAAACCGGCCTTAGTGAAATATGAATTTGGTACTTCTTATAATGTAAGATTAGATGACATTATATATGCGAGTAATGTAAAGCCCTTTTTAAATCATATTCAAAATAGTTTATTGGTTGGCTCTTTTAATTATTCAAAAATGATGAGTATTTTATTAAAACTGATAGAAATTTTAGAAACACAAGAATTGGTTTTTATTTCTAAATTTCTTAGTTTAGGCCTAATTAAAGCTTATTTCGAGTCTCCAGTTGATTATTACAATGAAGCGATATTCAATTTGAGTAAACGAGATGATTCGCAAGAAATCATACATTGGATATTTTTAGAAGCTAAAGAGCGGAATATAGCCAATATAATGACTACTGAGTATATTCGACAAGTAATTGAGCGCTTTAAAGATGGTACGCTTGCTAAAATATTATTAAACAATTCCGAGGACTCGACGGAAGAGGCAATTGAAACGAGTGAAAAAAATAGCGTATTAAATTCACTGGTAGCAGAGCAGCAAAACAGTAGTCAAGTGACTACCAAAAAATTACCTGCTTCTCTCAAGAGTAAGGGAAATATAATTATAAAAAACCTTGATACTTTAGGACTTTTATACACTTTTATAGCAAAAGGTGAAGATATTTCAAACCTTGAAACAAAACCGGCTTTAGTGAAATATGAATTTGGTACTTCGTATAATGTAAGATTAGATGACATTATATATGCAAGTAATGTAAAGCCCTTTTTAAATTATATTCAAAATAGTTTATTGGCTGGCTCTTTTAATTATTCAAAAATGATGAGTATTTTATTAAAACTGATAGAGATTTTAGAAACACGAGAATTGCTTTTTATTTCTAAATTTCTTAGTTTAGGCCTAACTAAAGCTTATTTCGAGTCTCCAGTTGATTATTACAATGAAGCGATATTCAATTTGAGTAAACGAGATGATTCGCAAGAAGTCATACATTGGATATTTTTAGAAGCTAAAGAGCGGAATATAGCCAATATAACGACTACGGAGTATATTTTACAAGTAATTGGGCGCTTTAAGGATGGTAAGCTTGCGAAAACATTATTAAGCAATATTGATACTTCTAGCTTAAATATCGAATTATTCTCAATTAACAATTTTTTTAATGAGTTTTTGAAAATATTACCTTCTCTGAAATTTGATTATATCACTCAAGATGGCCTGGAATATTTAGATAAGGATGAAGAGACAATCAAGAGCCGAAGGGGAGTAGAGCAATTTTTTATAAATTTACCTTTGATATATTATGATTTCTTACAAAATGAAAAGGAGTTTATGTTGGGCTTGCACAATGATAAATTAGTTTTAGATTTCAAGCAAGAAGAAGTTAATGATTACCGCTTGGCTTTAAAACCTGCCGAAAGTTTAATGGTAATACAAAACAGTTTGGAGGAATGTCAATATTATCTAAAAGTATTAGAAGAAATTCCAAAAACAATGCCTCTTGAAAATGACTGTGAATCAATTATTATTATTTTGCCTCATTATGTGCGTAATCTGCAATTGGCATTTAACTATCATTGTAAAGCTTCCATAATTTTGTCAAGCTTTAAAGATGGATTACATTATTTTTTCCTGAGGCAAGAGATGATAAATTTTCAAAAATTATATACCTATTTATATTGGGTTATTCAAAGAATTAACAATGTTTTATATAATAATGCTTTATCAGATTTTGCCAATCAAAGTTTTCGTTTTGAAGAATTTTCTTTTAATCCCCATGCTTTAAAAGGCATTTTACAAGAGCCGTTAATTAAATTAGTAAACCAATTTCAAAATTATTTGATGCGAACAAAAGGGAGTTTACAGTTTGTTTTGCAACCCATGCAAGTCAGGGCTATAGAATTGGGGATGGCAGATAAAATAGATCAGAATGAAAATTGTTTCCTGCAGGTCAGAAAGGCCTTAAAAGATACCTTTTTCAAAGAATATAAAAGAGATATTAGGCTAAGTGACAATATTAATACTGATTTATTTTATAATACAGATATTTCCCAAATGAGAGAGGCTCTCCAAAAAATTCAATATCACATTAACGGTTGTAAAATTAAATGTGAAAATAAACTAGTAATTTTGAGTCAAGCAATTACCCAAGTTGAAAATGTTAAAAGAATTCATCAGCATTTATTAAAAATCAAAGATGGTTTTCAAGAATGGATTTGGCATATTCAAGGGTTTTCTAAGTTGTTACATCAAGCCAATAATAGCTTGGCTGCAGAATTTTCTGTAAAAAAACAAAGTGAAAAGATATTAAATGCTTTTACATGCTTCCGACAAATAATGGAGCGTTTAAATACGATTTTGCATGATGAGGATATTGGTAATGTGTTTAGAGATTTTATCGAGAACCTTAATCAATTGATTAATCTTTATAATTTATCCGAAAACTTATCTAAGGACTCGATGGAAGAGGAAGCTGAAACGAAAATTTTAGGGTCTACTAAGGATTTTAAAAAGATCCTACCTAATTCATCTCCTTTCATTACTGAAAACAAGATTGTGATATTCTCAAGAATGAAAGAAATAAATATTACTCAAAAAAGACCAGGCCATGAACTGACTGAGGAACAAGATAAGGTAGAATCTTACAAGGTTAATAAATACGATTACTGCACAAAATAATGAGTGAAAATATAAAGTCACCAATTAAGGTTTATAATATTTAATGATTATTGACAATAGGAGTAAATGATGAAAAGACAACAAACAATTAAAGTTTATACTGAAAGAAAATTTTTAATAAAAAAGATAAATTCTTTAAGGGATTTATATGATATTTTGAATTCTGATTCAATTCAAAACATTTCTATTGAGAACTCAGATACCCTTTCGACACTAAAATCTGAATTTAAAGAATATTTGCATATAGAAGAAAATAAATTAAAATCTGAACTAGCTCAAGTTCAAAGTCTAAAGGCTTTTTTAGGTGTGATGGAAAAACTGTTAATAAATGACTGTTTAGATTATAATGAGATGTTTTATGCTCTTCTAAAATTAATTCCTAGAATAGACAATGAACAACTTCAATACGTTTATGAATTTTTAAAGTTAGGGACAATGCAATCCTATTGGGAATTCCCAATTTACGCCTATAATCAAGCTTTAGTGGCATTGAGTAAAAAAAGTGGTAGCGTTGAAATCATAAAAAAAATCTTTTTTGATGTTCCAGCATTACACGGGTTTAATCTTAAAAAAAAATGCGACGTAAGTCAAGTGGCTTGCATTAAAGATGACTTTCAAGTGATACAAAAATTCGTAGAACAATTTCCGATTCCTTTATGCATAAATGTCAATTTTCTTTCTACACAATTTTTATGGAATGAATTATGTGTTATACAAATTAAAAAAGAAATTATAAAACCTTATGAAATTTCAACATGTTTAAATATAAGTGAAAATGAAAAAAAATCGTTAAATACATACTTATTTTCTGAATTTTTAGAAAACGAACTTGGGATTTTAAATGTTCTAAAACCAATGACTTTAAAGGAGATGCAAAGTGATTCATCAAAAAATAAGCTTGAGCATAAAAACTTTTCAGATCATGTAGAAATGTTGGCTTATGTAAATAATTGCATGTTAAGATGTAAAGATTATATCAACGATATAAATACCACCTTTAAGGATTTGTTCAATAGTCATTGTGCAGCTACTTTTGCTATACGATTTTCAAATTTGATTCAAAATCTACAATTAGCTTGTCATTGCCATATAGATATATTTAATACAATATCATTGCATGGTATGCAAAATGGCATTTATGATTTTTTTGAAAAAGAAGAAATACACCAATTCAAACTCTTGAATGAATTTCTAAGTTTAG
>Ga0302303_10000244_pt1 | contig 51133 bp, 29 predicted proteins | sample III_Palsa_E2_1_FD_194542 | JGI IMG/M metagenome (GOLD analysis project Ga0302303, IMG submission 194542) | Peat permafrost microbial communities from Stordalen Mire near Abisko, Sweden - III_Palsa_E2_1 | ecosystem: Environmental > Terrestrial > Soil > Palsa > Peat permafrost | place: Sweden...
TGCTTTTAACGCAGCCACAGGATTTTATGTGGCCATCACGAGAGCCGAGAAAAAAGTTTGTATTTATCAACCAAGAGCGCACCAAATAGATGCTTTGGTTGAGAGATTAGAAGCCATTGTAAAAGAGCCAACTGTAGAAGCGTCAAAAGGAAAAAAAGCAGAGGAGGGGATTTCGCCTCCGAACGCGCCCAGGCCTGAGATTTCTAGAGAAGCGCGCCTATCAAATCTCAAAAAGATTTGTCAGCAACTTCTGGAGTCTAATTATTCTGGCAATCTACAAGAAGTAAAAAATACCGTATCAAGATTCTTTGAGAAAGAACCGCATCTTCTTCAACCTGGACAAAGCATTGATGACTGGATGGCAAGCCAAGGATTAGGTTGGGACATCTCCGCTGAAGAAAAGCAGAGAGAAGAAGCGCATGTGTCGAATGCGAAGGATAAAAAGAAAAGAAGAAAAAACAAAACCTCCGGCAACAATATTAAAGATAAAGATAAAGATAAAGATATATCTGGCCATCAACCGACAGATACGCCCTCTGTATCAGCTAGCATTGCTAGCCCTGCCTCCACTGCTTCATCATCGCCATCAGCCGTGGCGCCTGTCGCACTAGACGAAGCGCGCCGTAGGGTCGTGCTCATAAATTTACTCATCAGTTTTATTCATCAAGGAGACGAGGCGCGCATTCAACAATTCTTTCAGCGTCCCGATGCACAGGTGCTCGATCTTAACATCCTTAGTAAAGACGGCGGGAGCGCTTTGCATCATGCTGCTTTGTTCGGAAATGAGAGCCTGGTGAATTTATTGATCGATAAAGGAGCAAAAATTGATCTAGCTGGCGGTATTGGAACAACGCCTTTGCATTGGGCCGCTCATAAAGGTCTGGTAGCGGTGGTTCGGCTGCTGCTGGATAAAGGGGCAACAATTGATCAAGCTAACAATAATGGTGCGACGCCTTTGCATTGGGCTGCTGGGAAAGGCCATGCAGAGGTGGTTCAGTGCTTGCTAGAGCATGCAGCAAATATTAATCAAGCTGACAATAATGGTGCGACGCCTTTGCATTGGGCTGCTGAGAAAGGTCATGGAGAGGTGGTTCAGTGCTTGCTAGAGCATGAAGCAAACATTGATCAAGTTGACAAGAATGGTGTGACAGCTTTGCATTTGGCTGCTGCGAATGGCCATGTAGAGATGATTAATTGGTTGCTGGATAAAGGGGCAGCAATTGATCAAGCTGACAATAATGGCGCGACGGCTTTGCATTGGGCTGCTGAGAAATGTCATGCAGAGGTGGTTCAGTGCTTGCTAGAGCATGAAGCAAAAATTGATCACGCTGACAAGCGTGGTGCGATGCCTTTGCATTGTGCTGCTGCGAATGGCCATGTAGAGATGATTAATTGGTTGCTGGATAAAGGGGCAAAAATTGATCAAGCTGCCACGAATGGATCGAGGCCTTTGCATCTGGCTGCTGCGAGTGGCCATGTAGCGGCGGTTCGGCAGCTGCTGGATAAAACAGCAAAAATTGATCAAGCTGGCAAGAATGGCGCGACGGCTTTGCATTGTGCTGCTGAGAAAGGTCACGAAGGGGTGGTTCAGTGCTTGCTAGAGCGTGAAGCAAATATTGATCAAGTTGACAACCATGGGGCGACGCCTTTGCATTATGCTGCTGATAAAGGTCAGGTAGAGATGATTGAGTTGCTGCTGAAGGCAGGAGCAGAAATTGATCGGGCTGACAATGAGGGGGTGACAGCTTTGCAGGGGGCTGCTGTGAATGGTCAGGTAGAGGTGGTTCGGTGCTTGCTACAAAAAAACGCAAAAACTGATCGAGCTGACAAGAATCGAAGGAGGGCTTTACATTGGGCTGCTAAGAAAGGCGATGTAGATGTAATTCAGCTGTTGCTGGATAACGGCGCAACAGTTGATATCACTGACACACATGAATTGACGCCTTTGAGTTTTGCTGCGGGGAATGGTCAGATAGACGTGATTCTGCTGTTGCTGGGTAAAAGGGCAGACATTGGTCGAGCTGACAAGAATGGGGTGACAGCTTTGCATTGGGCTGCTACGGGTGGCTATGTAAATGTGGTTGAGCTGTTGCTACAGAATAAAGCAAAAACTGATCGAGCTGACAATAATGGCGCGACGCCTTTGCATTGTGCTGCTCGTAAAGGTCATGCAGAGGTGGTTCGGTGCTTGCTAGAGCATGAAGCAAACATTGATCACGCTGACAATAATGGTGTGACAGCTTTGCATTGTGCTGCTGGGAAGAGCCATGTAGAGGTGATTAATCAGTTGCTGGTTAAAGGCGCAAAAATTGATCACGCTGACAATAATGGTGTGACAGCTTTGCATTGTGCTGCTGCGGGTGGTTATGTAGAGGTGGTTCAGGCGTTGCTGGCTAACGGCGCGACAATTGATCAAGCTGACAATAATGGTGTGACAGCTTTGCTTTGTGCTGCTGAGAAAGGTCATGCAGAGGTGGTTCGGTGCTTGCTAGAGCATGAAGCAAACAGTGATCAGGCTAACAATAATGGTGTGACAGCTTTGCATTGGGCTGCTACGTGTGGCCATGTAGAGATGATTAATTGGTTGCTGGCTAAAAGCGCGACAATTGATCAAGCTGACAATAATGGTGTGACAGCTTTGCATTGGGCTGCTGTGAATGGTCGGGTAGAGGTGGTTCGGTTGCTGCTGGGCGAAGGCGCAACAATTGATCAAGCTGAGAAGCATGGCGCGACGCCTTTGCATTGGGCTGCTCAGAAAGGTCATGCAGGGGTGGTTGAGTGCTTGCTAGAGCATGAAGCTAAGGATGCGGGTGTGACAGCTTTGCATTGGGCTGCTCAGAAAGGTCATGCAGAGGTGGTTCGGTGCTTGCTAAAGCATGCAGCAAACATTGATCAGGCTAACGATGAGGGTGTGACAGCTTTGCATTGGGCTGCTGCGTGTGGTCATGTAGAGATGGTTAATTGGTTGCTGGGTGAAGGCGCAACAATTGATCAAGCTGACAAGAATGGTGGGACGCCTTTGCATTGGGCTGCTGCGAACGGTCAGGTAGGGGTAGTTCAGCTGCTGCTGGATAACAGGGCAAATATTGATCAAGCTGACAATAATGGCGCGACGGCTTTGCATTGGGCGGCTAGGAATGGCCATGTAGCGGTGGTGAATTGGTTGAAAGAGAAAGGGGTAAACACTGGGAAAGCGGATAATCATGGACAAACGCCTTTAATGGTTGCTCAGAATAGCGGGCATACAGACGTTGTGAGCGCGCTATTAGATAAAGATATGATAATGGCTCCATCATCGCCATCACTTATCTTTTCCGGCAATTTTCCTTCTAACTCTTGCGATAGCGAGATACAGCGTGCGGATCATAAGCTGAATACAGCACCAAGAATACCATTACGGTGAGTGGTAAATGATCTGAAGACCCATCACTCAGCAATCGGCAGCGGGGGATAAAGGCCAATGATTTTGGCTTCGTCCCCTATTTCTTTTAGCACCACATTAAAGCCCCATAATCGATGAATATATTTTAAAACAGATTCTGTTTCGTCATTTAAGGGGCGACGGTTATGGGGGGCATACCTTAGCGTTAAGGTGCGATCACCACGCAAATCCACATCATATATTTGAATATCTGGTTCTTGGTTGCCAAGATTATGGGCTTCAGCCAAGCGTTGGCGCACTTCTTGATAGCCGTCATCATTATGAATCGCCGAAATTTCAAACGTGTCATTTTGATCGTCATCGTTCACAACAAATAATTTAAGATCACGTATCACCTTAGGGGATAAGAATTGCGCAATAAAACTTTCATCTTTAAAGTTTTTCATTGCAAAATGAATGCTATCTAACCAAGGTGTGCCTGCCATTTCAGGGAACCAACGTTTGTCTTCTTCCGTCGGGTTTTCACAGATACGCCGAATATCCGCAAAAATAGCAAAGCCTAAGGTGTAAGGATTCAAGCCAGAATACTGTTGACTATGAAAAGGCGGTTGACAGATCACATTCGTATGCAAAGGCAAAAATTCCAACATAAATTGATCGGATACATACCCTTCGTCATACAAATGGTTCACCAAGGTGTAGTGCCAAAAGGTGGCCCAGCCTTCATTCATGATTTTGGTTTGACGTTGCGGATAAAAATATTGGGCAATTTTTCTGACAATCCGCAGAATTTCACGTTGCCAAGGTTCCAAAAGCGGTGCGTTTTTTTCAAAGAAATACAGTAAGTTTTCTTGTGGCTCTTCGGGGAAACGCATTTTGCTTTCTGTTTTTCCTTTCTTGTCTTTTTGGGGAACCGTTCGCCATAAATCATTCACCATGGATTGCAAATATTCTTCGCGTTTGGCTTGGCGTGATTGCTCTTCCATGAGTGAAATTTTAGCGGGGCGTTTATAGCGATCGACGCCATAATTCATGATGGCGTGGCAGGCATCTAAAATAGATTCAACCGCTTCAATGCCATGTTTTTCTTCGCAATCGCTGATATATTTTTTGGCAAACACCAGGTAATCCACAATCGAATCCGGGCTGGTCCATTGTTGAAATAAGTAATTATTTTTAAAAAATGAATTATGCCCATACGCGGCATGCGCAATCACAATGGCTTGCAGGGTTAACGTGTTTTCTTCCATCAAATAACAAATACAGGGATTGGAATTGATCACCAACTCATAGGCCAAACCCATGGCGCCACGTTTATAGCTTTGCTCGATAGACAAAAACTGTTTGCCAAATGACCAGTGATGATAATTAATCGGCATTCCCACAGAGGCATAGGCATCCATCATTTGCTCAGCCGAAATGACTTCAATTTGATTGGGGAAGGTGTCCAGGCGATAGCCTGCGGCAATCTGGGCAATGACTTTATCGAAAGCCTCTATTTTTTCAAAGGTCCATTCATTGGATTCGGCAATAAATTTGTTTTTTGGCTTCTTTTTCATACCATGGTTTTCCTTTTAAAGAGTTCACGGAAAACAGGATAGATGTCCTTCATGTCATCGATGGACTGCATGGCAAAAAAAGGATGCGTGCCTTTAAGCGTTAAATACGCTTCCCATAAACTTTGGTGATGTCGTGGCATGATTTCAACGTAAGCGAAGTATTGCGCATTCGGCATGATGTCATTATTTAAAATATCACGGCAAACGGGGGAGTCATTATTCCAGTTATCACCATCAGAAGCTTGGGCACCGTAGATGTTCCAATCCTCAGGTGAATAGCGGCTCGTGATAATATCTCGCATCATTTCTAATGCGCTGGAAACCACTGTGCCGCCTGTTTCACGAGAATAGAAAAACTCTTGTTCGTCCACTTCTTTGGCGCTGGTATGGTGGCGAATAAATACCACTTCCACATTTTCGTAGCTTTTACTTAAAAATAAATACAATAAAATGAAAAAGCGTTTGGCTATTTCCTTTTTGGGTTCATCCATAGAACCTGACACATCCATTAAGCAAAACATGACCGCTTGCGTGGTGGGTTTGGGTTGTTTTACCCGATTGTTGTAACGTAAATCCAATGGATCAAGAAAAGGCATGATTTCTAAACGGTGTTTTAAGCCTGATATTTTTTCTAATAAGGCTTTTATTTTTTCATCATCACGGGGTGTGGCTTTTTCTAAAGTGAGCAATTCATCTTCAGCCACTTCAATTTTATCTTTGGTCGGCGCACCCACAGCCAATCTTCTGCCCAAAGCTTGCCGCAGCGATCGCACGACATTGATATGGGTGGGGATGCCGGTGGTGGAAAAGCCCGCCCGAACGCTTTTTGTGGCTTCCGTTTTGGCCAGTTTTTCTTTGATTAAATTCGGTAAAGCCAGATCGGCAAAAAACAAGTCTAAAAATTCTTCACGTGACAGCTCAAAAGCAAAATCATCTTCACCTTCGCCATCTTGGCTGGCCTGACTGCCGCCCCCTTGACCTTGTTCGGGACGTTGGATTTTATCACCCGGGATAAAATCTTGATTGCCTGTATGGATAATATGGCGTTGCCCACCTGAGCCAATGCCAAATTTGGGCTCATGCAGATCTTTACTGGGGATGCGAATTTTTTCGCCCTGATCCATGTCTTTAATGCTGCGGTTAGAAACCGCATTGGCCACCGAGCGGCGGATTTGTTCTTTATAACGTTGCATAAAGCGGTGCCGGTTTTCGGCACTTTTATGTCGGCCATTGATGCGTCGGTCTACAAAAGACGACATGCTTCACCGCCTATGATGACTTGCGAACACGTAGGTACCATTCGCAGAGTAAACGGACTTGCTTTGCGGTGTACCCTTTATCCACCATGCGATTGATAAAGTCCTCGTGCTTTTTACGTTCGTCTGTTGACGCCTTGGCATTGAATGAAATGACGGGTAACAGATCTTCGGTATTCGAGAACATTTTCTTCTCTATCACCACACGGAGTTTTTCGTAACTGGTCCAGCTTGGATTTTTGCCGCGGTTGTTGGCACGGGCACGCAATACGAAATTGACGATTTCATTACGAAAATCTTTTGGATTCGATATGCCAGCCGGCTTTTCTATTTTTTCGAGTTCATCATTTAATGAGCGGCGATCATAAATTTCGCCCGTATCTGGATCGCGGTATTCTTGATCTTGAATCCAAAAGTCGGCATATGTCACATAGCGATCGAAAATATTTTGCCCATATTCTGAATAAGATTCCAGATAGGCTGTTTGAATTTCTTTGCCAATGAATTCCACATAATGGGGGGCCAAATACCCTTTGATAAAGGATAAATAACGCTCATGAATTTCTTGCGGAAATTGTTCTTGTTCAATTTGTTTTTCTAATACATATAACAAATGGACAGGATTGGCCGCAATTTCAGTGGTATCAAAGTTGAAGATACGAGACAAAATTTTGAAGGCAAAGCGGGTCGAAAGCCCAGTCATGCCTTCATCCACGCCGGCAAAATCGCGGTATTCTTGATAAGATTTGGCTTTGGGATCGGTGTCTTTTAAATTTTCGCCATCGTACACTTTCATCTTGGAGTAGATATTTGAATTTTCGGGCTCTTTTAATCGGGATAAGACAGCAAATTCAGCCATCATCTTTAACGTGCCGGGCGCGCAAGGCGTATCCTTTAATGAACTGCTGCGAAGCAATTTTTCATAAATTTGCACTTCTTCTGCTACGCGTAAGCAGTAGGGCACTTTGACAATATACACACGGTCTAAAAAAGCCTCGTTGTGTTTATTGTTTTTAAAACTTAACCATTCTGACTCATTTGAGTGCGCTAAAATGACGCCTTCAAACGGGAGGGATGACAAGCCTTCTGTCGCATTGTAATTGCCTTCTTGCGTGGCAGTCAGAAGGGGATGCAACACTTTAATCGGCGCTTTAAACATTTCGACAAATTCAAGCAAGCCACGGTGTGCGCGGCATAAACCGCCAGAATAACTGTAGGCATCCGCATCATTTTGGCTAAAGTGCTCTAATTTACGAATATCCACTTTACCCACCAATGACGAAATGTCTTGATTGTTTTCGTCACCCGGCTCTGTTTTGGCGACCGCAATTTGTGAGAGTCGTGAAGGCCATATTTTGATCACTTTAAATTTTGAAATATCACCTTTATATTCTTCTAAACGTTTTACTGCCCAAGGTGACATGATCCCAGGAATATAGCGGGTGGGGATGCCATATTTTTCTTGCAATAAAGCCGCATCTTCTTCGAGTGAAAATAAACCCAAAGGAGATTCCTGAATAGGAGAATCTTTTAGCGCATAAAATGGTACCATTTCAGCCAAGTTTTTCAGCTTTTCTGCCAAAGAAGATTTGCCGCCGCCAACAGGCCCTAAGAGATATAAAATTTGTTTGCGTTCTTCTAATCCTTGTGCCGCGTGGCGTAAAAAAGAAACAATGGCATCAATGGGTTCTTCTAAACCGTAAAATTCTTTAAAAGCGGGGTAGCGCCGAATGACTTTATTAGAGAAAATACGACTCATTATGGGATCAAGTCGGGTATCAAAAAGTTCTGGTTCACCGATGGCATGGAGTAAACGTTCAGCACTGCTGGCCCACGGGGCGATGCCTTCAGGTTTTTTTGAATATTGATGACAAAGATTTAAGTATTCTTCTAGACTCAATTCTTCAGGATGCGTTGCTGCATAACGTGTTTTAAAACCATCGAGTACCGACATAATTGCTCCCTTCTCGAGGACCAAAATTCATATATGCTTACATTCAGTTTAACCTAACCCATCAACAGGTGTTCAATCATGACCGTGTATCGCAAAGATTATCAAGAAAGCGCTTTTCTTATTCCCCAAGCAACACTCTCGTTTGATTTGGGTTTAGCCGAAACCCGCGTGCACTCACGTTTAAGCATTGTGCGTAATCCCAATGTGCCGAAACAAACCACGTTGCGCCTACAGGGAGAAGGCCTACGATTGGTATCGGTCAAATTGAATGAAGCTGTAATGGATGAAAAAGATTATCAAATAGAAGGCGAGGATCTGCTCATTACGCTGACAAGTGATGAGAATAGGCTCGAAATATCGAATATCATTTATCCTGAAAAAAATACAGCCTTATCAGGTTTATATGCGTCAAATAAAAAATTATTGACACAATGCGAGGCCGAAGGCTTCAGACGCATCACGTATTTTTTAGACCGACCCGATGTATTGACCCAATTTGATGTGAAGCTGTCTGCCCCCAAATCTGAGTTTCTCTTTATGCTCTCGAATGGTGACTTAATTTCGGATGAAGTGAAAAACGGGATCCGTACCACCCATTGGCACGATCCTTTCCCCAAATCTTGTCATTTATTTGCTTTGGTGGCCGGTGATTTTCATGTTGATGAAAGTGAATATCTTACGCAATCCAAAAAGAAAGTGGCTTTGAAAATTTTTGTTGAGCCTGAAAATAAAGGCAAAACCCATCATGCCATGCAATCTCTGATTGATGCCATGAAATTTGATGAAGTGGCGTATGGCAGAGAATACGATTTAAAGAATTATTTTATTGTGGCCAGCAATGATTTCAATATGGGGGCCATGGAAAATAAAGGGTTAAATATTTTTAATGCCAAATATATTTTGGCGGATGAAAGTATTGCGACAGATCTGGATTACCAAAATATCACACGCGTGGTGGCGCATGAGTATTTTCATAACTGGCGTGGAAACCGTGTGTCCCCCAGAAGTTGGTTTGAATTGAGTTATAAAGAAGGGTTTACAGTATTCACAGAACAAGATTTTTGTGAACATCAATTCGACCCGACTTTAATTCGTATGGGCGAAGTGAAGTTATTGATGTCTGAACAATTTAGAGAAGATCAGGGGCCTTTGGCGCATCCGGTGCGTCCTGATTCATACGAAAAAATTGACAACTTCTATACCAAAACCATTTATGAAAAAGGATCGGAAGTGATCCGGATGATGCGTTTATTGGTAGGGGAAGGGGTGTTTAAACAGGCAGTGAATACCTTTTTCACAAAGTTTGATGGCAAAAATGTGAGCATTGATGAGTTTGTCGATACCATTCAACAAGTATCCGGACGTGATTTAACGCAATTTAGATTATGGTATAGCGAAGCCGGCACGCCGCATGTCACGCTGTTACGTCAATATGACGAAAGTAAAAAACAGCTGAAGCTGACGTTTACGCAGTCATGGTCTAAAAATGTCTTAAGTGATCGTAAACCCACCATGCTGATTCCGATTGGCTTCAAAATTATCAATGATACAAAACCGCATGCAGAAGAACTGATTGTTTTAGATGAAAAACAAAAGACCTTTGTCTATGAAGGCATATCAAAACAGGCGACAGTATCGTTATTACGCAACTTTTCAGCGCCAGTGACGTTGCAGCATGATTTAACGCTGCATGAATTGGCTTTACTGGCATCGCAAGATGATGATCCGTTCAATCGGGCCATGTCGTTAAAAACATTGCTCATTGAATGGGTGCAGGGCTTGATTCAAAAGGAAGCCAATGGCCCCATTGAAGAAGCTGCTTTGTCAGCTTTATCCGCTATTTTGGCAGATGCGCAGCTTTCGAAAGGCATGCGTGCGATGTTGTTAACTTTGCCCAGTGTCAGCGAATGTACCTTAAGCCGAACGCCTTACGATCCGCTTCTTGTCATCGCAGCCATTGACAGTGTGGAGCAAAAAATTGCGCATGTGTTTAAAAAGGAATTTGAAAATTGCGTACAGCATTATTCGCTCGCTATGGACAATGATTTATCGCAACAAGCCGTGGGTGAAAGAATGTGTTACGCCGTGGCCTTGCGTTATTTGGCCAGCATTGCCAATGGCAAAGAATCAGAAAGCTGGTTTGCACTGCTCAAGCAAACCCATAATCAAACCAATGCGGAGAATCTCTTTCGGGCGATTTTAAAAACACGCACTCCGATTGCAGACGCTGCGATTCAATTCATTGGGGAAAAATGGGCCACGCATCCATTATTGTTTAACAAATGGTTGAGTTATCAAGCCGAGCGCAATAACGTGAATGCGGATGACATTCGTGTCTTGGCAACGCATCCCCAATTCAGTTTAAAAAATCCCAACAATGTGTATGCCTTATATTCGGTATTTGGCATGCGCAATATCAGAGGTTTCCATCATGATAACCGTCAAGGCTATCAATTGATGGCAGAAATCATTTTAAGTTTGGATACCGTGAACCCACAGGTGGCCGCGCGATTGATTGAATGCTTTGGGATTAAAGACATGTTAGTCGAGCCGTTTAAAGGCAATATTCAAACGGTATTGAAAGGGTTGCAAGCAAAGATAACCGCGCCGCAGTTGAAAGAATTGTTGGCAAAGTTGTGTTAGGGGCAGTTGCCAATTCTACTCTCTCGGCTGAAACGCCTCGATTTTCTGCGATACGTTGCTCACATACGTTTATGTATGCTGCGCTACGTTTCTCGAAAATCAAGTCGTTTCATCTCGATATAGCGAATTATCAACAGCCCCTAGGAAAAATTTAACGTTTTGCTGCTTGCCTTTGCTTCCCCCTAGACACGCTGACAGCCAACTTGCTAGAATCCTGAGCTAATTTTCCAACATGATTGATACCATTATGGCCACCACTTATTTCCTTGAGACTGTTAAAGCTGGAACGCCTGACTGCCGTATCACATTCTCTAGGAAAAAGTTGTCTGACGTCATAACTGCCATACCCCAGAAGAACGTAGCCAATTTATTGAGAATAATCCGTACGCTGCGTGCGCAAGATGACGATGTAATAGGCCGTCAGAGAGATTTAACTCACAAAGAAAAAATGGCACTTGTAGATGCGTTTCTACTCGGACAACCTGAACAAGCTGAACCATTGGTTGCAGCGCTAAAACGTGAAAATAACAGTTGGCGTTTGCGCGTAGCCATCGCTGCCTTGCTAACAGCTGTGTTGTGCATCGCAGGTCTCGTAATCCTTGCGCTGGCTTCAGGTATCATCCCTGCTGTCGCGGTCACTGCTGCTAGTCTCCCTAACATATTACTAACCGGCCTAGTAATAACTTTTGGCTCACTGAAGGCTGCTTTCTTTACGAGCCTCTTTTTGAGCAATCTGTGCACGTTTGACGAATTTAAACAAAATGAAGTCATTGCGTATGTGAAAGAGAAGATAAAAGCCCAGAAATCTCAGCCAAGCACAATCTTAGATCATGACGCGTTATTACCCAATGCTCCTCCTACTCACACACCCGCTGCTGACCGGCATCAGAATTTGCCAACAGGTATTAGCGCTCAGAACAGAGCGCCTGTTCAGCCAGCGCAAGCTCAAAACGGTAGCCGTACCCCCACGCTCTCGCAGGTGTAGTGCGGTGAGTCTTGTAGGATGGGTGAGCGTCTTCGCGTGACCCATCATTGCGGGTGACATGTGACACCGCTGGCCTTAAGTTTTGACACCATTGGTGACTGTTTACGATGGCCTTGGCGGCTTCTGAGCCACTTTATGTGCAGAACCTATCGATTCAATTTTCTTATCAATGCTCTGCCTGTGATTAAAAGCAAACGCCACACTTTGTGGTGAATGCGTTGCCAATACAGCCTGCTGTGCTTTTTCTTCTAATACATAGGAAAGATTTAACGTTTTGCTGCTTGCCTTTACTTCCCCCTGGCAAAGGGGGCGCCTGTCAAGCTCAGCGCCTTGGCTGAGATTAGACAGACGGGGGTTGTTTGATGGGCCATCAAATTAAACATTCTTCGCCGATTTCAGAGACAACCCCCGCGTGTTGCTCGGTCAAGGCACCGAGCAACACGCACCCCCTAGACACGCTGACAGCCAACTTGCTAGAATCCTGAGCTAATTTTCCAACATAATCGATACCATTATGACCACTTATTTCCTTGAAGAGCTTATAGCTGGAACGCCTGACTACCGTACCACATTCTCTGGCAACAAGTTGTCTGACGTTATAACTGCCGTAACCCAGAATACCGTAGCCAATACAGATGAAACGATGGCTGACTGTTTATTGAGAATGATCCGTACGCTGCGCGTGCAAGAGAAGGGTCCAATGATAGGCGATTTAAGGCACCCTGAAAAAATGGCACTTCTAGATGCGTTTCTAGACAGACGACCTGAACAAGCTGAACGATTGGTTGCCTCGCTAAAACGTGAAAATAACAGTTGGCGTTTGCGCGCAGCCATCGCTGCCTTGCTAACAGCTGTGTTCATCGCAGGTTTCGTAATCCTTGTTGCGCTGCCTTCACATGGTATCATCCCTGCTGTCGCGGCCAGTGCTGCTTTCGCTAACATAGCAGGTCTACCCGGCGCATTAATAACTTGGGGCTCACTGTTGGCTGCTTTCTTTACGTTCGCCTCTATGCTCAATCTGTGCACGTTTGACGAATTTAAACAAAATGAAGTCATTGCGCATGTGGAAAAGACGATAAAAGCCCAGAAATCTCAGCCAAGCACAAGCGTAGATCATGACGCGTTATTACCCAATGCTCCTCCTACTCACACACCCGCTGCTGACCGGCATCAGAATTTGCCAACAGATATTAGCGATCAGAACAGAGCGCCTGTTCAGCCAGCGCAAGCTCAAAACGGTAGCCGTACCCCCACGCTCTCGCAGGTAGTGCGGTGAGTCTTGTAGGATGGGTGAGCGTCTTCGCGTGACCCATCATTGCGGGTGACATGTGACATTGCTTGTTGGGTTACGCGAAAGAACTCGGTCCTTCGCAAGCTCAAGGCGTTCGACGGGAAAAAGCGAACGCTTTTTCTATTTCCGTCTCACCCCAATCTACGGAAGAAATGACGATCTGGCCTTAGGTTGTGACGCCATAGGTGAGAACGTTCAATGGCCTTAAGTTTTGACACCATTGGTGACTGTTTACGATGGCCTTGGCGGCCTCTGAGCCACTTTATGCGCAGAACCTATCGATTCAATTTTCTTATCAATGCTCTGCCTGTGATTAAAAGCAAACGCCACACTTTGTGGTGAATGCGTTGCCAATACAGCCTGCTGTGCTTTTTCTTCTAATACAAATGAAAGCGTCGGTATTTTAGCAGACGGATTTACGGCTTCTTTTTTATTCAATTCAATGACAGGGTGGGGGCGAATCGCATCGCTTAGGATAATGATTCCTTTATTGATATAGGCATAAGGCAGTTCATATAAATAATGATTGGCCCCATTAAAGGCTGCGATATTCCATTCATAGAGTTTAACGTGGGCTTTGGCAAGCGCTTCTGCCACGCCAGTTGCCCCCAATGTTCCCATGATTTTAGACGTCATCATCAGTAAAGCACGCGGCAGCAAATTCACGGCCATCCCTAAGATAAAGACAAGGGTAGGGGCAAGCTTTAAAAGTGCTTTGGCTAAAAACGAAGTGGCGCTTAAAGATTTTTCAACAAGGTTATAGAGTTCACGACGTGGATCGCCAATAAAAATAGAGAGGGCCAAGCGTACAAAAGGCATCAAGATTTGAAAAGGGGCGCGAATGATTTGATTCCCTATCCCCTCTATGCGTTCTTCTTGAGAACGGAGCTGTTGTAAACGAGTTAAATAGATCATTTCGCCGGTGTGATAGACGGTTCCTAAATTCGTATTCAGTTCAAGGATATGATCACGAGACAAGGCTGCCTGAGGGATTCGGGCACCAAGTTCGGCGGCCACAAAGGTCACGGCGGTACCCAGCAGGGTTAATACTAAAGTGAACGGTTGATCGTCTAACCACCCGCGCATTTGAACCATTTTATTGTCATCGGGTTGTGATGCGACATCACATACCACCACGGTGAGTTTGGCGGCGCCCGTTAGCCCCACTAAATTCCCGGTAAATTGAAGTTGATGTAATTTTTTCACCACTTCAGAAATGATGAGATTGCTAATTTGATATTGTGTTGCCAAGGCAATAAAAGCGGCTGAAGCTGAAACCGCAATCGTCACTTTAAGTGGATTGCGATTGCCGATATTCACCGATTGGATTGTGGTGTTTTCTACGTAATAAAAGAGAGTCGGCAGAATAAACGCGGTTCTATTCGCTTGGTAACGGACGTGTGGCTCAATAATAAAACCATTATCGATCCCAGTTGGTTTTACGGCGGTATTTTCTGGCTGTGCAACTACTTTTTCATTGGAGTTATAACCTGAGTCAGAATTTTCTGGTTGTTCACCTACTGTTTTATAGGAGCCAGGTGAAGATGATTTGAAATATTTGTATGCCGCGACATACCAAATATCTGTGGCAGCCATATCATTGGCTTCTTGCCACATATAGCGAAAAGGCTCGCTGATAAAATCAGCCAATAAGCCCACGCCTGTTATCAACGTTTCTGCTGTAGAAATGCCAAACCGTTTAAGAAAACCTTTTCGATTTTGATTGATCGTATTTAAGAGACGCATCCGAAATTCATTGCCCGCAAAACCGGCTTCGCTGAAGGTTTCAGGGAAATTTCTTTCATTCAAGGCCTTTTGTTTTTCGGCTTTGGCTTGCCTGGCTTTCCATGAAACAGAGTTTAAGAGTCTTGCGGGCCTGGAATTCGTTTGCGCGGTTTTTTGAAGGGGATTGGTTTTGCTTGCTTCGGGTGTATCCTCCAAAGGCCGAGCATGCGCCCCACTGAAGGCCGTTAAGGCCACCGCAAAACGTTTGAGTTGTTTATGTGTGCCATTTGTCAGCTTGTGTGTATCAAGAGTCCAGCGTGTGTGGCCCGCAGGCAATTCGCCTTGATCAATTGCTTTAAGTTGGCTGGGGAAAATATGCTCTCGCACTTTATCCAAACTATTGTGTAATCGGGTGGCCAAGCGCCCGCCGGGTGTGTTTATTTTTGAAGTGAGGGCATAGTTTTCACCTAAAGCTTCAAATATTGGTCCGTAGAGGGCCTCGCGTAATTTGTTTTGTGCGGCAACACGGGCAACAGGATCGGAATTTTCGCAGCATTCATCACGTTCAAATTGCGTGAGGGGTTGCCCGTCTATTGCCATGCCTGATATTGCATCTAGTAATTTTTTAACGGTTTTATATTTTTCTTCTGCATGACGCGTGGTGCGTTGTTGCCCTTCGCGTTCTTCCATCAATAAATCTAAAACATATTGATTTAATTCATATTTAACGCGGGCGATCATGGACGCAGAATCTTGCCCCATAAAGGTATCAGCCATTCTTTGTGCCAGCGCTTGATTGGCTGTTTCAACGGTTAAATGGCCGGTGGTTTCGCGCCAATGGCTGGGTTTGTGGTATTCCAGCTGATAACTGGCAGGGATGTGATCCATATGGGCGTGAAGGGTCCACAGCGTAGAGGCTTCTGTCGCAGTGGGTAGGGGGCCGAGTTTGCCGGTCATATGGAACCTTAAAAAGCGACAATGGACGATACACTAGCATTGTGATGGCTAATGATGCAAGTCCCCTAGCTGAACAGGTTGGGGGCGCGCCACACACAATTTAAGTGCGCGCATCTTGCGGATTCATGCCGCAAAGGGCCCCTCTGGCTGTTCAACCAGGGCTTTTTTAATTCAAAATACCCATATTATGGATATTTTCAGAAAGAAAGCTTTCGTATTTCTGTGTACTTCTGCAAAATGTGCGGTTTATAGCGGCGCTCAAGTTTTCGGTTTATCTACGATACTTAACAGCGTGCCCCGTCCTGTCTTTTCGCAAAAGGTATATAAAGTATGTCAAACGCCTCTACACACGAAATGGCCACGATGCATCAATTAACTGAACATTTAAAACAACAGCTTCCTCTTGAACAATACCAACAAATTCAAGCATTTGTCCGTATTTTTTATGGCACCATTTCGGTGGATGATCTGGCTTCACGCGTGCTAGTAGACATTACGGGCGCAACACTGAGCTTTTGGAAATTTTGCGAAAAACGTCAACTGCATGAAGTGAAGTTACGCGTCTATAACCCTGAATACCCATCAGATGGTTGGCAGTCTAACCATACGATTGCAGAAGTCATCATGGAAGACATGCCTTTCTTGGTGGATAGCTTACGGATGGAGCTACAACGCAGGGGATTCGAAATCCACCAAATGATTCATGTGGGCGGGATGAAGGTGAAACGCGATAAGGCCGGAATCTTGCAAAAGGTATATGCGCCCGAAGAAGCCGCGCCCAGCGACGCAGTGAGCGAAGCGCCTATCTACATTGAATTTGATAAAGAAACAGATCTGGAAATGCTAGACGAGATCAAAGAAAGTTTGGGTGATGTGTTAGATGATGTGCGCGTGGCCGTTCAAGATTGGCCCAAGATGATTCAGCGTGTCGAAGATGCGACAACGGAATTAAACGACAAAAACAGAACGCCTTCTGCTGATACTTTGGCGCATTATCCTGCTGCGAGCCCTGTTCCGAATTCGCCACACATTCCAGAAGCAGTCGATTTGCTAGCATGGCTACGCGATAATTTTATTTTCTTGGGCAGTTGTTTATATGTGCTGAACCGCAGTGGTGACGGCTGTCCGCTGGAGCCGATTGCCCATACCGGTTTGGGCTTGTTGCAAGAGGGGCGATCGCTTGCGCACATTCGCAAATTGTCTGAATTGCCAAAAGAAGCCGAAAGTTTACTCTTATCAGATGAGCCCATTATCATTGCGCGTACCAATTACCAATCGACGGTGCATCGTCCGGCTTTTTGTCATGTGGTCTTTAAAAAGATCTTTAATAAAAAAGGGGAAGTGATCGGGGTTTGCCGGTTTATTGGTTTGTTTACCTCTGCAGCGTATCACTCTAGCCCAAGCACCATTCCTTTTGTGCGGGGCAAGGTCGCCGCTGTGATAAAGCAAAGTGGGCTCACCCCTCAATCTCATGATGGTAAAAGCTTAAATAATATTTTGGATACCTTGCCCAGACACGATTTATTCGAAACGTCTGTACAAGAGTTATTTGATTTGGCAATGGGCATTATGTATTTGCAAGAACGTCAGCGTATTCGTTTGTTCTTGCGTAAAGATGCCTTTGGTCGTTTTTATTCTTGCTTGGTGTTTGTGCCACGCGAACGCTTTAACTCTGTCTTGCGTCAAAAAATGCAAGATATTTTAATGAAAGAATTAGATGGCAATGATGCCACGTTTGAAACGCGTTTTTCAGAATCAGTCTTAGCGCGTATTCATTTTACGATTCGTATCGAGTCGGATATAGAAAAGGGTCCAGTGGATGTGGATGCCCTTCAGCAACTGTTAATCGAAGTGGCCAGAAACTGGGATGATGAATTACGCGAAGCGTTGGTTGATAAGTATGGCGAAGAAAATGGCCTGGCTTGTTATACCCGTTTTGGGGCAGGCTTCCCCGCAAGTTTCCGTGAAACATTTTTAGCCCGTGCCGCGGTGATTGATGTCGAGCATATGCTGACCTTGCAAGAAACCAATACCTTGGCCATGAGTTTTTATAAACCCATTGTGGGAACGGATAATGCGCTTCGTTTTAAATTATTCCGTTTGGATCAACCCATTCCGCTTTCTGATGTGGTGCCGATGCTCGAAAACATGGGGGTGCGTGTTTTAGCCGAACACCCCTACCAAGTGACGCAAAAATATGGCGACCCCATTTGGTTAAATGATTTTGAGCTTTTGGCTGCGGCGCATGCACAAATCAATGTGGATGAATTAAAAGTCACGTTTCAAGATGCCTTTGCCAATATTTGGGCAGGCAATGCAGAAAATGACGGTTTTAACCGTTTGGTATTAATGGCTGGCATGTCTTGGCGCGAAATTGTGGTGCTGCGCGCGTATAGCCGTTATTTAAGACAAACGGGTTTTACCTTTAGCCAAACCTATATCGAACAAACGTTAATTCAACATGCTTCTTTAGCCAAAGCCTTAATGGATTTGTTTAAACTGCGGTTTTCGCTTACGCGAGACAATCATGTGCAGGAAGAAATTGAATTTTCTAAAAACAAAATTTTACAAGGTTTAGACAGCGTTTCGAATATTGATGAAGATCGCATTTTACGTCGTTATTTAGATGTGATTATGGCGACATTGCGTACCAATTTTTATCAAGAAGATGCAGAAGGCAATTTCAAGCCTTATATTTCTTTCAAGTTCAATCCTAAAATGGTGCCTGAATTACCCTTGCCGGTTCCCAAACATGAAATCTTTGTGTATTCCACACGGATGGAAGGGGTGCACCTACGGGGTGCGGATGTGGCGCGTGGGGGCATTCGTTGGTCAGACAGAAAAGAAGATTATCGCACTGAAGTTTTAGGCTTAATGAAAGCGCAACAAGTGAAGAATGCGGTGATTGTGCCATTGGGTGCGAAGGGCGGTTTTGTTTGTAAAGCGTTACCGATGGATGGCAATCGAGACGAGTTGATGAGCGAAGTGATTGCTTGTTATCAAACCTTGATTCGAGGCATGTTAGATATCACAGACAATATTGTAGAAGGCCTTGTGGTGCCACCTGAAAATGTGGCGCGATTCGATGGGGATGATCCTTACTTGGTGGTGGCAGCCGATAAAGGCACGGCCACTTTTTCTGATATCGCCAATGCTTTATCACAAGAGTATGGCTTTTGGTTGGGTGACGCCTTTGCTTCTGGCGGCAGCGCAGGCTATGACCATAAAAAAATGGGGATCACAGCACGCGGTTGTTGGGAAAGTGTCAAACGCCATTTTAGAGAGTTAGGTATTGATGTGCATGCCACTGATTTTACAGTGGTAGGCATCGGCGATATGGCAGGCGATGTGTTTGGCAATGGGATGCTGATGTCGCCGCATATTAAATTGGTGGGGGCATTCAATCACAAACATATCTTTATCGATCCCAACCCGGATGCTGCCTTGTCATTTAAAGAGCGGGAACGTTTGTTTAATTTACCCCGTTCAGGCTGGACCGATTACGCTCCTGAATTGATTTCGAAAGGGGGGGGCGTGTTTGAGCGCAGTGCCAAGAGCATCAAACTCACACCTGAAATGCAAGAAGTGTTTCAAATTAAACGCGACACCGTTCAGCCCAATGAACTCATTCGTAGCATGTTAACGGCGCCGATTGATTTATTGTGGAATGGCGGCATTGGCACGTTTGTTAAAGCAGCCAAAGAGCGTGATGCGGATGTGGGTGATAAAGCCAACGATCCGCTGCGCGTGAATGGGCAAGACTTACGCGTACGCGTGGTGGGCGAGGGCGGTAACTTGGGTTTTACCCAATTGGGCCGTGTGGAATATTCATTGCAAGGTGGTTTGTGTAATACCGACGCCATTGATAACTCAGCGGGTGTAGATTGTTCCGATCACGAAGTGAATATTAAAATTTTGCTGAACGATGTGGTCTCTAATGGGGACATGACAGAAAAGCAAAGAAATATTTTGCTTGCTGAAATGACAGACGAAGTGGCGCAATTGGTATTGCGTCATAACCGTGAACAAACTGAAGCCATTTCGGTGGCGTTGGCCACCACTCATGACAATGTCGAAATGCATATTCGTTTATTAAACGAATTAGAAGCAACCGGCAGTTTAGATCGTGCCTTAGAGTTCTTGCCGACTTCGCAAGAGTTGTCAGAACGTAAAGCGCACGAAAAAGGTTTAACACGCCCAGAAATTTCTGTATTGGTGGGGTATGTCAAAACCTGGTTAAAACAACAAATTCTGAACTCTGATTTGCCAGAGGCCAATTATATTGGCAAAGAAATCAGCGGCCAATTCCCGCGTATTTTAAGTGAAAAGTTTTTACCTCAAATGCAGAGACACCGTCTGCGTCGCGAAATCATTGCCACCGAGTTGTCTAATTCTATTGTGAATGACATGGGAATCAGTTTGATTCAGCGTTTGCGTGATGAAACAGGGGCTTTGGGTTCGGATATTGTCTTATGTTATTGGGCAACCAAAGAAATATTTGAAATTGATTTGGTGCGTAAAAAAATTGCCAGCTTAAACAATGTGATTAAAGCAAGCGTGCAAATCGCGATGTTGGGTGATTTGAATCGCTTGGTGAGACGTTGCACACGTTGGTTCTTGCGTAATCAACTACAGCATCAAGATATTGAATCCATTGTTCATAATTTTGCCCCTGGCATTCGTGAAATTGCGTCCCATATTAACCGTTATGTATCAGGCGAAGTCAAAGTGCGTTGGGATGCGGCCTTAGAGCAGTTGTTGGCAGAAGGGGTGCCCAATGATTTGGCTTATCGCGTTGCCAGTTTACCTGCCATGTATTCTGCTTTAGATATCGTGGCAGCAGCGGGGCATGATCATGCTTCAGTTGATGAAGTGGCCAGTTTGTATTTTGATATTGGCAGTCGCTTAGATTTAGATTGGATGCGCGAAAAAATTAAGCAACATCCTGTCAATAACCATTGGGATGCCATGGCCCGAGCGGCTTTCCGTGATGATTTGGACAGACAACAACGCACGCTGACGGTAAGCGTGTTGACTTTAATCCGCGCCTATCCTGTGGAAAATGCCGTGGACATGTGGATGCGTGTGCATGAATGGCTCATTAAACGTTGGGATGAAGTGCTGAATGATCTGAAGTCACAAAATAAACATGATTTTGTGATGTTTGCGGTGGCCTTGCGGGAATTATTAGATTTAGCGCATGCCAGCCAGATCACCGCTTCTGGGGGAACGGATTTAACCGAAGCGGATGTGTTGCCGATTCAGCTTTCGAAGAATAAATAAATGTTATACGAAAAAATCCGCCCTTATCTTTTTGCGCTACCGCCAGAGGTAGCGCATCAAGCTGCAGTCAGGGCTTTGCAATTTTCGGGTTTATTCCCTTCTTTTTCAGCGAAAGACGCGGCATCACAAGCGATTCAAGTGATGGGATTGTCTTTTCCCAATCGTATTGGTATGGCTGCCGGTTTTGATAAAAATGCCCAAGCCCTATATGGCCTTGCCAAACTGGGATTTGGGTTTATCGAAATTGGCACGGTGACACCCAAACCACAATCGGGGAACCCTAAACCGCGCTTGTTTCGTATACCAGAAGACAAGGCCTTACTGAATCGATTGGGTTTTAATAATCATGGTGTGCTGGCGGTGGCAAAACGTTTACGGCATCGCCCTAAAAATATTATTTTGGGGGTGAATTTAGTAAAAAATAAAGCGACCCCAAACGAGCAGGCTGTGGATGATTATGTAACCGGTTTTAAAGCCTTGGCGCCCTATGCTGATTATGTGGTGCTGAATATTTCGTCACCCAATACGCCCGGTTTAAGAGATTTGCAAAAAGTCGAAAGTTTAAAGCCCATTTTAGAACGTATTCAATCAGAAGCGTCTCTCTTATTCGAAACGCAAAAAAAACGAACACCTATTGTGGTGAAAATATCACCCGATGAAAATAATGATGATCTAAAAAAATTAATGGATTTATTTTTAGAACAAAAAATCGATGCGGTGATTGCGAACAATACGACCTTAAATAAAGCCAAGCTAAGCGATGCAAAATGGCTGAATGAAATGGGTGGGGTGAGCGGGGCGCCGTTAAAGCAGCGTGCTTTAGAAGTGGTGCATGTGATTCATCAACATACCCAGGGTGCTCTCCCCATTATTGCGTGTGGCGGCATTGCCTCTCGAGCCGATGCAGACGAACGGATTGCAGCCGGTGCCAGTTTGATTCAACTCTATACTGGCCTCATCTATGAAGGACCAGGGCTTATTTCGCGACTGAAATAAGCGCACACCAAGAGATTGCCCACCTTAAGTTTTTTTTTAGCCAGGGTCTTTTTAATTCAAAACACGATAGAAAATACGTGCAATACCTCTATTCTATAATAAAGACACCTAACACGATCTAAGCGTTCACACCCAAGGAAGGGGCCAATGTGGATTGTTAAACTCGCACTCTCTCGTCCTTACACATTTATTGTGATGGCTATGCTGCTGCTGCTTTTAGGCCCTTTGGCCATTTTGCGTACGCCAACCGATATTTTCCCTTACATTGATATCCCTGTTGTCAGTGTGGTGTGGAACTACAGTGGTTTGCCACCAGAAGAAATGGCCCAACGCATTTCGGCCAATTTTGAACGCGCTGTGACCACAACTGTGAATGATATTGAGCACATTGAATCAGAATCCTTGATTGGTGTGGGCGTGGTGAAAATCTTTTTTCAACCCTCTGTGAATATTGATGTGGCCTTAAGCCAAGTCACGGCTATTTCTCAAACCTTATTACGATCGTTACCGGCGGGGACCACTCCTCCGCTGATTTTAAGTTACAACGCTTCAACGGTACCCATTTTGCAATTTGTGCTTTCGAGCGTGAAGTCAGCAGAACAAGCCGTCTTTGATTATGCCAATAATTTTATTCGTACCCAGTTGGCTACGGTACAAGGTGCTGCCTTACCTTCCCCTTATGGTGGCAGAGTAAGACAGATACAAGTCGATCTTGATCCTCAAGCCATGCAAACCTATGGCGTGTCTCCGGTGGATGTCAGCGCTGCTATCGGCGCCCAAAATTTAATTTTGCCAGCAGGCACAGAAAAAATTGGACCCTATGAATACTTTGTAAAATTAAATGGGAGTCCTGCTGATGTTGAAGCCTTAAATGATTTACCGATCCGCAGTCATGGCAATGATTCGATTCTATATATACGTGATGTGGCGCATGTTCGAGATGGCTTTGCGCCACAAACCAATATTGTGCGTGTGGATGGCATACGCGCGGTTTTAATGGCGATTCAAAAAGCAGGGAATGCTTCAACGCTTGATATTGTAAGCAAAGTGAAACGCTTAATTAACAGTATTCGCGATGCCATGCCAGAAGACATGAAATTACGCATGGTGAGTGATCAATCTATCTTTGTGAGGGCAGCCATCAGTGGGGTGGTGCGGGAATCAATATTGGCAGCGATGTTAACCGGTTTAATGATCTTGTTATTTTTAGGTAGCGCGCGCAGTACCTTAATTATTGTGATCTCTATTCCGCTTTCTATCCTGGCTTCGATCGTGGTGCTATCAGAATTGGGGCAGACCATTAATATTATGACGTTGGGTGGTTTGGCTTTGGCGGTGGGCATTTTGGTGGATGATGCCACGGTGGCCATCGAAAATATTAATTGGCATTTAGAGCAGGGGAAAGAGGTCACCACCGCCATCCTTGAAGGCGCCGATCAAATCGCCATTCCAGCCTTGGTTTCGACCTTGTGTATTTGTATTGTGTTTGTCCCGATGTTTTATCTAAAAGGAGTGGCCCATTTTCTGTTTGTTCCTTTGGCCGAAGCCGTTATTTTTGCAATGCTTTTTTCGTATTTCTTATCGCGTACTTTGGTGCCAACCCTATCCATGTATTGGCTCAAAAAACATAAAATTATTGAGAATTCTACTATCTCGGATGGAACGTCTCGATTTTCTGCGATACGTTGCTTACATACTGATATGTATGCTGCGCTACGTTTCTCGAAAATCAAGTCGTTCCATCTCGATATAGCGAATTCTCAACAGCCTCACTCTTCTCACGAAGCAGGAACGAAAAAAACAACTTTTTTTGGTCGTATTCAAAAAGGCTTTGAAAGGTTTTTTGAAACCACACGCAATCATTACCGTGCTCTACTTGAAAAAGTACTGCATCATGGTCGCGCATTCGTGACCGTGTTTATTATTTTTATGGCGACGTCATTATGTTTGTTGACGCCTTGGTTGGGATCGGACTTTTTCCCCACCGTCGATGCCGGACAAATCAAATTACACTTTAGGGCGCCTGTGGGCACACGTGTTGAAGAAACCGCTAAAATGGCGGATGAAATGGATGGGATCATCCGTAAAATTATTCCCGCTGATGAATTGGATAGCGTGGTGGACAATATTGGCTTACCCAACAGCGGAATCAATTTGTCATACAGTAACTCAGGTCCGATTGGCCCAGAAGATGCGGATATTCTCATTGCCTTAAAAGAAAACCATCGCCCCACAGCAGACTATATGAAAGAAATTCGCAGCACGTTAACGCGAGAAATGCCAGGCATCACTTTCTTTTTTTTACCGGCCGATATTGTGAGCCAAATTTTAAACTTCGGTTTACCGGCGCCCATTGATATTCAAGTGGTGGGCTTTAAACAAGACGAAAACAGGGCGTATGCCACCAAACTCTTAGAACGCATCAAACATGTGCCGGGGATTGTCGATGCGCGCATTCGCCAGTCTTTTAATTACCCCTCGTTGTATGTGGATGTGGACAGAAGCTTGTCACAAGAGTTGGGTTTCACGCAGTTTGATGTGGCATCCAATATGTTGATTTCACTTTCTGGGAGTTTTCAAACTGCGCCCACTTTTTGGTTAAGCCCACAAGGCGTGTCTTATCCCATTGTGACGCAAGTGCCGCAATATCGACTCGATTCATTAGATGCCTTGCGGAACATTCCCATTACGCATCCGGGGCGCGATCCTCAAATTTTAGGGGCATTGGCCACGATCACCGCAATGGGATCGCCGGCAGTGGTTTCACATTATAATGTGCAGCCGGTGATCGATATTTTTGCGGGCTTACAAGATCGGGATTTAGGCAGTGTGACGGCGGCGATTAATGACATTATTCAAGAAACAGCGCATGAGGTGCCAAAAGGTTCTAAAGTCGTCGCGCGTGGACAAATGCAAACACAAAAAGAATCCTTTGATGGCCTGTATGGCGGCCTCATTTTTGCTGTGATTTTAGTGTACTTATTAATTGTGGTGAATTTTCAATCGTGGACCGATCCCTTCATTATCATCACAGCCTTACCGGCTGCGGTCACCGGGATTGTGTGGATGTTATTCATTACCGACACCACGGTCAGTGTGCCGGCGTTGACAGGCGCCATCATGTGTATGGGGGTGGCGACAGCAAACAGTATTTTGATTGTCAGCTTTGCCTTACAAAGTATGCACAGAGGCAATACGCCCACCGCAGCCGCGATAGAAGCCGGTTTTACCCGCTTACGTCCTGTGTTGATGACTGCACTGGCCATGATCATCGGGATGTTGCCCATGGCTTTAGGGTTCGGTGAAGGGGGCGAACAAAATGCGCCATTAGGGCGTGCGGTGATTGGGGGCCTATTGTTTGCAACCAGCGCGACCTTATTTTTTGTTCCGACCGTGTTTACCCTGGTACATGAACGCAGAAAAAAAGAATAAAAGGATTTTTAAAAAATGCATAAAACGATCAGAATTGTTTTATTCAGCGCCTTCACTGTCGCCATCACAGGGATTGCCTTGCGGGTGTATTCCGAAAATGATTTAAAAAATAACACCAATGAGATGGCCATCCTTCAGGTTGCCACGATCATTGCAGAACCGCTTCCCGCGACAGAAGAAGTGGTTTTGCCAGGCAATGTCCAAGCGTGGCACGAAGCCACACTTTTTGCGCGTACCAGTGGTTATGTTAAATCATGGCAAACGGATATGGGCGCACGTGTTAAAGAGGGAGATGTTTTGGCGGTGCTCGAAACGCCAGAGTTAGATGCGCAATTGCGTCAAGCCAATGCTGATTTAAGCACAGCAGAAGCCAATAATCGTTTGGCGCAATCCACAGCAAAACGCTGGCAGAAACTTTTAAAAACAGAGTCGGTTTCAAAACAAGCAACAGATGAAAAAATTTCGGATGCACAAGCAAAAGACGAAATCGTCAAATCTTTGCGGGCCAATCGCGATCACCTGTTGGCTTTAGTGGCATTTAAAAACATCGTGGCGCCGTTTGACGGCATTGTGACATCTCGCACTGTCGATGTGGGCACCTTGATCACAGAAGGCAGCACCACGCAGCAACCCTTATTTCATCTTGTGCAAGCCAGCCCGCTTCGCATATACGTTCAAGTGCCACAAAGTTATGCCGCGCGTATTCAAAAGGAGATGATGGCAAGCTTAAGCTTTTCAGATCATCCTAAACAGATGTATCAAGCCAAATTGTTAGAAACCGCCAATGCCATTGATGCCACAACCCGTACGGTGTTAGCGCAATTTTCAATTGAAAACAAAGACAATGCCTTGTTGGCAGGGGGGTACACCTCTGTGCATTTAACATTCCCTTCAGAAAAAGGCACCGTACGTTTACCCGTCAATACGCTCTTGTTTCGGGCAGAAGGGCTACAGGTCGCCTGCCTGGATAAAGATGGCGCAGTGATATTAAAAAAAGTCACCATTGGGCATGATTTAGGGAATTTTGTCGAAATTGTTTCGGGATTAGAGCCTGGCGAAGAAGTCATCAGCAATCCACCTGATTCGTTGATAGCGGGACAAAAAGTACAAAGACTCAAATCACAGGACGTGGTGCTATGAAACGCTTAGCAGGAATGGGATCTTTCCGTCATTACACAATCTTCACTTTTCTCTCATTGTCCGGCTGCTCGCTTGCGCCAACTTATACTGTGCCCGATACAAATCTTCCGGCCACATACAAAGAGGCAGGAAAGTGGTCTTCACATGCCTTAATTAAAAAAGACTTTGAATCCAGCATGTGGTGGAAAATTTACGAAGATGAAACTTTAAATACATTAGAAAATAAATTGGCCTCAGCGAACCAAAATTTAAAAGCAGGCATCGCACGTTATGAACAAGCCAAAGCCTTGAGCAGCGAAGCGCGGGCAGGGTTCTATCCCATCATCGCAGGCTTAGGAAATAAACAACGTGAACAACATTCTGCCACGATTGCGAATCCTGCAGGGAACACGCGTTATAATGACGTCAGTGTGGGTGCGACCCTTTCATATGAATTCGATCTGTGGGGGCGGGTGAGGAATACGGTACTGGCTGCCGAAAGTAATGAACAAGCCAGCCTGGCTGATGTGGCTGCATTGAAACTGCTTTTACAAGCCGAACTGGCAAACACATATTTTTCTTTGCGCGCTGATGACGAAGCGCAACGCATTTTAGACAAAACCGCCAAGGCGTACAAAAAAGCGTTGTATTTAGTGAAAATGCGTTATCAAGATGGGGCTGATTCCGCATTATCACTGGCCGAAGCCGAAGCGCAATATGAAACAGCCAAAACGTTAGCGGCTGACATGCGTTTAAACCGTGCGCAATCAGAACATGCCATGGCCATTTTATTGGGTGAAGCGCCCGCGAATTTTTCTTTGCCTGTGGATTCAACAAAAATAAAAGTGATTTCGTTGGCGCCCACGCTGCCTTCTACTTTATTACAGCGACGACCTGATATTGCTGCGGCGGAAGCACGTGTGCGCGCGGCCAATGCCAATATTGGGGTGGCACGCGCAGCGTATTTCCCTGATTTTAATTTACAGGGTTCAGTGGGTTACGAAGCACAAAACTTTTCGAACCTGATTCAAGCGCCCAGTTTATTCTGGGCATTGGGCCCAGCTGCCACCTTGGCACTCTTTCAAGGCGGGGCTATCAACGCGGCGGTGGATTTTTCTCAAGCCAGTTATCAAGAAGCGGTGGCGAATTATCGCCAAACGGTGTTAACAGCATTGGGAGAAGTAGAAGACAATCTGGTGGCCCTACACCGATTGGATGAAGAGCGGCAATCCCAATCCGCCGCCATGCAAGCCGCCAAACGTGCTTTACGGCAAGCAAACTATCAATACCAAGGTGGCATCAGTACATACTTAGATGTGGTGGTGATTCAAGACAAAGCCTTACAAGCTGAACTGGCCGATGTGGCGCTCCGTAATCGCCGCCAATTGGCCAGTGTGGGATTGATTAAAGCGATGGGCGGTGGATTTTGACAGTAAAAAAAAAGCGTTTTTAGGCATCATCCCCTGGAAGTACACCAAAAAAGAAAGGACTATAACTTACCGCATGTGATAGGGTTAAGTATATGTCTGTTCTTAAGGACTCGTTGCCATGCCGCAATCCGATGCGTTGCTTTCCGGCATTAACCTAGAATCCGATACCCCATTTCTTCAAGTCTTCAAAAAGCATGAACGTGATGTGCCCACTTTGTTAAAAGCCTGTACGCAATTGATTGAGCGTTATCAAGCCACGCCTCAAATACTTTTTCAAAAATTGAATGCCTTAGACGAAAATAATTTAAGCATTCTGGATCATATTAAACTGCTCAGATTGCGTGGCATTCCCTGTGAGAGTGCGTTGATGACAGCGTATGCGCAATTAGAGCGTTTGTTGCGAGAAAAAGGGGCCTTGCACTTCATTGATGCAGAAAGGTTTGCGCAAAGTAGGCAAAGAAAAAACACACCCGAAGAAAGTATTCCCGATGCGGCTGTCAGAACTTTTGTGCAAGATAAGCAAAACACGCATGATACTGAACTGAATCAGGCCAGCACGGATGCGATTATTGCTTTAAAACAACGTTATGGCGTGGCGCCCGATCCCACGCCGCAGCTAAAAGAAATTGAAAGTTACTTAGAAAAACTGGCGCAATCCAATGATCTCAAACAAAAAGAAATAGGCGAAAAGGCGCGGGTCGCGTTTCGAAATTTTCAAGGGATTTCAGAAAAAAGAGAAGGTTTAAGTTTAAGTGATCTGATGGCCTTGATTTGGAAAGGGATCAATGACACCACACCAGAAGCCTTGCCAGCTGGGATCAGTATGGTTTCGCAAGAGGATAAGCATTCGCGAAAAGTGGGATTGGCTGATGCTTTGGTTTTTTCTCAACAGATTTGTTTTATGGGAAAAACCAATGATATTTTGGGTGCTTTAAATGGTATTCATAAAGACGTGCCCGCTTTATTAACCAAGGCGATGTTAAAGGCGCAAATCGCAAATAGCACGCTTACCTTGATAGCGACAGCCTTGCGAGAAAAAACGCCATCAGAACAAAGGGCTATTTTACGTGATTGGGATAACAGTGACGGTGTGGCCGATGCATTCCGCGAAAGTTTAATGAATTTGGCCAATAAAAAGGGACATATTCAAGAAACACTTGAAAACGAATATCTCCCCATGGCTGGACGTTTAATTAAAAAAGATGAAATTCAATCTGTCATCGATACCAATGTACAGGTATTGGAGTTTGCGCCTCGACCTTCTGTTTATCGCCCTTTAAGTGACTTGGTAGAAAAAATCAGCGAGCTCACTTTGCCTGAAAATACAAACGAAACAGTCAAGACGCAATTAAAAGTCTTAAAAAAAGCGATTGATGCCAATGTGTTATTTGCCACAGATGAAAGCTACGAAACATCATACGAAAGAATCAAAACAGAATTTCAAGCGCTGCATGCCGCGGTGATGCCTCAGTTGTCTGGCGCGCTGCGTTCTTGTTTTTTTGGCGATCTTAGCGTTGAGATCTCAGCAAAAAATGTCAATAAAGCGGGGCCATTTGGGGTGACGCCTTTACACTTAGCCGTACAGTCTGGGGACAAAGCAAAAGTAAAGACGTTACTGGAAATGGGGGCTTCTGTTGAAACGAATGATTTTAATGACAATACGCCTCTGCATTATGCCGCGACTTTAGGGCACGTTGAAATTTTTAAATTATTAATGCATCAGGCCTTAAAAACGGTGAACAAGGATAAAAAAGCGGGGGATGAGGCACAGATTAATTTGTTAACAAGAAAAAATCAGGATGGGGAATCCCCGTTTACTTTGGCCATTCAACAGGGAAATGAAAAGGTCATCACAGAGTCTGTTTCAGCATTAACATTCAGCGCACTTTTAAAGGATAAGCAAACAACGCGACGGGCTTTGTTTAATGCGCTACATCATCAGCAAATACCGTGGCTGAAGCGCTTATTAAAAGATAATCAGGTCGACCCCAATGCTGATATCTATCCTGTCAATTCAAACTATGCGACGCCACTTATGTGTGCCGCAGCACAGGGGGATGTCGAGGTGCTTAATATTTTGTTAGCGCACCAAAGGATTGATCCCAATGCAGGTTACCGAATCATTGAACGTTATCAGGCTGATTATGTGCCGAGTTCTGCGCTAGAAAGTGCGGTGACGGCAAAGAAACCCGAGGCGGTACAACGCCTATTACAGCATCCCAATATTTCTTTACAAAAACGGGATGCAGCGGGTTGGACGCCCATGCATTATGCGACGATGAGTGATGATGTGCAGTGCTTGGTTGAATTATTGAATCATCCCAATGCGGCGGCTACTTTGCTGATGAAAGCGCGAAATGGCGAGACTCCGCTTGAGGGTGCCGTTCTTGAGGGAAATGTCAAAGCAGTCAAGCAAATTGTGGCCTATTTGGCTTCACTCCCAGAAAGCAAGGAAGCTTATATGAAGCTTTCCGGTAATCGTAATGATGGTTGTAAAACAGCCCTTGCTGCGGCTGTAAATGGGGGCATGCCAGAGATGGTGAAAGCCTTATTGCCCATGCATAGTAAAAAAGAAATACAAGCTGCATTTGGGGCGGTGATTGCGTTAAAGCGCGCAGATTTAGTCCCGCTTTTTTTGCAAGATGGGAACGTCGATTTACTGCCACCTATCTCTTCCTTTTCGTTATTTGGTAGAAATAGACCTTTATATTTACATTCTGCTGTAGAAAACGCAGATCTTAAAACAGTCCAAGCTTTATTTGACAACATGGATCCACAATATTTTTCAGAAGTATTGGCAGCTAGAAATGCAGCGGGTAAAACCGTCTTCGAACTGGCAAGAGAGAAGGGAGCGGTGGCTATCCTGGCTGAGTTTGCCAAGCAAATGAAGCGCTTACAAGAAACAAAAAAAATGAGCGTGAGACTGCCTGAGCTTGAGGAATTGGCACCCAAGCGAATGGGCTTTTCAACCGGCTTTGTAAATGCAGGAAGCGGTAAGCTGTTGCCAGTCTCGCCTCACAATTCCCAGCCTGATGTTTCCACTATTTACAAAACTGGGATTAAACCTTTGCACCACGCTTAAAGCCTGTCAACAACAACATCTGTGTGGCAATTTCTTCAATGGAATGGGTTGTTGAGTTTAAAAATGGAATCTGTTCTTGTTTGAATAATTGTTCGCTTTTTCGCACTTCATCCTGACACGTTGCGAGCGCAGCATAGACGCTATTGGGTTTTCTACCAGAGCGTATTTCTGACAAGCGTGTGGGGGCAATGGTTAAGCCCACGATTTTTTTCTTTTCTTTCATTAATGCAGATGGCAGGGCAGGGGGGGATAAATCTTCAGGAACCAGAGGGTAATTGGCTGCCTTTACCCCAAACGTCATCGCCAAATATAAACACGTGGGCGTTTTACCACTTCGGGATACGCCCACCACGATGATATCGGCTTCGTGAAAGTGACGTAAGGTTTGCCCATCATCATTGGCCAGCGCAAAATTTACCGCCTCCATGCGTGCGTTATACGATTCAACATTTGACATGCCATGTGCTTTACCAATTTGAAAGCTCGGCTTTTCATGAAAAAGCAAGGCTAAAGAAGGTAAAAAGGTTTCAAATAAATCAAAAAAATGCGATTGGCTGGCTTTGATGATTTCACGAATTTTGTCATCCACAATACTGCCAAACACAATGGGCCGTTCGCCATCACGATGGGCCGCTTCATTGATCTGTTGCACCAGTTCTTGCGCCCGCTGGGCATCATCCACAAAAGGAATGGTATGGCTCACGACGTGTGCTTCAGGGAATTGCGAAATCAATGAAGAACCTAAGGATTCTGCAGTAATCCCGGTGCGATCAGATACATAAAAGACAGTTTTTGCCATATCGATTTCCCTTTCTGTGCACTTTCTTTGTGGGATCTTTGTAGGATGGGTAAGCGTACTCGCATAATCCATGCCGTAATGGCTTGCGCCACGAAGAGGGTACTCCATCAAGGCATTTTCGTTTACACTTCACTCACTGCCACCTGATCTGGAGCGCCTCATGTCCCCATTCATTGCCAGTTTAGATGATATCGGTTTAAACGATATTAAACATTATGGGGGGAAGAATGCTTCGTTGGGCGAAATGCGAAGACATTTATCACAATCAGGATTACGGGTGCCAGGAGGCTTTGCCACCAGCAGTGAAGCGTACCGACTCTTTTTAGAAAAAAACAACCTGTCTGCCACATTAAAAAAACACCTTGAACATTTAAATGTAGAAGATCTCAGTGCTTTGGCCAAAGCAGGTAAGGCCACGCGCGATGCCATGTTGGCCGCTGCTTTGCCGGCCGAATTAGAAAGTGCTGTGCGTGAAGCCTATGCGCACTTAAAAAAAGCCAAGCCTCATCTCACAGTCGCCGTACGTTCCAGTGCCACAGCAGAAGATTTGCCGGATGCTTCTTTTGCGGGACAACAAGAAACCTTTTTAAATGTCGAAACCATCGAAGACGTCCTTCAAAAAATTCGCCATGTGTATGCTTCTGTTTTTACTGACAGAGCCATTGCCTATCGTGCGCATCATCAATTTTCCCATTTTGATTTGGCCATGAGTGTTGGCATTCAACAAATGGTGCGATCTGATATCGGCGCCAGCGGCGTGATGTTTACCTTGGATACGGAGTCAGGATTCGATCAAGTGGTCTTTATTACGTCAAGTTATGGTTTGGGTGAATTGGTGGTACAAGGGGCTGTCAACCCAGATGAGTTTTATGTCGACAAACGCATGTTACAGCAAAATAAACACGCTATCGTGCGTCGGCATTTGGGCAGTAAATTACAAAAAATGGTGTATGGCGACACGGATGCGATACGTGTTCAAACCCTGCCGGTTGAAGCGACGCTGCAACATCAATTTTCTTTAAACGATGAAGAAGTGGAGACGTTGGCCAAAGAAGCTTTAAAAATCGAAGCGCATTATGGTCGCCCCATGGATATCGAGTGGGGAAAAGACGGCGAAGATGGACAACTTTATATTTTACAAGCGCGACCCGAAACAGTGCAAAGTCGTGCGGCCACGCATCAAATTGAACGCATTACCTTGTTAGAAAAAGGCGAGATATTAAGCGAAGGGCGCGCTATCGGGCAAAAATTGGGGCAAGGTGTGGCCCGTGTTGTCAAAAGTTTAGATGACATTCATGAGATCAAAGCGGGAGAGGTGCTCATCACAGACATGACCGATCCTGATTGGGAACCGATCATGAAACGTGCCGCCGCCATCGTCACCAACCGTGGTGGACGGACGTGCCATGCGGCGATCATTGCGCGTGAATTGGGTATTCCCGCAGTGGTGGGGTGTGGCAATGCCACGCAGAAAATCAAAAGTGGAAGCGAAGTCACTGTTTCCTGCGCAGAAGGTGACACGGGTTTTATCTATTCCGGAAAATTAAAATACCAAACCAATGTGATCACATTGAATAATATGCCTGCCTTGCCTTTTAAAATGATGATGAATGTCGGGAATCCTGAGTTGGCTTTTGGTTTTCAATCGATTCCTAACGAAGGGATTGGCTTGGCCAGATTAGAATTTGTGATTAACCGATGGGTGGGGGTGCATCCTCAAGCCTGTTTGCAATTTGATACCTTGGCACCCGAACTGAAAGAAAAAATACAGAAAGTCATTCATGGCTATCCCAACCCCGTTGATTATTATGTGATGCGATTAAGCGAAGCCATCAGCACATTGGCCAGTGCCTTCTATCCTAAAAAAGTCATTGTGCGTCTGTCTGATTTCAAAACAAATGAATATGCCAATTTATTGGGTGGTCAGGGTTTTGAGCCGCACGAAGAAAATCCCATGATTGGGTATCGCGGCGCCTCGCGCTATATCTCTCAAGATTTTAAAGCGTGTTTTGCCTTGGAATGTGAAGCGATTAAACATGTGCGTAACAAAATGGGCTTTACGAATGTTGAAATCATGATTCCTTTTGTACGTACGGTGCACGAAGCCAAAGAGGTGATTAAAGTCTTAGAAGCGTGTGGCCTAAAGCGGGGCGAAAATGGTTTGCGCGTGATCATGATGTGCGAAGTGCCCAGCAATGCCATTCTGGCCGATCAATTCTTAGATTTGTTTGATGGCTTTTCAATTGGATCCAATGACTTAACGCAATTAACTTTGGGTCTGGATCGCGATTCAGGCATTGTGGCAGGGGAGTTTGATGAACGTAACGAAGCCGTCAAACATTTAATTCATCTTGCCATTCAAGCGTGTAAACGCCGTGGAAAATATATTGGGATATGTGGCCAAGGTCCTTCTGATCATGCTGATTTTGCAAAATGGTTAATGGATGAAGGGATTGAAAGCGTGTCCTTAAACCCAGACTCTGTTTTAGACACATGGTTGTATTTGGCAAAAGGTTTGAACTAACCCCAACCCAAAACCCTCTAATGTATTAATGTGATGCACAAAGGGATATAAATCATGAAAAATGCAGCAGCAGTTTTGGGAGCGTATGGGCGTTACCATCGAAAACCAGAAACAATCTTGACGGATTTTGTAGGTGTGCCACTCATCTATCTGGGCATTTTGGTGGTGCTCTCATGGGTGAGTTTACCGCTGATGCACATTTCTTTGTCGTGGATAGCAGTGATCGGTTTATTGGCATGCTACATATATATTGATCCTGCGCTGGGTCTTGTCTCCACCGCCTTTTTGCTTCCCCTGACATTGCTGGCAGGCATCATGGCAGGGTTCCATTTTAACTTTTTCTCATTGGGGATGGCTGTTTCTCTTTTTGTTTTCGGCTGGGCCGCACAATTGCTGGGGCATTATTTAGAGGGGAATCGCCGAGTTGTGCTGGGTAATTTCAATCAAGTGTTTATTGCCCCGCTTTTTCTGGTGGCTGAATTTGTTTTTCTTTTGGGCTTTCGTAAAGAACTAGAAAGAGAGATGAAAAACGCGAAAGGGACATGACGATTAAAAAGAGAAGGGCAAGCCTTTATGATCGCAAAAGCCCTTCCATATAAGAAAGCCAACTGGTACAATTCTGCTCAGTATTCACTGGCCGCAAGACCTACACAATGCACCCAATTTCTGCGCATACACTCATCAGCCGCCTAGCGGCCGCCCATAACCCAACAGATGCACCCTCACCATTGAATCATACCATCGCGGACGTTTTGATTGATTTACGTTTGATCGATACCAATGGCTCACATCAGAGGGCCTTGATTACACTGAACGCCCATTTGCCGATACTTTTTTCCGTTTTTAAAAGCGGGACCATGAGTGCGAAAAATGTCACTGAAGTTGTGAAAATTTTACGAAAGGTCTGGGGCAATTTTAAAAGCGAGTGTGAGTATAACGAGCGATACACGCGTTTTCGCTTGGCGCCTGATGTACAGGATTTGATTAAACAAATTGATCTTAAAATGCAGGATTGTGACTTTTGGATCAAAATTCAAGACGGTTTTGATTTTAAGGCGAGCCTACCCTATTTTTTGGCCCCCCGTTCTTTGCCAGACACAGAAACGCTGAAGCCAACACTCTCCGAAAAGGACTTATTTGATTTGATCCATCGCGCCTTTCAAAAAGATCCTTCCCCACAAGAAAATTTAAGTAATGAGGATGCCGTAACGCGTTTACGAGGCTTCACGATTTTCATGCGCGCTTGTTTAGCGCAAGATTCCCCGCTTACGGTCCAAACACATCAGATTGCTTTTCACAGTATCATGCAGTACATCGATGCAGATATTGAGGCTTTGAAAGAAACGCGCCCAACCCTGAATGCATGCGAAAAAGCCTACATTGCTGAACAATATTTGATGATGAGTTTCTTGAAAATACTCTTCAATCATAAGCTGGATAATACCGTGGGTGTGCGCGTGGCGATGCAAATGGCACAACAAGCGTGCGTGCGTTTTGAAGCTTCGCTGGTTGATTTTATGAATTCGCAAGAGGTGATGGACGAGACAAAAATCGCTCACATTAAGATCGCATATGATCGCCTCATCTCTATTCTGTCAGTGTTAGTGAATAAAAAAGTGTTCCCTAAGCAAGTTTTAGGAGCGCAGGCTTCTGAGCCGGCAGTGATCTTGTCTGCATTTCAGCTCTTATCCAAAGTCATTGCGGGGCTTCGAGCGTATCTGCCGATGCCCGATCATCCCGTACAGCGTGTTGATGAGTTTCGCGTATCTCCGACTTATCTGGGCAGCGGCGCAAGGGCTGCTGGGGATGATTCTACTGTGGGATCGCGATCGAGTACGCCTGTGAGTGGGGCCCCGACCTCAGCTTCAGCAAGCAATCCCATTGTGCGGCGTACGTATACAGTGTAATGAGAGGATTTTCCCTTCAAAACCCTATATAATCAGGCGCTTTGTATTACCCACGTAAGCCATGTTCCAAGTCCAATCCCTACAATTTATGCGACACGATCGCATTTTGTTTCATGATGTTTCGTTTTCTCTTCAATCTGGGGAAGGCCTGCTTTTATGTGGGGGAAATGGCAGTGGCAAAAGCACATTGCTTAAAATTTTGGCAGGCCTTTTAAGACCCAGCCAAGGCCAAATTCTGTTTCAAAATGAATCCATTCTTGATAGTGAAGCCTTTTCTGACGCACGTTTGTTTATTGGACATCAATTGGGATTGAAAAATAATTTTACCGTCAATGAAATGATGCTTTCGTTTTTGGCTTTTCGTCATCAAGCACGGCGCTTTTTCCCCGTTGACGCGTATTTAGAAAAATTTCACATTCAAGCCTTGCAATCACGACTGATTAAAACCCTTTCAGCAGGACAAAAACAAAAGCTGGCCTTGAGTCTGGCATTTGCGAGCCAAAGCACATTATTGCTATTAGATGAACCCACTTCAAATTTAGACGAAATGGGCAAGACGCATTTCATGGCTGCTTTACGCGATCATTTGGCGCATCAAGGCAGCGTGATTGTATCAACGCATCAGCCTGAATGTTTTCGTGATTTACCGATGACGCTTTTAAACTTGACTCAGAGAGGGGATGAGCATGTTTAGGGCAGCTTGGGTTTTATTTAAGCGTGACATTCAATTGGTGATCAAAGACCGAATGGAATGTTTTTTGGTTTTAATGTTTCAAGCCACTGTGGTGGGGATTTTTCCGCTGGCGCTATCTGATTTAAAGGTTTTACCCAGTGTGGCTATTGCTTACAGTTGGGTGTCTTTGTTATTGGCCATGTTATTGGGAACGGATTTGCTTTTTAAAAAAGATGCTGAAGATGGCAGTTTGGCGTTTTTGCGCCAATCGGCAACGCCCTTTTGGCTGTTGGTTTTTGCAAAAGTGTGGGCGCACTTTGTTTGTACGGCTTTGCCCCTTATTTTATTTTCGCCCGTGTATGCCTTATTGCTGGGTGTTCAGGTATCACAGTTATTGCCAATGATGGCGCATTTGTTTTTGGGCGCCTTGGCGATGAGCGCCATTTTAAGCTTAAGCGCCGCATTCTCTTTGTTGGCACAAAGTGGCGCCGCTTTACAGGTTTTGATCGTGTTACCCCTCATGTCACCCGTGATGATTTTAGGGCCACAGGCCATGCACAATCCTGGGGCCATGTATGGTTTATTGGCTTTGGCCACGCTTTTTTTAAGCATTTTGCCCGTGTTAAGCGCTTATATTTTGGATGAATGTTATGAGTCGTAAGTATGTGAGCATTTTGAAGATGATTTTAGATGCAATCTTGGCCAAAAAAGGAGATCCCTTGATACGGAGTAAATCCTTATGGCGATGGTGTCATCAATTTGCCAGCGTGCCTTACGTTTATCGGCTCAACTTGCGCTGCCTACCGTATTTTAAATATGCCAGTTTGATTTTATTAAGTGTGGGATGCTTTTGGGGCTTGTTCGTGGCTCCCACGGATTTTCAGCAAGGGGATGCCTTTAGAATTATTTACATTCATGTGCCGGCTGCCTTTTTCTCGTTATGCTTGTATGCGATCATGGGCACGCTTTCGATAGGGTATTTAATTTGGCGTGTCAAATTATTGGATATGTTGGCGTTTTCTATGGCGCCTGTGGGGGCCGTGTTCACGCTGATTGCTTTGATCACGGGGAGCCTTTGGGGCAAACCCATGTGGGGTACGTATTGGATCTGGGATGCGCGTTTAACTTCTGAATTGATTTTATTGTTTTTATATATGGGCTATATCGCGCTGTATCATAGCTTGGCGAACCATCCACAATCCGGAAAAATCGCAGCGATTTTGTCTGCTGTTGGATTATTAGATTTGCCCATTATTCATTACTCTGTGACATGGTGGAGCACCTTGCACCAAGGTTCAACAGTCATCAAATTAAAGCCCAGCATTGCGCCTGAAATGCTGTATCCCTTGATGATCATGTTATTGGGCTTTGCTTGTTATGCCGCGTGGGCGACGTTACTGAGATTGAAAAAAACAATTCAGCTGCGTGAAAAAAACACAAAATGGTTAAGCGAGGCCGTATGATGGAAATATTCTGGATGCATGGCTATGCGACAACGGTTTGGAGCGCGTATGGGGTCACGTTTTGCTTAATGGTTTGGCTGATTTGGAGTGCTTAAGATGAAGCTGCATCCTAAACGTAAAAAAAGAATGATCTTGATTGCTTTTTTGCTGGGCAGTCTTGCCACGGCCGTGGGCTTCACGTTGATGGCCTTGCAAAAAAACATCAATCTCTTTTTAACACCGACCTTAATCGCCCAAAACCAAGCGCCAAAAGACAAAGCTTTTCGTTTAGGTGGAATGGTCAAAATCGGCAGCATCGAAAAAGACACGCAGTCTCTGCGTGTGCGTTTTGTCATCACCGATTTTACAAATGAAACGCATGTGTTTTACGAAGGGATTTTGCCGGATTTATTTAAAGAAAATAAAGGGGTCGTGGTGCATGGGGCAATGAATGCACAAGGCCATTTTATTGCCGATGAAGTCTTGGCAAAACATGATGAAAATTATATGCCTCCTAATATCAAGGAAAAACCATGATTCCATTTTTGGGCCTTGCGCTGTTTATTTTGGCGAGCATGCTGTCTTTCACCGCTTTTTTGCCTTTCTTAAACGTACCCCATGCTGAAAGCGAAGCCTTGTTAAAGCGGGTCAGCACCGTGCAACTGGCTTTGATGTTGGGATCATTTTTTACTTTAATGTATGCCTGCGGCAGCTTGGATTTTTCTGTTTTATACGTGGTATCTCATACGCATACGGCATTGCCCATGCCGTATCGATTGGCGGCCACATGGGGTGGACACGAAGGATCCTTGCTGTTGTGGTTGCTGTTATTGTCTGTGTGGACATTTTGTTTTTCACGCACACAGGTCCTGACGTCTCTTTTTAAGCGTGACACTTTGTGTGTCTTGCAATTGATCTTTCTCTTTTTCAGTTTGTTCGTGTTGTTTACCAGCAACCCGTTTGCTCGCGTTTTGCCTTTGTCGCCTGTCGAAGGCAAAGATCTGAACCCTTTATTACAAGATCCGGGGCTTATCTTCCATCCGCCGCTTTTATACGTGGGGTATGTGGGGGCCGCGATTCCTTATGCTTTCACTTTGGCTGCTTTAAAAAATAAAATTTGGACACCGGCAACGGCCAAAGCGTTACGATCTTGGGTGCTTATTGCCTGGAGCTTTCTGACAGCTGGCATTACGTTGGGGAGCTTTTGGGCCTATTACGAATTGGGTTGGGGCGGGTTTTGGTTTTGGGATCCGGTCGAAAATGCTTCTGTCATGCCGTGGTTTTGTTTGACCGGATTGTTGCATGCCTTAATCGTGTGCGAAAAACGTGAAATGCTCAAACGGCTCTGTATGTTGTTGTCGCTGTTTGCTTTTTTATTTTCAGTGTTGGGCACTTTTTTGGTGCGCTCCGGCGTGTTGGTATCAGTCCATGCTTTTGCCAATGATCCCGCGCGGGGACAAAGCATTTTAATCATGCTGTTCTTCTTTTCTTTATTGTCTTTGGTTTTATATCTGTGGCGTGTGCCACAGCTGAAAGAACAACCCGTGAATACTTTGCTTTCGAAAGAGGGCATGCTGAGTGTGGGCAGCGTGATTTTCTTTACGATGGCCATGATTGTGGTATTGGGGACGCTTTATCCCATTATTTTAGAGATCGGCTTTAATGAAAAAATCAGCGTGGGTGCCCCGTATTTCAACGCCTTAATTTTACCGATTGGTTTGGTGACATTGGTGTTGGCGGCGCTGGCGCCCACGGTGACCTGGCTGAAATTTACGGCGCCCATTCGGCGACACGCCATTTCAATCAGCATTGCACTTTGTCTGACTTTGCTTGGGGCGTGGTATTGGCAGCAGACTGGGTTTTATTTTTTCACGGGGATCATGACTGCTATTTGGTTAATCGAAATCACGCTCTATCGTATTGTTGAAAGATTAAAAATAGGCAAGGCGTTTTCTAAGCCTTTCTTCGGCATGATCTTAGGACATGTTGGCATCGCTGTTTTGGCATTGGGGCTGAGCTTGACCACTTCACTTTCTGTGGTACGAGAATTGAACATGCATCTGGGAGAAACGGTTCAAGTGGGAAACACTGCGTTTACCTTTGAATCAGTTAAGACGCTTCAAGGTCCCAATTATACGGCACAGCAGGGGCAGTTTCTTGTAAAAGAAGAGAATTGTCACACGCTAGGGCCTGTTCCGAAAGTTGAAATTTTGTCGATTAACAAGGCAAAAATGGCGAAAAAACCGGAGTGTACACGCCAGTACATGAGGATTTTTGAGACATTTTTAACGCAGTTAAGCGGCAAAAGAGCACTTTCGGAGCAGGCCCGGATGTATCCAGAAAAACGCGTGTTTTTTTCTGGCACCCAAGCCATAACCGAAATGGCGCGGGATGCAGGATTACATCGGGATATATTGATTGCTTTAGGTGAACCCATTGATGCAACGCACTGGTCTGTGCGTTTACAAATCAGACCCTATATTTGCCTCATTTGGTTGGGCGGGATTTTGATGGCGCTCGGCGGTATTTTGTCAGCGTTGGGGAAAAAATCCAAAGAAAATCACCCTGTTGCGTCTTCGCCACGGGGTGATTTTCTGGAGTATAAATTGGAGAAACATAAATGAAATGGCGCGATTGGCTTTTACCGCTCTTTATCCTGGGAATGGTTTCTCTGTTTTTATGGAAAGCCTTATTCCATGATGCGCAAGCCGTGCCTTCCTCTTTGATTGGGCATCGCATTCCCAGCATTCATTCAGATGATTTGTTTAAAGATCAAACCAGCGAGATGGATTCACACATTGGGGCCCCGTTTATTTTGCATGTGTTTGCCAGTTGGTGTGGCTATTGCGAAGCAGAGCATCGTTTCTGGATGCACTTTAAAAAAACGCATCCCATTCATTTGTTGGCTTTAAATTATTTTGATAAGCGAGATGAAGCCAAAGCTTGGTTAAAACGTCTTGGGAATCCCTACGACGCGGTTTTTTACGATCCCTTTGGGCTTTCTGGTTTTTCATTGGGTGTTTATGGCACACCAGAAACTTTTTTAATCGATCAAAACGGCATTGTGAAACAAGTTTGGATTGGCCCTGTAGATGAGGCAATATGGCAACGCGAATTTCAAAAAATATACGAAACCTTGCATTAATCAATGCGGTGTTGAGCACGCACGCTGTCTGGGCGGGAGATCGCTTCGTGTTTGATTCAATGCAGCAAGAAAAAACCTTCGAAGCCACAACACTCAGTTTGCGTTGTTTGGTTTGCCAAAATCAAAATCTGGCTGAGTCTCATGCCAAATTTGCCGAAAGCCTAAAAGCGATTATTTATGAGAAAGTCAAAGCAGGCGAAACGGAATCGCAGATTGTTGAAATCATGACCGAGAAATATGGGGATTATATTCGCTATCGTCCGCCATTTCGTTTTAGTACCTTGCTTTTATGGTTTGGGCCGGCTTTCTTTTTTGTTTGGCTTTTATTTCGGATGAGAATTGTAAAAAAATGATTTTTATTACTTGCCTTGCCATGTTGCTTCTGTTGTCGATGGGTATTTTGTGGTGCTTATTTAAAGATCAAAAATGGCACTTCAAAACAAAAGCGCTCATCCTGACATTAGGCATTGTTTTTTTCGCAAGTATGGCATTGTATGTGGGTGATCTTAAAACGCTCTACGTGGCTTACTTGGGCCAAGCAAACGAATACGCTGTGCTTCAAGCGGAGCAATTGCAGGCTTTATACGAATCAGAGCCTGATAATGAAAGTTTGGCCATGGCGTATTTTTCTGCTGTTTCTCACGGGCAAAATGGCAACTTAACCGAAGCCCAAACGCAAACCATTTTAAAACATTGGTGGACCCATCCAAACCCTATTTATCTGAACCTTTTGGCGGTCAATGCGTTTCAAAAAAAAGACTATGCCCAATCGATTGCCATTTGGTCGCATTTAAAAGAAACGTACTCTGAAAAAAATACGCCTATTGATATCGCTTTAACCAAAGCCAAAGCTTTATTACCGACTGAAAAACCTAAAGCCAAAAACACACACTTTGTGTTTGCCGTGCCTAAAAAGGCGGATGCCTCAGCAGGGCAATTTATTGTGGCGGTGCGCTCTGTCAAAACACCTGAAATCCCCGTAGCGGTATTAAAGAAGCCAGTATCCGCTGAGCAAAAAGAAATACATTTTAGCCTGAAAGCATTACATAGCATGCAGGGTAAAGCGGTGCGTTTGAAGGGACTGAATATTTTGAAATATCAATTTTTGAAACAGGATCAACAGATCGGCGATGAGGCGCTAGAAGAGGGTTGGATGGTGCTGGAATAGCTGAAATATCATTCGGATCTGAATCCCTCTCTCGTGTACTCACGGGAGAGGAGCGATGTCGGCTGAGGCTTTGCGAACGTAGAGGTGGGCGGATGAGGGGCGTTTAATTAATCATTCCGCCACGAGCGAAGATTGCTTTAAAGCGGACAATTGGCCGCATGGACGCGGCCGATTAGCCTCCAAGGATGGATTCACGGCGTGTCCGCGTAAAGCAATGTGAGGAAGTGGCGGCACCTTTTATTTTAGTAGTATGTTGCTGACAGATAACTGCGCTGGTGAAATGATGCTGCTTTGCTACGTATATCCAAATCTCTGAGCCTCAAACACTCTTTTCCTGATACCTTCTTAACATCCCCAATAATGCCTCTTCACCCATCGACTTTAAAAAGAATTCATTCATCCCGGCAGCCTTACATACCTCCACATCTTTGGCATCTGTGCTGGCCGTTAAAGCAATGATGGGGATCTGCCCAACTGGGCTGGGTAAACGGCGAATCATTTGCGCCGCTTCATAGCCATTCAATAGGGGCATATACAAGTCCATTAATACCAAATCAATGGGCTTAACCTGTACGACCTCGATAGCATCATGCCCGTTGCGAGCCGTTTCCACTTCAAAGCCTGCATTTTCTAAGGTTTTGGATAGCGCCGCCAACGTCGTTCGGCTGTTTTCAGCAATCAGTACTCTCATAAACGCCCCTTTGTAACTGCACGCGCAGTCACTTCTTCCTCTTCTCTTAAATAGTAAGGTATTTGGCCAACCCCCATCCGGTTATTTATCATGGATTAAATAACAGCTAATTCTCACAATAAAAATGCCATAAAAGTATGTTCACCTCTTACCATTCCAGCTAAACTTCGTAGTTCCTTTATGTTTGGGACAGCCCCCACAATGCGCCTGAAAAAAATCAAGATGTCTGGCTTTAAATCCTTTGTCGATCCCACGGAATTGAGGCTCGATAGCAATCTGGTGGCAGTGGTGGGACCCAATGGCTGCGGTAAATCCAATACCATCGATGCGGTGCGTTGGGTGATGGGCGAAAGTTCTGCCAAACATCTGCGTGGCGAATCCATGGCAGATGTGATTTTTAACGGATCGAGTACGCGTAAACCGGTGGGGCAAGCCTCTGTTGAACTGGTGTTTGATAACAGTGCAGGCGATTTGGGTGGCGAATACGCGGCCTTTGGCGAAATTTCCATCAAACGGGTGGCCACGCGAGATGGCACATCCAAATACTATTTAAATGGCAGCGCTTGTCGCAGAAAAGATGTCACGGATATTTTTTTGGGAACCGGCTTGGGGCCACGTTCTTATGCGATCATCGAACAAGGCATGATCAGCCGCTTGGTCGAAGCCAAACCCCAAGATTTACGACACTTTATCGAAGAAGCCGCCGGGATTTCTAAATATAAAGAACGCCGACGCGAAACCGAAACCCGCTTGAGCAATACCAAAGAAAACTTAGATCGTTTAAACGATCTTCGTGGTGAACTTGAAAAACAAGTGAATCACTTGAAACGCCAAGCCACAGCGGCTGAAAAATACGAAGGCTTACAAAAAGAATGTCACTTGGCGAAATCGCAAGTGGCGGCTTTGGCTTGGCAACGTTTCAATCTTGCTATTGAAGCGCTTGATAAAACCTTAACAGACTACGAAGATCAAAAAGGCTCGCTGACAGCAAAATTGGCCATGTTAGAAGCCGAAAGCGCGAAAAAACAAAATGAACGCGAAGTTTTTCGTGTTGAGCGTGACGAAATACAAAAAGCCTACTACGAATGTGCTAACGAGATTGCGCGATTAGAGCAGCTTATCTCGCACCGTCAAGAACAAAAAAGCCGTTTATTGCAAGATAAAGCCCGTGCAGAATCGCAAGCTGCTGAGCTGCAGCTTCAGGCACAAAAAGATGATGAAAAGCTCAACGCCTTTATTTTACAACTGAGCGTTTTAGAGCCAAACCTATTAAAAGCGCAAGAAGCGTTGCTTCAAGCTGAAAACACATTACAAGAAAAAGAAAAGTTATTAAGCGAAGCCCGAATGGCATGGGAAAGCTTTTCTAAAAACAAGCATGCAGCGCAAGAAAAAGCCAGTGTGGCCCGTGCTAAATTGGCATCCTTGCAGCAGCAGTCTTTGCGATCCAGTGAACGTAAACAACGTTTACAAACAGAAAAGCAGGGGATTGATTTGGTCCCATTGCAAGAAAAATCAACGGCCTTAGAAGCAGAATTAAAGCAATTATTATCAGAACGTGAAACACAAGAGCAGGCGCAAAAATCGGCTTTTGAGCAAGTGAACAATGCGCGTAATGCGTATCATGGCGAAGCCAAATCACTCGATACCTTGCGTGGTGAAGTGCAAGCTTTAAAGGGACGCGTCGCTTCGCTATTGGCGATGCAAGAAAGTGCCTTGGGTGTGAAAGACGAAAAAACATCTCAATTCTTAAAGCAATTAAATTGGTTCGAAAAAAAGCGTTTGGCACAACAGATCACTGTGGCGCCGGGTTATGAAGCCGTCGCTGAATTGGTTTTGGCTGATTTACTCGATACCGTGTTTATATCAAGCGCTGAAGTCAAGGCAGCGTTGCAAAATCAAAAAGCAGGATGGTCCATTTCTGTGGCGATTGCCTCAGAAGCAAAAGAAGCGCCGTTGCCCAATACCTTGGCCAATTACATTCAAATCAGCGATGCCTCTCTGGCGGTGCTAAATCATATTTTGGTGGCAGAGAATATTGAGGCCGCCTTAAGCCTGTTACCCAATATGCCTTCTCACCAATCTGTCGTGACACAAGATGGGTTTTGGATTTCGTCACACTTTTTAAAAGTGGCGCATAAGGCCGATCAAAAACGCGGCATGTTGGTTCGTGAAAATGCTTTAAAAGAAGCCAAGTTGGCGTTATCAGAAAAAGAAGCCGAGTGCTTGGCTTCTGAGCAAGCGCAGGCGGCGGCGCAACAAATTTTGCAACAAGCAGAACAACAAAAAAACCAATTCGAACGCACCTTTTTAGATCTGCGTGACAAGCTGAATCAAAAGCAAGGCGAATTGAATAGCATTAAGGGCAAACGTGATCAGTGGCAGTTGCGTCTGCGTCAAATTCAAAGTGAAGATGATGAGCTGAATACCTTCTTGTTAACGGCACAAGAAGAAATTCGCGTGTTGCAAAAAGAGTTAGAGTTAGCCTTGGCTGCCATGACGCAAGGTCAAGAAGACGAAGGGGTGCATCAAAACACCCTGACTGCATTAGAGCGCGCGAAAGAAGAAGCCAGAATTCTGCTGAAAACAGCGCGGGATGAAAAAGAAAAGTTACAATTGCAAACAGCGACCTTAACCAGCGATCGTAATGCCTTGCAGCAAGGACTTTTACGTTTGCAATCTCAACAGCAAGCGCTTGTTGAGAATTTAAACTCGTTGAACGAAAGTTTAACGATGGTTGTGGCAGTGCAGGACGATCCGACGGCAAGCCTGCAAGCTTTGCTGGATAAAAAAGTGACAATTGAACAACAGCAGCAAGTCGCCAATGCGCGTTTTATGGAATGTGAAGAAACCTATCTTTCTTTAGAGAGCCAACGTAAAATGGTACAGCACGATTTGCAAAGTTTTGTCGAGAAAGTGCAAGCCTTGCAATTGGAGCGTCAAACCTTCTTGGTGAAAGAAGAGCAAGAAAAAGAAAATCTGCGTGCTTTGAATGTTGAAGCAGAAACCATTTTGCAAAATCTGCCAGAAGACACGACAGAAGATAAAGTCAAAACAGCCTTGCAAACCATCGAAAACAGCATTGCTCGATTGGGGCCTGTGAATTTGGCGGCGGTCAGCGAGTTGGCAGAAGCCAGCGAGCGTAAGGTGTTTTTGGATACACAACATCAAGACTTAATCGAAGCGCTGACAACCTTAGAAGGCGCGATTAAAACCATCGATGACGAAACAGGCCATCGTTTCCGTGAAACGTTGGATAATGTGAATGCCCATTTGCAAGTCTTGTTCCCACGCTTATTCGGGGGTGGTCAGGCGACGCTTGATATGGAAGGGGATGACATTCTCGATGCGGGTGTTTCATTGATGGCGAGGCCCCCTGGCAAGCGAAATAGCAGCATTCACTTATTATCAGGCGGTGAAAAAGCATTGACGGCTGTGGCGTTGGTATTTTCAATTTTCCAACTCAATCCAGCACCGTTTTGCATGCTTGATGAAGTGGACGCCCCCTTAGATGAAGCAAACGTGGGCCGTTATTGTGAGATGGTAAAAGCCATGTCAGAATCCGTGCAATTTATTTATATCAGCCATAATAAAGTGGCCATGGAAATGGCCCACCATTTGTCTGGTGTCACCATGAAAGAACCTGGCGTGTCACGCTTGGTGTCCGTCAATGTCGAAGAAGCCGCCGAAATGGCCGCAAGTTAGGGAGAAATTATGGAAGCCATGGTTCGTATCGCGCTGCTCGTGTTTGGCGGCTTAGTTTTGTTGGCCATTCTGTTAGATGGCATCAAACGCAATCGCGAAAAAGCAGCTTATATGCGTCGCATTGATTTAGATCTCCCACCACATGAACGTCTCAATGTGTTTGATGACGATGAACAAGCTGCCATTGATGCCCATGCCAAAAGCGTGGCAGGAGTCCAAGAACCTGCCTTTACGATACAAGCCGAATCCATGACGCCTGAAGTGACCCTTACAGAAGCTGAAGTTGAAGCAGAGGTTCATGAAGCGTTTGTCGAACCAGCAGAAGAGCCCGTGATCACTTTGGCGGCGCCTATCCCTGTGCAAAAGCCCATCGTCGCTGCTCCGAAAAAAGCCATTTCCCCTACCTTTATCAGCTTGTCTGTAATGGGGCGTAATGGCAGCGTGTTTTCGGGTAAGTCGATTATGGAGTCTATGCATCTAATGGGCTTGGAGTTAGACAGAAACGGCGTGTTCCAACGTTTTGCCAATGGCCAACCTCAGCAAGGCGTGCAATTTTGTTTGGTGCAAGCTGTGGAGCCTGGCACCTTTGATAAATTTACATTAGAGCGCTTGGTGACGCCAGGTCTGACATTGTTCATGACCTTGCCCGGCCCCCGTTCGCCCATGCATGCCTTTGACGAAATGTTAAGGGCCGCACGTACCTTGGCCAGTCGCTTGGGTGGCGAAATTAAAAACGCCGATCGTGAATACCTCACCAATCAAAGCTTGCAAGATTATCGTGAACGTATTCGCGCAGTTGAAGTGTTGTTAAAAGAAACAGAATCTGTCGAGTAGCTTTTTCACCTCTCTTCTTTCACTTATCTCATCTGAGAGATATGGCTCCTGCGGATTATGTTTGAAGCTGCTTGCCTTTCCTTCCGCCTGGCAAAGGGGGGCGCCTGTTAACTCGGCGCCTTGGCCGAGATGAGACAGGCGGGGGGATGTTTGGTGGGCGTCTCGTAGAAATTTTTTGAGGCCCTGCCACCATGTCCATCCCATCCCGCATCCTCGAACTCCGTACCCTTATCGCCCAAGCCAACCAGGCCTATTATCAACACGACGCGCCCATCCTTCCCGATGCGGTGTACGACGCTTACTTTCGCGAACTCGTTGCACTCGAAACGGCACACCCTGAATACCAAACGCCGGACTCTCCCACTCAACAAGTGGGGGCCAAAGCCATTTTGGCATTTAACACGATTAAACACGCCATTCCCATGTTGTCCTTGGATAATATTTTTGACGAAACAGAGTTGCACCGTTTTTTTAAACGCATGTCCGATCAAATCGTACAAGACTTAAAGCACACAGAGGTGTGTGCCGAACCCAAAATAGATGGCTTGGCCATCAGTTTGGTTTACGAAAAGGGTGCGCTTGTTTCAGCTGCCACACGTGGCGATGGCGAAACAGGGGAGGATGTGACCCATACTGTTTCAACGATTCATAATCTTCCTAAACGCATTGACGTCAGTGATCGCATTGAAGTGCGCGGCGAAGTGTATATGAAGAAACTGGCCTTTCAGCGTTTGAATGAAAAGCTTATCCAGAATGGCGATAAACCGTTTGCGAATCCGCGTAATGCGGCAGCAGGCAGCTTGCGACAATTGGATGCCAAAATCACTGCCAAAAGACCGCTTTCATTTTTTGCGTATAGTTGCTTATCGCAACAACCCTTTCCGTCACAATACGAAAGTTTAATGTACTTGCGAAAATTGGGTTTTAGCGTGCCCGAACAAGTCTGTTTGGTAAAAGGTGAAAAAGGCTGCGCTGATTTTTTCCATGCCATTGCTGAACAACGAGACAAAATCCCATTTGAAATTGACGGCGTGGTTTATAAAATCGATTCATTGGCATTGCAAAATGAGTTGGGGTATTTGTCACGTACCCCACGTTTTGCCGTTGCCCATAAATTTCCCGCACAAGAAAAAATCACACGCGTTGTGGCCATCGAATGCCAAGTGGGGCGTACGGGGGCGCTGACGCCTGTGGCACGATTACAAGCGGTAGAAGTAGGGGGCGTCACAGTCAGCAATGCCAGCTTGCATAATTTTGATGAAGTGTGGCGTAAAGATATTCGCGTCGGTGATGATGTGATTGTGCGTCGTGCGGGCGATGTGATTCCAGAAGTGGTGGGATTGGCCCCGATACAAACCGAGCACACACGTACAGGCATCATACGATTGCCAGAAAAATGCCCTGTCTGTGATAGCCTTGTGGTGAAACACGAATCCGATGCCATCGCGTATTGCACAGGGGGCTTAAATTGTCCGGCGCAACTGAAAGAATCGATGAAGCATTTTGTTTCACGCAAAGCGCTCAATATTGATGGTTTGGGGAGTGAATGGATAGAAGCCTTGGTTGATCACCACCTGATTCACAATGCCGCTGATTTATATGAATTAACTGAAGCGGCTTTCATGACATTACCGCGCATGGGTAAAAAGTTGGCAGACAATATTTTAAAAGCGATTGCGCACAGTCGAAAAACCACGTTAACGCGCTTTGTCTATGCACTGGGGATTCCGGAAGTAGGGGAGGCCACTGCCAAATCACTGACGCGACATTTTCATACCTTTCATAATTTAAGGCAGGCCACACCCGAACAACTGCTTGCCATCCCTGATATTGGCCCTGTTTCATCTCAATCGATTTATGATTATTTTCAAAACACAGAAAATCAAAAATTGGTCGAAAGATTAAAAACGCATTTATCGTGGGAAGAAAAAGAGATCATTCTTGATGAAAGCAACCAAGTTTTATTGGGTAAAACTTACGTGATCACAGGCACGTTTAAACAATACTCGCGCGAGGCGATCAAAACCTTACTGGAATCAAAAGGTGCTAAAACCAGCGAAAGTGTCTCTAAAAAAACCACGGCTGTGATTGTGGGGGCAGACGCGGGCAGTAAATTACAAAAAGCCCAAGCTTTAAATATTCCGCTTCTTGATGAAGCGTGGTTGGATGCGCTTTAAAAGCCGCTTGTAAGATAGGCGGGTGCCGAAATTTTTAAGCAATGATCATTCATAACTGCTTACCTTTTGTTTCCCTATGACAAGAGGCGCTGTTGAAAAAGTCAGAAGAAAGGGAAGTTGTTCTGCATGGTGGCAGAGGCATTCGGATCTGAATCCCTCTCCCGCGTACTCACGGGAGAGGAGCGATGTCAGCTGAGGCCTTGCAAAGCGAGATAGCACATTGACGCCATGAGTCGTTCAGATTCTCTACTTTTGAAATGCGAAGATGCGTCTCCCCGGAAAATGTCTACACGCTGTAGATAAAAAGAAAACAAAATATGAAGAGACATTTATCCGGGGTCTAGGCTTAAAACACTGGCTAATGGAATAAACTTCATCAGTTAAACGTTAAACGTTAAACGTTAAACGCTAAACCTGGACTCCGTATAAATAGCTGCCTAAAAATTTGGTTTCTTTTCAAAATTTCACTGCAGCTATTTTACGGGGAGACGGATCTCTGTGGTCAAGCTTATCGCCATGGACTTCACTCAAATATTGTTTTCCGTTTTTTTTTCGCAATGACGGATTGAGCGTTTAAATTGACGCCATGAGTCGTTCAGATTCTCTACTTTTGAAATGCGAAGATGCGTCTCCCCGGAAAATGTCTACACGCTGTAGATAAAAAGAAAACAAAATGTGAAGAGACATTTATCCGGGGTCTAGGCTTAAAACACTGGCTAATGGAATAAACTTCATCAGTTAAACGCTAAACCTGGACCCCGTATAAATAGCTGCCTAAAAATTTGGTTTCTTTTCAAAATTTCATTGCAGCTATTTTACGGGGAGACGGATCTCTGTGGTCAAGCTTATCGCCATGGACTTCACTCAAATATTGTTTTCCGTTTTTTTTTCGCAATGACGGATTGAGCGTTTAAATTGACGCCATTAGTCGTTCAGATTCTCTACTTTTGAGATGCGAAGATGCGTCGCCCCGGAAA
>Ga0302303_10000248_pt1 | contig 50440 bp, 46 predicted proteins | sample III_Palsa_E2_1_FD_194542 | JGI IMG/M metagenome (GOLD analysis project Ga0302303, IMG submission 194542) | Peat permafrost microbial communities from Stordalen Mire near Abisko, Sweden - III_Palsa_E2_1 | ecosystem: Environmental > Terrestrial > Soil > Palsa > Peat permafrost | place: Sweden...
ATGATAGACAAATAATTGGTAGTAATTTCGGCACTTGCACTTTCAAACCCTGTTTTTTTATCCAATTCATATATAAAAGCCTGGCCTGCGTTGTTAATCAGCACGTCAAGTGTTGGATGTTTTTCCGCCAGGTAGCTTACCAGCTTGTTTACATCTTCTTCTTTAGTAACATCGGTAACAAAAAAGCTCACGTTATTTAGCTTGGCGGCAGCATCTTTAAGCCGGGCTTCACTCCTGCCAGTGATGATCACTTTATTGCCTTTTTCAGATAGTGTTTTTGCGATCTGGAAACCGATACCGGAACCTCCTCCGGTTATCAGTACAGTTTTGTTTGTAGTATTCATTTTGTTTGAGTTTTTTTAATTAAAACAATGAACAATATTAAATAATAAAATATACCGATTGGTATTTTTTATGTCAACTTTTTTATACTTTTATCTGACTTATCAGCAATTCAACCGTTTGCATTATCTTATCCATATTACTCTGGCTGTTCGTTACCTTTGATATCATTACCGCACCTTCAATTAAAGCAATTATAGATAATGCTATTTGTGCATCATCAAGCCCCTGCTTAAACTCTCCGGTTGAAACTCCGCATTGTATAAGTTCCTGTATACTTTTTTTCCAATTTAAAACGGCTTTTGCAGCGCGATCTTTAAGTAAGGCATTGGTATCATCAGCTTCAATAGCAGTATTTAATATAGGGCAGCCACCCACCGGAAATATACCTTGTGTAAAGTGATCATACACCTGTGCATAAGCCATCAATTTATCGTAATACGAAGTAGCTTTTTTAACGCGCTGCTGGATAATATTACTAACCTTTAATAAATTATGATCAAATACAGCGAGCGCTACATCTTCCTTATTTCCAAAATTACCATAAATACTCCCCTTCGTAAGCCCTGTAGCCTCTGTAATGTCAGACATTGAAGTACCGGCATAGCCCTTCATATTGAAAATACCGGCAGTGGTTTCAATAATAAACTGACGTGTACGGTCAGCTTTTGACAATTTATTTTCCATATACAAATATACCAATTGGTATTAATTATCAATAAATTACATTCCTATTTGTAAAATTTACATCATCTTATTGCATGTTGCAACATGCAATGCATTTAATTAGCAACTTTGCATCATTAAGTTTAAAAACAAATAAAGAATGTATAAAGTAAAAGTCATTTCATCGACAGTAAGGCCGGGAAGAAAAGGGCCGACGATAGGCAAATGGATAACTGAAGCCGCACAAAAATTTGGTTTTGAAGCAGAGCTTTTAGATCTGGGCGAAATCAACCTACCCTTAATGAATGAAGCTGTACACCCTATTATGAGGCAGTATGAGCACGAGCATACTAAACAATGGAGTGCTAAGATTGAGGAAGCCGATGCATTTATTTTTGTTACTGCCGAATATGATTACAGCTACCCTGCACCACTTAAAAACGCACTAGAATACTTAGTACATGAGTGGGCATTTAAACCTGCCGGTATGGTAAGCTATTCTATCGGCCCATTCGCTGGTGTAAGAGCCGTATCTAACCTTAAACCCGATCTGCTTTCATTGAAAGTAATAGGCATATCTGAATCGGTAACTATTCCATCATATAATCAATTTATTAATGAAGATGGCGACTTTGTTCCGAATGAATTGTTAAGCAATTCGGCAACAGTAATGTTCACTCAACTGGCACGCTGGGCTAAAGGCTTAAAAGCTATAAAAGAAGACAAATAAGTTAAGGCAGCTTAACTTTATAAACGCGGAAGGGATATTCAACCATATCCTTTCCGCTGTTATATTTTGGCAGGCGGTTCATTTGCGAACAGCTGAAATACAGGTAGCCATCATTACCTATTCCAAAGGAATCGGGCCATATGATCCGTTCATCCTTCACCAAAAAATGAACTTTGCCATCTGGCGTAACATACTGAATGGCATGGTCGGGCGAATCGCTTAAATAAATATTCCCCCGTTTATCAGCAATCATCCCATGGCAAACGCCGGTTTCAGCAACCATTTCTACTTTTGCCGAAAGCGTAGCAGCAGGAATGCTAGCATTGGCTAAATAAACCGTTGGTATGCGATAGAGTTTAGTTTGATTAATGGCCCTGAAATAAAAGTATTGGTCATCAGCACTCAAAGCAATGCCGTTTACAGCTGAAGTAAATGGTTTTCCACTTGTATCAACAACATCCTTATCATCCAGGTGCAATACAAAACCTGGCTGTATAACAGTTGACCTATCATCTTTCAAAACAACCCTACTGTTACCCGTATTCAGATCAAGTATCACTATGGCATGCAAACCGGGATCAGACAAGTAAGCCAACTGCTTACTGTTATCAACCCGAACATCATTGAGCGCACTCTTGTCTTTAGGCAGATCATCAAAATTGTAAATGCGCTTTACCTGGTTGTCAGAAAGATCGATCTTTACCAGTTTAAATTTGCCTGTAGTGTTAGTGCTATTACCTATAACAGCGGCTGAACCCGCTGGTGAAGAATCAAGCACCCATAAAAAATTCCGATCGTCGGCATATAGGTCCTGTACATTTACAAAATGCGTATCAGGTTCATCAGGCGTATATTCATTCCATGCAGTATCCGGATAAGGTGTACGCTCACCGTTTATTATCTCGGTAAGCGCATATAAAAATGGTTCATGATGAGGAAAAGACACAAACAACCGGTTACTTACTGGTGATAGTTTAACTCCAATAGGTTGGTTTTTATCAAATGAGGCAACCTCTATTAATTGCGTGTTGGGTTGTTGCGCCCAAGCGTGATAAACTACCGTCATAATACTTATTGTTAGTAATAATTTCCTGATCATTTTTCTCCTTCTCAGTTAAATTAAACAAATACGCCCCGGTATTAGCCGGGGCGTATAAACAAATCATTAAGATTTTTTGTGCTCAGGTTTGTGAGCGCTGTATTTATTTGAAGTTTGATCGGAACGCTGCCCGCCTGAATTACTGATCCCTTTTTCTTTCAGTTTTTCGTTTTGATTGGTAAAGGCACGATCAGATGTTGGTTGTCCCTGCCCGTTATTATTGTTTTTAAAGCCTTCCTGATTTTTCATAATAATATAATTTAGATTATAATTTATTACTGTGCAAGAACTGTACCGGGATGATCGGCGTTATAAACCGCATATCACACTCCAGCAAGCGAACGCACTATTATAAGTAGTATATAAGCTATAGCTCATATACATTTCCCCCCATTCATTTTTTGTTGCTGCCGACAGATCTGGCGCTTCCGGCTCCGACATATTACGTATAGAAAGCCATGAGGGAATATTGCTCCCAAGCCCGTTATTAAGGGCATAAGCTACATATGCATCGTTCATTTCATTAAAAATACCTAATAATTGCAGGCCCATTGTATGAGCAACATCATCCATTGTAAAACCATCCGATGATACAGCATCATACTTTGTTGCACCCGGCACATTTTTATAAAAAATCTGTGGATTCCTAACAAATGCTGCATAGTTTTTTGCTTTTGCAATGCTTTGCAAGGTGGGCAAAACCAAATCAGTTGCACTGGTATTGCATTTTGTGATATAATCCTGTTTAAATGCAACGGTGTTCGTGTACTCTAATTTATTCGTCAAATTTGGAAAAGCAGGGTAACTTTTAGGGTTGATCAAATAAAAACAAGCCGCATCCGTAATTACTGCATCACCGGCTTGCAGATATGAACCATTCGCCCCTGCAGTACCTGTTGTGATCAATAAACTTGGCTTTACTTCGTTTACAATTTGTTGTACAAGGCCTATTATGGGCAACTTACCTCCATCATCCGCAGGGTGCAGTTCTGATTTAAAAAGCACTACCGTTTTGCCATTCAAATTTATTACCTGGTAATAACCTACTATACCTTCCTGTAAAGTTTTATTTGCCGTTTCTTTTACAACTCCCGCAGGAATTTGGCTAATTAATGCCGCTGACTGATGCTCGTAATTATGCCATGAAATTGCATAATCACGGCTTGAGGTAAACACTGCCGACAAGCCCTGGGTTTCAGCCACAGTCCACGTAATAATTAAAACATCGGCATTGGGTAATGGATCATCATTATTTGGAGTAATGTTTTTAACCATTGGCTGTAATCCGCCCCAAAATTCAGAAGGTATTTGAATAACAGGCAGTTTTGTACCCTTGGCACGTGCATTAGCCAAAGGATCAAAATATATCCTGTTTTTTATAAGCTCTGCTGTGTTTAACATAATTTTGCAAATAAGGGTTTGGTATATTTTTGAACAACACGCAGAAATATTAATATGTTTATTATAATATCTAACAAATGTTAATTATTACGACCCGGTTAATACCTAATAGTAATTAGAATGTAATGATGATATTCTATTAGGAATATTAAATAATTAGTTCATTTTTTCCTTAACTTCATATCGTTAGTAATTAATTCTACCGGATGATCAATGTAACAACAAACTGGCTGCTTTCTATCGAAGCATTACAGGAAGTGCCTCTCGCCCAATTGGATTGGCTGATAGCGAACAGCGAGAATAAAATACTTAAGCAGGGTGATTTTTTGTTTGAACCCGGAAAACCCATAAATGCCACGCATATTATTGTTGAGGGCAGCATAAGAATGTATATGCTGCAAAACAATGAAGCCAGGGAGTTTACCATTTTTGAAACCAAAGCCATAACAGGTTATCTGCCATTTTCAAGAGGGAAAATAGGAAAAGCCTACGGGCAGGCCACAACAGATACACAACTACTCTCTCTGCCTGAACAAAAGCTATCTGATATGATATGCACACATTTTGAGCTTACTCAGGCACTTGTGCATGTTATGACCAGTCGCGTGCGCGATTTTACTACCCAGCAACAGCAAAACGAAAAAATGATGGCTTTAGGTAAACTGTCAGCAGGTTTGGCGCATGAGTTAAATAACCCGGCTTCGGCGGTAGTGCGTGGTGCGGCATCGTTGAAAAAGCATTTATTAATGTTCCCAAAAACGTTTAAGAACATTATTGAGATCAAAATGAGCCCAGAACAGGTTGATCTGGTGAACACAATGTTGGTTAATGTATTAAGCCAAAAGGAAAAACCTACGTTAACTTTAATGGAACGCAGTGAGCTTGAAGACGAAATGGCTGACTGGATGGACGACAATCAGGTTGATAACGCTCCTGAAATAGCTGAAAATTTTGTGGAGTTTGGTTTAAGTATTACCGAAGCGGAACAATTTAAGCGAAATATACCCAAAGACTACATTTCGCAGGTGATGAACTGGATAAACAGCAATATGATAACCGAAAAAATGGTGGTCGATATTGAAGAAGCATCCAAACGTATTGCTGATTTGGTTGGCGCGGTAAAAAACTTCACTCACATGGATCAGGGGCATGATAAACAATATGCTGATGTACATGATGGTATTCGCAATACATTAACCATGCTTCAGCACAAGATACATACAGGAAGTGTAGAGGTTATTAAAAATTTTGACACCTCACTCCCACCAGTTAAAGCCATGATCGGAGAACTTAACCAGGTTTGGACAAATTTGATGGACAATGCATTGGATGCTATGGAGCCTGCGGGCAAAGGGACTTTAGAAATAAAAACCAGGCGGGATAATGATTGTGTTGAAGTATCGATCATTGATAATGGGCCCGGCATTCCTGATGATATAAAGTCGCAGGTGTTTGATCCCTTTTTTACAACTAAGGAAATTGGCAAAGGAACAGGGCTTGGCCTTGATGTGGTTAACCGGATCGTAAAACAACATCGTGGTTCAATTAAATTAAACTCAGTTCCCGGCAGAACAGAGTTTTTGGTTTGTTTTCCAATCGATGGTTAGGCTTCCATAAAAAGCCGATTAAAATTTAACTTAAACACAAAATATCAATGAGTCTTCCTATTATTTTTTGTATTGACGATGACGCCCATGTATTACGGGCACTTACACGCGATCTGAAAAATAAATATCGCGATAACTACCGCATATTAAGCACCATCAACATAAAAGAAGGTTTGGATAGTTTGCTTGAGCTTAAAAACAAAGGTGAAACTATAGCTATGTACATATCAGACCAGCGCATGCCTGAAATGGAAGGTGTGGAGTTTCTGGAACAGGCTATGAAGTTTTACCCTGATGCCAAACGGATCTTGCTCACCGCTTATTCTGATACAGATGCGGCTATCAGAGCCATAAATGCTATACAACTGGATTATTACCTTGTTAAACCCTGGGACCCACCCGAAGAAAAACTTTACCCAGTTATTGACGGCCTTTTGGACGACTGGTTAAATACTTATCGCCCGGATTTTAAAGGTATAAAAGTAATAGGCTATCAATATTCAGGAGTATCGCATGAAATTAAAGATTTCCTTGCTGGTAATTTGGTGCCCTATCAGTGGATGGATATTCAGATAACCGAAGATGCAGAGAACCTGTTATCACTTAACAACCTTACAGTTAAGGATCTTCCGGTAGTATTTTTCGAAGATGGCTCTTACCAAATACGGCCCAGTATAATACAAATAGCCAACAAGATCGGCCTCAATCCTGAGCTAAAAAATGACATGTATGATGTAGTGATCATTGGTGCCGGGCCTGCCGGACTTGCCGCCGGGGTTTATGGCGCCTCTGAGGGGTTAAAAACATTGCTGATTGAACGGAGATCGCCGGGAGGCCAGGCCGGAACCAGCAGCCGGATAGAAAATTATCTTGGCTTCCCTACGGGGATAAGTGGTTCTGAACTTACCCGCCGCGCAATGACACAGGTAACCCGTTTAGGTACTGAATTTCTGTCGCCAAAATGTGTAAAAGCCATTGAGCAAAATGATGGTTATAAAAAAATCATACTTGAGGATGACAGTTGCATAGACACCCGCAGCATAATAATTACAACCGGGGTTGATTATCGTAAACTGGAAACCAAAGGTATTTCCGACTTTACAGGTGCAGGAATTTATTATGGTGCGGCAATGACTGAAGCTACAGCTTGCAAGGATCAGGACGTATACATTGTAGGCGGCGGAAACTCTGCAGGACAGGCGGCTATGTACCTTTCCAAATTTGCTAAGAATGTTTACATATTGGTACGAAAAGAAGACCTTACCAGTACGATGTCGGCCTATTTGATTGACCAGATAAAAGAAACAGCCAATATCCATATCAAAGGCACTACCGAGATCATAGAAGCCAAGGGCGTTGAAAAGCTGGAGCAATTAGTATTAAATAATATAGAAACCAATATACAGCAAACCTGCCCTGCCGCAGCCCTTTATATATTTATAGGGGCAAAACCTTTTACAGAGTGGATACCGTTGGATATTCTTAAAGATGAAAAAGGATTTTTAGAAACCGGCCGTTCACTTAAAACCTATGAAGGTTACAATAAAATATGGAAACAACCGCGCGACCCATACCTGCTTGAAACTAGTTGTCCGGGCGTATTTGCCGCAGGCGATGTTCGTTCCGGAGCAATGAACCGGGTTGCAGCCGCGGTAGGCGAAGGCTCGATGGCTATTAGTTTTGTACACAAATATTTAGCCGAGGTAAAATAATCTTGTTAAACCTGGCTTTGAAATTTAAAGTCTTAGCATTTAGCTAAGGCTTTTTTTGTTGAACAAAAAAAGAGATTTATAAAAACAAACACACTTAAAAAAGGTTATTCAAATACACACCCATTATACAAATAGGCATAAATAATTCCTATTAACGAATTAAAAGCATTTGCACTAATAAGTTTTAATTTTCTAAGGTATTTCTACACATATCACAACTAAGCTATATGATATTAACGATCAATGGTGGGTCGTCGAGCATTAAATTTGCAATATATAAGTTGGGCAAATCGTCGGAAAAGCTGTATTCAGGGCAACTTAATCGGATCGGTTTACCGGGAATGTCATTTAACTTAAATGGCGAAAAATTCCCGTGTAAGGCTAACGACTATGATTCAGCTATTAGCTGTGTGATTACCTGGCTCGAAGAACAGACAAATATTCGGATAACAGCTATAGGGCACAGAGTAGTTCATGGCATGCAGCACACCGAACCTTGTTTGATTACAGCCGACCTGCTAAAAGATCTAAAACAGATCATTTCTTATGACCCTGATCATTTACCTACTGAGATCAAACTGATAGAAGCATTCCGGGAACGCCATCCGGAAATTAAACAATTTGCTTGTTTCGATACTGCTTTTCATCAAACTATGCCCCGTGTAGCTAAGCTATTACCTATTCCCCGCCGCTTTGAGAAAGTCGGCATCCATCGTTATGGCTTTCATGGATTATCCTATCAATACCTGATAAAAGAATTAAAAAAAATAGCTGGCAAGAAAGCCGCCAGCGGCCGGGTTATTATGGCTCATTTAGGCAATGGAGCAAGCTTAGCAGCAACCTACAAAGGCAAAAGCATTGACACCAGCATGGGGTTTACCCCCGCCGGCGGCATACCCATGAGCAGCCGTTCGGGAGATCTGGACCCGGGGGTTGCCTGGATAATGATGAAAACCGAAAACCTTTCCCCAAAACAGTTCAATAATCTGGTTAATCATGAATCAGGATTGATCGGTATATCGGAAACAAGCGGAGATATGAGCGACCTTTTAAAGCAGGAAGCAACAGATGAACGATCTGCCGAAGCAGTAAACTTATTTTGTTACCAGGTAAAAAAATGGATAGGCTCTTTTGCTGCCGCTTTAGGCGGAGTTGACACGCTGATATTCTCCGGTGGAATAGGCGAAAATTCACCCGAAATAAGGGCAAGAATATGCAAAGGATTAGATTTTTTAGATATCAATCTTAATAAAAAGCAAAACAATAAAAATGCAAGCCTGATATCTAAAGGTAAAACATCAGTATATGTTATAGCTACTAATGAGGAATTGATGATAGCAGAAATTGTTAATAAAATAATCTCTACTAAGAAATAATTTATAGCCCAACACTAAAAATCAGTTATATGAAAGAATCTACAAAAACCATTAGCAATCAAAAGGATATACTTTCTCCGGAATTGTTAAAAAATATACATGCTTACTGGCGTGCTGCTAATTATTTATCTGTTGGCCAGCTTTACTTACGCGATAATCCGCTTTTAAAGGAGTCTTTAAAATTGGAACATATCAAGAATATGCTTCTGGGGCATTGGGGCACTACTCCCGGTCAAAACTTTATTTATACGCACCTGAACCGTATCATTAAAAAATATGATCTGGATATGATCTATATTTCCGGGCCCGGGCATGGTGGGCCAGCAGTTGTGGCAGGTACTTACCTGGAAGGTACCTATACCGAAGTTTATCCGGCAATTACTCAAGATGAAGAAGGCTTAAAAAAACTATTCACCCAATTTTCTTATCCCGGCGGTATATCTAGTCATGCATCACCGCAAACGCCGGGTTCTATTCATGAGGGTGGCGAATTAGGTTATTCAGTAAGCCATGCATTTGGTGCAGTATTAGATAATCCGGAACTAATAGTTGCATGCGTTGTAGGCGATGGCGAAGCTGAAACTGGCCCGTTGGCTACTGCATGGCATTCCAATAAATTCCTGAATCCGCTTACAGATGGCACCGTTTTGCCCATTCTGCACCTTAATGGTTACAAAATATCGAACCCAACCGTATTAGCGCGAATATCTCACGAAGAACTGGATCAGTTATTCCGTGGTTATGGCTGGTATCCAATATTTGTTGAAGGTTCCGAACCAATGCTAATGCACCAGGCTATGGCGGCAGCATTAGATGAAGCTGTTGACCGGATCAAAAATATCAGAAAAAATGCGAATAAACATCCAAACGGCGAGCGTCCACGCTGGCCAATGATCATTTTGCGGTCGCCAAAAGGCTGGACAGGGCCTAAAGTGGTTGATGGCCTAAAAATAGAAGGCAATTTCCGTTCACATCAGATCCCTCTTTCAGTTTCTGCTTCTGCACCAAAAGAGCATTTGCAATTGCTGGAAGACTGGATGAAAAGTTATAAGGCAGAAGAACTGTTTGATGAAAATGGATGCCTGAAACCTGAACTGGCAGCATTAGCGCCTGAAGGCAACCGCAGGATGGGTGCAAATCCGCATGCAAACGGCGGCATTTTACTGCACGACCTGCGTTTACCTGATTTCAGAGACTATGCTGTTCCATTACCAGAACGCGGTGTTGAAGGCGAAGGAGATGTTCATGTAAGCGGGCGTTTCCTACGTGATGTGATCAAACAAAATGAAGACAAACTTAATTTCAGGATCTTTGGGCCGGATGAAACAGTATCTAACCGCCTTGAAGAGATATTTGAAACTACTAACCGCCAATGGAATACGCTAACAGTTGAAAACGATGAATTTTTAGCTCCAACAGGCCGTGTTATGGAAATGCTGAGCGAGCACCAGTGCGAAGGCTGGTTAGAAGGGTATTTACTAACCGGCAGGCATGGCCTTTTTAATTGCTATGAGGCTTTTATACATATTGTTGACTCCATGTTTAACCAACATGCCAAATGGTTAAAAATGACCCTTGAGATCCCCTGGAGAAGAAAGATCGCTTCTTTAAATATCCTATTAACCTCTACAGTATGGCGACAGGATCATAATGGCTTTACACACCAGGACCCCGGTTTTATTGACCATGTGATCAATAAAAAATCAGAAATCGTCCGCGTTTACCTTGCACCCGATTCTAATTGCCTTTTATCAATTATGGATCATTGCTTACGCAGCCGCCATTATGTAAATGTAATTATTGCAGGTAAACACCCATCGCCACAATGGTTAAACATGGAAGAAGCTGTTGAACATTGTACGCGCGGAATAGGTATGTGGGATTGGGCCAGTAATGATTTGGATTGCGAACCTGATCTGGTAATGGCTTGCAGCGGTGATGTACCTACACTTGAAACACTGGCTGCGGTATCTATTATGCGGGAACACCTGCCCGACTTAAAAATAAGAGTAGTTAATGTGGTTGATCTTTTAAAATTGGAACGCCAGTCAGAACATCCTCACGGTTTAAATGATAAGGACTTCGATTCTTTATTCACTAAAAATAAGCCGGTCATATTTGCATTTCATGGTTATCCGTGGCTTATTCACCGTTTAACTTATAATCGTGCGAACAATCCCAATATTCATGTACGCGGATATAAAGAAGAAGGCACAATCACCACATCATTTGACATGACAGTTCTTAACGAGATGGATCGTTTTCATTTGGTAATGGATGCTATTGACCGCCTGCCGCAAACAGGTAGTAAAGGCACTTATCTTAAACAAAAACTACAAGATAAATTAATTGAACACAAAGAATATATTGATATAAATGGAGAAGATATGCCCGAAATAAGGAACTGGAAATGGAATAATATTCAGTAAATATATTATACAGCAAAATCGCATACTATCTTAAATTTCAGGTATCTAAAACATTTTATTGAACTATATAGTTCATCATAAAAACAAAAAAACAATGGAATTACCAATCGACCGTAGTATCCGCCACTGGTGGGTATTTTTAATAAGAGGAATATTATTTATACTGGTAGGTATTTATATGATCTTTTCACCCTTAGCAAGTTTTATAGCACTGGGCTTTTTATTTGGATTAATGATACTGCTTGCCGGTATTTCCGAATTATTAAATGTACCACGTGGTAATAGTTCAGGCGGGCGAAGCTGGCATTTAGCACTTGGCATCATCGAAATACTATTTGGTATTGTGCTAATGAGCCATGTTGCGACCAGCGTAGCCATACTTCGTATTTTAGTAGGCATCTGGTTTATATTTCGCGGAGTTACACTATTCAATGTTTCGCGTAGTATGCATACTTCCTGGGTACCGAGGCTTGGTGGTGTATTAATAGTTATGTTTGGGCTGCTTATACTTTTTGATGTAGCTTTCGGCTCCATAACCGTTATCCTGTTTGTGGCAATAGCCTTTATTATTACAGGCATATTTAATGCATGGCTGGGTTATAACATGAAACCACGTACTTCATAAGAGAATTAAGAGTCAGGAATCAGGGTAAATTAGTTGCCTGGTTCCTGGCTTTATAAGTTACAACCATCTTATCCGCCTTTTCCATTATTACATTCAGTCAATATTTATTGCTATGTTTATTCACTATAACGATAGCGTAAATAATAATAGCCTAAAATTTGAATACATAGCAAAGCAATAATAATTTTGGAATTCACTGCAACCCAAAATAAACGGATGATCTATCATCCTTTAAATCTTTGCTTTTTGTAAGTGGCCAATGGATAAACAACTAATAAATAAAGATCATACAGGTTCAGTACTTTGCTTTGGTGAATTATTATTCAGGATAAGTCTTGATGCCGGTGGCAATTGGTTAAAAAACAATGCTGTACCATTTTATATGGGCGGTGCTGAGCTAAATGTAGCTACTGCCTTAGCTTTATGGAATGTACCCTCACATTATTTCACTTCCCTGCCTGATAATCACATGTCGGCGCAGATCGTATCCCATTTAAAAAGCAAGCATATAGACCCATCAAAAATTTACTATCACGGTAATCGTGTGGGCTTATACATTTTAACTAAAGGTGCCGATCTTAAAAATGATTCACTGATCTATGACCGTGCAAATTCAGCATTTGCTGAACTTAAGCCCGGCATGATCGATTGGGATAAAGTATTAGAAGGCGTTAGCTGGTTTCATTTCAGCGCTATATGCCCTGCCATTAACCAAAATGTAGCCGATGTTTGTAAAGAAGCACTCATAGCGGCATCTGCAAAAAATATTACTATTTCCATCGACCTCAATTACAGGTCAAAACTTTGGCAATATGGCAAAAGTCCGGAACAGATCATCCCTGACCTGGTACAATACTGCGACCTGGTTATGGGTAATATATGGGCTGCTGAAACCATGCTCGGCATCCCGGTTGAAACTGACCTACATACTATTGGAAAAAGAGACAATTACTTGCAGGCTGCTTTAAAAACATCAGAGCATATTGCCGAAAAGTATCCGAAATGTAAAGCAATCGCTAATACTTTCAGGTTTGATGCCGATGCCGGTATTACCTACTATACAGCTTTATACACTGGTGGTAATTTTTATAGTACCATTGATCATGCGGCTGTGAAAATAGTAAATAAAGTAGGCAGTGGCGACTGTTTTATGGGAGGCCTTATATATGGTTTTTATAACAATCTGCAACCTGATGAAATACTTGAATTTGCCACTCTAGCAGCATTCGATAAATTATTTATTGAAAGTGATGCTACTTCTAAAACTGTAGAAGAAATCAAAAAAACAACGATCATCCAATGAATACCAATCAAATCATACTCGATAGTATTATAACCCAGGGCATGTTACCGCTCTTTTTTCATGAAGATGCCGAAGTGAGCCTTCAGGTTACCCGTGCTTTATATCGTGCAGGTGTAAGAGTGCTGGAATACACCAACCGTGGCCCGGAAGCACTTGAAAATTTTAAAGTATTAAAAAAAGCTCAAAAAGATGAAATGCCGGAATTGCATCTAGGCATAGGTACCATTAAATCAGAGCAAGAGGCTAAAGATTTTATAGCAGCTGGCGCGGATTTTATTGTAGCCCCTATTATAAACCCCGCAGTAGCCAAAATAGCTCATGAACATGGTTTATTATGGTGCCCCGGTTGTATGACACCTAGTGAAATATTCCTGGCTCAGCAAAATGGAGCTGCATTGATCAAATTATTCCCTGCTAATATATTGGGTCATTCTTTTTTAAGTTCGATAAAAGAATTATTCCCCGGTCAATTATTTATGCCAACAGGTGGAGTTGAATTAAATCTCGAAAACATCAGCACCTGGTTTAAAGCCGGAGTATGCGCAGTGGGCTTGGGTAGCAAGCTAATAACCAAAGATGTTTTAACAAAAGGATTATATGACCAATTATACACCCATACATTAGAGGCGCTTAAACTGGTAAAAGCGGCCAAATAACAAATTATACAAATCAAATTATGACAAATGAAACTAAAGTTGGGAACTATAGATGGGTAATAGCCTCCCTGCTTCTTTTTTCTACCACCATCAATTACATGGACAGGCAGGTGATCAGCTATGTGAAAGATTACTTTTGCACGCCTATTGCCAAAGGTGGTTTCGGATGGACGGACAATGAATATTCTTATGTAACCGCGTGCTTCACCGGTTTCTATGCTGGTGTTACCGTAATTGCAGGTTTACTTATAGATAAAATAGGCACCAAACTTGGATTGGCACTATCACTCATTATATGGTCAACATTTGGCATACTCAACGCCTTTGCCGGCAGTTCTATAATAGTTCATACGGTTATCAGAAGTTTGTTTGGCGTAGGAGAAGCAGGGAACTTTCCGGCTTCTATAAAAACAGTTGCCGAATGGTTCCCAAAAAAGGAACGTGCCTTAGCCACTGGCATTTTTAACAGCGGTGCCAATATCGGCGCTATGATAGCAGCCTTGTTTGTACCTTGGTGCCTTATTCATTGGGGCGAAGCTTTAGGATGGAAAATGGCCTATATTATTACCGGTGCGGTTGGTTTTATATGGCTTATCTTTTGGTTTGCACTGTATAATCCACCTGCTAAATGCAAAAATGTTTCAAAAGAAGAGTTTGACCTGATACATGAGGACGACCTGGTTGTACACGCTGCGCCATCAGAAGATATTGCCCTTAACGAAAAGATGTCCTGGTGGAAATTATTAAGTTATCCGCAAACATGGGCCTTTTTCTGGGGTAAGTTTCTTACCGACGGAATATGGTGGTTTTTACTATTTTGGTTGCCCGATTATTTAAAAAAACAATTCGGCATGGATATTCACCATATTATGTGGCCAACATTCATTGTATATTTTATCTCCATTTTTGGCAGCACCTTTGGCGGCAATTTACCACGAATGATGATCAACCGTGGTACGCCTGTATATAAAGCACGTATGAGAGCAATGTTTGTTATTGCCTTGTTTCCTTTGTTTTTATTACTGACACAATACTTTGGCAATAAGGAAATTTTTGGCGGTTACGCTTCAACTTTAGCTATAGCGGTAATTTGTATAGGTGCAGCGGCGCACCAGGCATGGTCGGCAAATCTATTTACTACCGTTTCTGATATGTTTCCTAAAAAAGCTATTGGATCTGTAATTGGTATCGGCGGCATGGCCGGTGGTATTGGTGGTGTATTGATCCAAAGATTATCGGGTATCCTAAACACCTCCTATCCTAAATCTGCTTATACTATAATGTTTACCATTTGCGCCTTATCCTACATTATTGCATGGAGCATTATCAGGCTATTAACTTTAAAACCTTCGAAAATCGTAGTATAAATTACTAAATAAAGTATGTGCTATTGCACATACTTTATTTTTATAACCAGTTTTTTATCGGTATCGTAACCATCAACCTTTAAATTAGGCCTGTGCGCTTCAGATGGAAAGAATAAATAAAATTCTTTTGGAGTTGCTATATAGTATTTTCCTCCGTCATCAGTATAATTTGCCCCGTCTTTAGTTTCATTATAAGGCACGGTAACAGTAGCAGAAGCTACTGCGTCTACACCTATTTTTTCTTCACCCCTGATCACATATTGCAGATCAATATATTTACGATGCGATTCCCATTTAGCGGCCTCAGGAGTCCTGGTAGGCACATCGGTGATGGATGCATAAGCATTTTCACCATCAACCGGATATTTACCAGGCGCTAAAGTTGCCAATTTTGCACTATCAGCCAAAAACTGAAATACCTTGTCCCATGTAGCTTTGCTGGCTTTATATTGGCGTTCAAACTCAACGCTATTAATATCAGCATAAACCTGTATTTTTAGGTCCTTAGCCCAAGCTTTGCTTTTAACCCATTTATTAGCTGCCTTAACTTTTTTTGCTGAATCTGTTTGTGCTATAACCAGGCTGCTCATAAATACTAAAGCAGTAATTAGCATGATTTTTTTATTAACCGGAAAAATATTCATGGTTGAGATTTTTAATAATTGGTGACTATTTAATAATCAATTATACAAGCTAATGATTTAAAAGTGAACGGTTATATTGCATTATTTACGCAAACGTTATAGTAGAAATAAGGCTAAAATAGCTTTCTTATTATTCTGCAACATTGTACAATTGTATGAGTAAATCTAATTTAAATCATATACCACATTGAAAGTATTACACAGCGTACATCCGCATGATTTTAAAACTTACCCAACCGCATTGGTTCGGGAACGTTTTTTAATTGACAAACAGGTGCAGCCAGATCAGGTAAACTGCACCTACACACACTATGACAGGATGATCGTTGGTTTTGCCAACCCGGTAAACCAAACACTGGAATTACCTAATTATCCAAACTTACGTGCAGAATACTTTCTTGAACGCCGGGAAATAGGAATTATTAATGTTGCGGGCGATGGCACCATTACTGCCGACGGCAATGTATATGAACTAAAAAAAATGGATTGCCTTTATATTGGAAAGGGCACTAAGAGTATAAAATTTTCGAGTAACGATGCATCTGCACCTGCAGTGTTTTATCTGCTCTCTGCTCCTGCTCATTCGTGGCACCCAACAACGTTATTAACACAGGCTGACGCGGTTAAGGTAACTTTAGGCTCAGCAGCTACAGCAAATTATCGTACTATTAATAAATACATCCACCTTGAAGGCATTAAAAGCTGTCAACTGGTAATGGGCCTTACTATTTTGCATGATGGCAGCGTGTGGAATACTATGCCGCCTCATGTACATGACCGCCGTATGGAGGCTTATTTTTATTTTGATGTTCCTGAAGGACAGAAAATTTTTCATTATATGGGCGAAGGCGATGAAACAAGGCATATAACTATGGATAATTATGATGCAGTAGTTTCGCCGCCATGGAGTATTCACGCAGGTAGCGGAACATCAAGCTACAGTTTTATATGGGGTATGGCAGGTGAAAACCTGGACTATACGGATATGGACCCAATTGCCATCCCAGATCTTAAGTAATATTATTAAATAAACATTCAGAAATTGGAAAATAAATTTTCATTAGCAGGCAAAGTAATTGTTGTTACCGGCGGCACAGGTATATTGGGCAGCTCTTTTATTAACGGCATTGTTGAGGCTGGTGGCGCGGTAGGTATTTTAGGTAGAAATGAAGCCATTGCCGAAGAACGTGCAGCGGCTATAAACCAAAATGGAGGTAAAGCAGTTGCACTTGTGGCCGATGTGTTGAACGAAGCCGAATTACAACTTGCCAAAACCAAACTATTAGACACTTTTGGCCGTTTAGATGGCTTGGTTAATGGTGCCGGAGGAAACATGCCCGAAGGTGTTTTGCAAAACGAGGATGACATTTTCAAAATGAATATTGCCGGGATGAGAAAAACTATGGACGTTAACACATGGGGAACTATTATTCCTACGCAGGTTTTTGGTGAAGCCATTGCACAAACAGGCAAAGGAAGCATTGTTAATATCTCATCTATGAACTCAAAAAGAGCTATAACCAAAGTATTAGGCTACAATATAGGCAAAGCTGCGGTTGATTGTTATAACCAATGGTTCGCGGTAGAACTGGCTAACCGTTATGGTGATGCTATTCGCATGAATGCGCTTGCTCCCGGCTTCTTCCTTACCGAACAAAACAGAAATTTGCTTACTAAACCCGAGGGTGGTTACACCCCACGCGGCGAGCTGGTTATTAAACAAACACCATTTAAACGTTTCGGTAATCCAGATGAGTTAATTGGCGCACTGGTATGGCTATTAAGTGATGCTTCGCAATTTGTAACCGGCTCAATGATTTGTGTTGATGGCGGATTTTCTATATTTGGTGGAGTTTAACCAATATTTACATTTGTAATATTTATAAGACAAATATTGCTGAATATCAGTATCTATCCTATTTTTGAACAGCTCTATAGCTTACCCTATTTATACCTATGAAACCCTTTTTAGACGAGAATTTTTTATTAAAGAGCAAAACAGCAGAACACTTATACCATAATTATGCTGCTGCTTTACCTATTATAGATTACCATTGTCATCTCGACCCTGCTCAAATCGCAGGCAATATTAACTTTGCCAACCTTACCGAAATATGGCTTAAAGGCGATCATTATAAGTGGCGGGCCATGCGTGCAAATGGGGTGAATGAACACTTCATTACCGGAGGTGCTACCGATGCAGAGAAATTTGAACATTGGGCGGCAACCGTTCCTTACACCCTTCGTAATCCCTTATATCACTGGACCCATTTGGAATTGCAGCGTTATTTTGGGGTTAGTGATATCCTATCACCCAAAACAGCAAAAGCGGTTTATGAGGATTGCACCGCCAAACTGCAAACACCGGCTTACAGCGTACAAAACATCATCACCAAAATGAATGTAGAGGTGATCTGTACCACAGATGATCCTATCGACAACCTGGAATATCACCAAAAAATTAAACAAAGTGGCTGGTCGGTTAAGGTTTACCCGGCTTTCCGCCCTGACAAGGCCATGAATGCCGATGATCCTAAAGCATTGAATGAATATATCACTAAGCTGGAAGCAGTGAGTGATACGGCTATTGGTGATTATCAAGGCTATTTAGCCGCGTTAAAAAAACGCCATGATTACTTTGCTGCCAATGGCTGTACGGTATCCGATCATGGCTTAGAACAGATTTATGCCCAGGAATATACCGAAGCAGATATAGTAGCTATCTTTAATAAGATCCGTACCGGGAAAGTATTGACCATTACGGAAGTACTTCAATTTAAATCGGCCATGCTGTATGAGTTTGCCCTATGGGATCATGAAAAGAACTGGGTACAGCAATACCATTTGGGTGCCCTGCGCAATAACAATGCCCGGGCTTACCAGGAGATCGGGCCCGATACCGGTTATGATTCCATCAGTGATTTTACCCAGGCTCAGGCTCTTTCCCGTTTTTTAAACCGGCTGGATACCACCAATCAATTAGCAAAAACCATTCTCTATAACTTAAACCCTAGCGATAACGAGCTTTTTGCCACCATGGCCGGTAATTATAATGATGGTACCGTGGCAGGTAAAATCCAATTTGGTTCGGCTTGGTGGTTCCTAGATCAGAAAGACGGCATGACACGCCAGATCAATGCCTTATCCAGCATGGGCTTGCTAAGCAAGTTGGTCGGTATGCTTACCGATTCAAGAAGCTTTTTATCCTACCCAAGGCATGAGTATTTCCGCCGCCTGCTTTGTAACCTGTTAGCCGAGGACATCGAAAATGGTGAACTTCCTGCTGACCTAGAATGGACCGGTAAGATCGTTCAGGATATTTGCTACTATAACGCCAAAAATTACTTCGGGTTTAAATAGAAGATTTTATTATTTTTATAGCATGGCTGATGAAAACCTTTGCGCACATCTCCTCGCTGTTAAAACAGTCAAACTAAGTGACGACCACGTTTGCGAAGAGTGTATAAAACACAATGAGGAGTGGGTACACCTGCGTACCTGCCAAACCTGTGGTGTAACATTATGCTGTGATGATTCTCCGCACAAGCATATGACCAAACATTATCATGCAAGTCATCACCCGGTAATAGCTTCGGCGGAGCCGGGTGAACGCTGGCTATGGTGTTATCCTGACGAAATATTTGTCGAATATTAAGATAAAACAGATGCTAAAAAAGGGCGAACATATTGAAGGCACACCTGCCGAATTACAAGCATTGCTTGACAGCGATGCAGAAGCTAATGAGTTTTTCGAAAGCTTATCAAAATCATACAAACAGGGCTATTGTGATTGGGTAGGATCAGCCAAACAAGAAGATACCAGGAAGGTAAGAGCTGATAAAGCATTAATTATGCTGCGCAATAAGCAAAAAACGCTTAAAACCTAATTATTACTTCAGCTCAGCAATCCTATAACCTTAACACATAGTTAAGCTAATCTATCTGCAAAAGATAAACGTTAATTCAAGAGGATATTTAGTGCCGAAAGTGTTTGTAGTATAGCTCATCTTGTTATATTTGAATGAGATGGAACTTTTATGAAAAGACTATTATTAATACTTTTTATTTTACCATACCTTGCTTTTGGGCAAACGGCAGATTCATACCTGCAAAGTGGCAATAAAAAAGCTAATAACAAGGATTACGAAGGTGCAATTGCTGATTTCAACAAAGCCATTGAGCTGAACAGCAAAGATCCTAACGCCTATTTTTATAGAGCCAATGCTTACAGCAATCTTCATAATGACGCTGCCGCCGTTAAGGATTTTACACAGGCGCTTAGTATTAACCCTAACTATCCTAATGCCTATTTCTACAGAGCCAATGCTTATAATAATTTAAAAACTTATTCAAGTGCTATTGATGATTTTAACAAAGCAATAGTGGTTGACCCAAAAAACGCCGACCTGTACCATTATCGTGCAAATGCAAAAAGCGGTAATGGCGATTATAATGGCGCTATAGAAGATTTTAGTAAAGCAATTGAGTTAAACCCAAATAATGCTGATCTGTATGAATATCGTGGTGTTGCAAAAAGTAATATTAACGACAATAAGGGTGCAATACTTGATTTTGATGAGGCTGCACGTATCAAACCAAATGCTGACCTATATTTTTACAGGGCAAACTCAAAGGGAAACATTCAGGATTATGCAGGAGCCATTGCTGATTATGACCTTACCGTAAAACTTAACCCGCGAAATGCACGGGCTATTTTTTATCGCGCCAATTCAAAAATAAATTTAAAGGATTATAATGGTGCCATTGCTGATTATAAACTGGCTGCTAGCATTGATCCTAACATGCCTTACCTTAACTACTATATGGCAAATGCCTTAGGCAATGAAAACGATTATAAAGATGCTATTGCCTGTTTCGATTTGGCCATCAAACGTGACCCGCAAAACCCAGAGATCTATCTTTATCGGGGTAAAATTGAAAGTAATCTTAATGATACAAAATCGGCGATGGCTGATTTTGATCATGCTCTTGAGCTTAATCCGAAATATGCAGAGGCTTACCAAAACCGGGCCGATCTAAAAATAACGCTTAGAGATTTTGATGGAGCATTGGCCGATGTAGATGCCGGGATGCAGATAGACCCCAAAAACGGTTACCTTTATTTTATACGTGGAAAAGCAAAGTCCGAACTTAAGGATACCACCGGCGCTTTAGCCGATTTTAATTTAGCTATCGCGAATCACGTTAACGATGTAAATTTATACATCTACCGTGGTAATATAAAAGCTGCGCTAAAGGATTATCCCGGTGCTTTGCAGGATTACAATAAGGCAGCTGAAACAGGCCCGGGAGATGCGGCAGCTTACTTAAACCGGGGAAATTTCAGACTTAAAACACAAGATTATCTGGATGCTATTACCGATTATAAAAAATTGGTAGAATTAGACCCAAAAAATGAAGAAGGGTACCTGAAACTTGGCAATACCCTGATACTTGCGGGGCAGGATAGTAAGGCCGCAGATGTATTCAGCTCTGCTATTGCCATAAAACCTAAAGCAGCTAAATACTATGCAAGGCGCGGCGTAGCAAAAACCAATTTAGGCGATATACATGGTGCAATGACTGATTTTGCCCGCGCAATAAAACTGGACAGTGCATCATCAGATGCTTATGCTGCCCGTGGATATGCGAAATCAGTTTTAATGGATTACAATGGCGCTATTAAGGATATTGATACCGCCATCTCCTTTAATCAAAATGACGATGATGCCTTTTTTATGAGGGCAAATATTAAAATGAAAATGAAGGATTATCAGGGTGCTGTAGATGATTATAGCTCAGTGCTATTCATCAATCTTGATAATATACAGACTTATGCCTATCGCGGCCTTGCTGAGGCAATGACAAAAGATACCGCCGCAATGAATGCCGATTTTAAAGAGGCCATAAAATTGAATCCCAAAAATGAGATCAATTATATTAAGCGTGGATCGGCAAAGTTATATTTAAGAGATATGACAGGCGCAATGAAGGATTATGATTATGCAATTACCCTGAATCCACAAAACCCTGATACCTATATTAAACGGGCTATGTTAAAGTTCCAGCAAGCAGAAGATGGCGGATGTACCGATCTGAACAAGGCTTCAGCACTCGGTTCAAAAGAAGCTACCCAAATGATAAAACAATACTGTAAATAAATTACTCTAGATCATCAGATCGTTTTCTGCGACGCATGGTATATTTATGCAACTTTTTATATAAATAACCTCGCCGGCTATTTGCTTCTGACAAAGAATTTTCACCAGAGAAATAACCTCCAAATATTTTAGGAACTGCAATACGCTGTGATGTGTAAATACCAGAGTTACCGCTAAAGAAATAGGCTGTAAAACAAGCAATGGCAAATAACAAAGCATGTTCACCTCCAAACAATTCAATACCCATAAAGGTGCAGGCCAGAGGTGTATTGGTAGCCCCGGCAAATACAGCTATAAAGCCTAGCGCAGCAAACAAACTTACAGGTGCATTTAATAAACCCGATAAAGTGTTGCCCAGCGTTGCGCCTATATAAAACAAAGGCGTTACCTCTCCCCCTTTAAACCCGGTTCCAAGAGTAAGTGTTGTATAGATAGTTTTCCATAACCAGCTCCAGGTATCGGCACCACCTAAATGAAATGCGGAAGGTATAGTTATTGCACCCGGATATTGAGCATCAACCCCTAAACTTAAATAATCTGGTTTGCCAATAATATAAGTAAGCGCAATTATGATGAGTCCCCCAAAAAACGGGATCAGCCATTTTATGCTGAAGATTTTTAAAAATAGCGCTTTTATTTCATGTACCATCAAAGCAAACAAATAACTGGCCAGCCCAAACGCAGCGGATGCTACAATAACTTTGACAAATAAAAGCAGATCAACCGGCAAATAAGCAGATAAAAAATAAGGTACATTAGGCATAACATCAATATGATATGCGGTGTGATGAATACCCCATGCAGCCACAGTTATGTCACCAATTATACTTGCAATAAGCGCAGGCAACAACGCATCATATTTTATGCGCCCTATGGTAAGAACTTCTATAGCGAATATGGCTCCGGTTAGTGGTGTGCCGAAAACAGCCCCAAAGCCCGCGGCTACGCCTGCTGTAAGCATCATGCGCATATCGTTACCCGTTAACTTGAACCATTTGCCGAACATACCTGCTATGCTGCCTCCTATTTGTACAGCCGTTCCCTCGCGCCCGGCCGAGCCACCAAATAAATGGGTAATAACGGTTGTTATTAAAATAATGGGGGCCATACGTTTTGGCACACCGCCACCGGGCTGGTGGATCTCGTCAATAATCAGGTTATTACCTTTTTCTGACGATTTACCCATCCACTGATAAATAAAATGAATAACTACTCCGGCTGCAGGTAACAAAAACAATAACCAGGTATGAGCAAATCTAAAATGTATGGCGGTGCTTAATAACCATAAAAATAATGCTACCACGCTACCAACAGCAATTGCTACCGGAAGAATTAATATAGTCCAGCGGATAGTATATTTTAATATGCCATAATGTTCAGAAGAAAAAATTTGCTTTTTCAATTCGTGAGGATACCGTGATAGTTTAGAAAGGATAATTTTGATTTTGTTCACCTGCATAATATTTTATACCTCAAGGATAACCTTAAGGTGAATTTGCAGGCGCCATCAGCAAACGCGGTTTTTAAAAGGAAGACACCATTTCCTGCTGCTAATATATAAATTTATTGAATGCAATTAAAATAAAAAGAGACGCAAAGTATTGCATCTCTACAGGGGTATATTATTTTATGGCTAGATATTAAGCCGATTTTCTACTATTACTCACCAATGCTGATTCATAAACTGCCGAAACTATTTCCCTTGCAGGAAATGTGTCGATAAAATCATGATCAATATGATCATAAACAACCTGGTGCGAAGGATCAATAACATAAGTTGCCAATAGAGGCACATTTGCATCGATACCTGAAAACCTGTTCCATGCTGGGTTATCTTCTGAATAGATCCTAAACTTTTTAGCTATTTCGTTATTCTTATCATAATAAAAGCTCAGCGACAAGCTATTCTCCCATGCTATTTTTTGGAGGCCGTTATCCTTTTCATCATTAATGATCAGCAGATTTCCGCCGTTTGCCCTTATTTCATGCTGCAGGGTGTTTAATTGCTTTAGTTGGCTTAACCCAACCTCTTTCCAATGATGCGAATAAAAGCTGATCACCAATGGCTTGTTCATCAAATGCCTTAACAAAACCGGGCCATGTGTTTCGGCGCCGTTATAAAATTGCTGCCAATGTTCATATAATGCGTTCAAAGTGAAATCCGGGATATAGTTTCCCGCTTTAACAGGTTTCAAAGGTTTATAGGATTTAAATTCAAAACTCAGTTCAGGAATAATTTCTGATAGTTCAAAAAATGGATATTTATTTGTAGTTGCTAACATTGCTTTATCATATTAAATTTTACATACTCACCGCAAAGCGGAATTAATTAACCAGAGTGATAATTAACAACAACGGCATAAACCGTATATAATCCTGTAATACTTAAACAGTAGGGTAATTTGAGTGTACAGATAATGTTGCATAATTTTATAATAAGGCAGTTAAAAATTCAGAAAATAATAGTGCGGATTGGAGATAGCTTAACAGCCAGAACAGCAACAACACATAGGCATCATCATATTTTTAAAACCTGAAGGCTTTAAAATATGGCGGGCGCAAATGATTGAATGATGTTGTTGCATTATATTAATAAGATTAACAATACAAATATACTATAATATCGATATATTTAGTATACATTAATTAAAATAAATACTATTACTCTAGTTTTAAGGTAATTAAAATAAATTAATGACAGATTTACCTATAGAATAAACATAACATCCGGCACAAAAAGCAAAGAATGACTCTAATAAAGCAAAAAATGAAAGCACCACAGCCAGGGAGGTGGCGATGATTATTTGATGAGAAAAAAATGAGATAAGTATAGCGGCTGCAAATATAAACCCTACCCAGGCAGCAAATCTTTTGGGTGCACGATCAACAGGTTTATGTTTAATTTTTAGTTGTTTTATTACCGCATCACTTAAAAAGCCTAATAAGCTGTACTTGCCAAGATTTAAGGCCCTTAAAGCAAAATCGAGCGATAAAAATGCGATGATAACCCAAAGGTTAGTAACCAAATAAACAACCGATAATACCAAAACAAAGAATGCTGTTAAGCGGGCTTTATTTTCGTTTATAGTTACAAAATCAATAGGACAATCCATATGCAAATATATAGAACCAGGATTTAACAGATTCAAGGATTAACATGAGATGTAATCTGTTAGTATCCTAAATCTGTTAAATCAACTGAATCCTGGTTCAATTATTTATTCGGCTGTGGGGTTAACCTCAAATAAGGTTTTATTAATTCAAAACCTTTTGGAAATTTAGCGGGGATATCTTCAGTTTTAATAGATGGTAATACTACAACTTTTTCACCATCTTTCCAGTCGGCCGGTGTGGCAACGCTATGGTTGGCTGTAAGTTGCAGCGAATCAATCACTCTTAAAATTTCCTGGAAATTTCTTCCGGTTGAAGCTGGGTAAGTAATGATCAGCTTGATTTTCTTATCAGGGCTTATAATAAAAAGTGATCTTACCGTAGCTGTTAATGATGCATTTGGATGGATCATATCATAAGCCTCGGCTATCTCCCTGTTCTCATCGGCAATAATTGGGAAATTAACTTCAACATTTTGTGTTTCGTTAATATCATTGATCCATAATTTATGCGATTCAACAGAATCAACACTCAAAGCAACTACTTTAACATTACGCTTGTCAAATTCATCTTTTAACGAAGCTGTTTTGCCTAGTTCGGTAGTACAAACCGGTGTATAATCTGCAGGATGTGAAAATAATACGCCCCAGCTATCGCCTAAAAATTCATAAAAATCGATTTCACCTAGTGAAGTCTTTGCTTTAAAGTTTGGTGCATCATCACCTAATCGTAAACTCATGATATGTTATTATTTGTGTTTTTAATGATTTCAATTTACCCGATGATATTTAAGCAGGCAAATATTTAAGCAAATGTAATAATTTTTTGGATTTACTATTAATCCTATGGAAATGATAGTTTATTTAAGGATATATTTACAATCCACAGACCAGGCATAGCACCTACCCTTCTTCATGCTTCGTGATTTTAATGATCACCCATTTCGAAGTTGGTGTATTGCTGGTTTTAGCAACAGTATCAATCGGTACTAAAACATTGGTTTCAGGATAATAAGTAGCTGTATTACCTTGCGGAATACTATAAGGTACGATCACAAACAAGCGTGCTACCCGTTCCCTACCACCATGATAATTAAACAGGTCAACCTTATCCCCTGCTTTAAATCCGGCATTTTCAATGTCTTTTGCGTTCATAAATATTACCCGGCGCTCATTATGAATACCACGGTAACGGTCATCCAAGCCATAAATAGTAGTATTAAACTGGTCATGGCTGCGGATAGTCATCATTACGTATTCGTCATCAGCCAGTTTATGATGCGTTAACTCTGTTATAGTAAATGGTATTTTGCCACCCATTTTTTCACCTTCATACTTACCATCACGGGCAGCATTGGGCAAATAAAAACCACCCGGCATTCGTACCCTTTTATTATAGTCTGTACAGCCCGGTATTACTTTTTCTATGGCATCGCGCACTGCATCGTAGCTTTTGGCAAACTTATCCCAGTCGACCACTGTATTTGAACCAAGGGTTGCTTTAGCGAGATTACACACGATTTGATTTTCGCTCATTAGATGTTTCGATACTGGTTTTAATATCCCCTTCGACATTTGTACAACACCCATAGAATTTTCACAACTCACCAATTGAGCTTCACCATTAATCATATCCTTGTCGCTTCGTGATAAAGTGGGCAGAATAATTGCCTCTTCGCCATGCACTAAATGAGTGCGGTTAAGTTTAGTTGAAACGCTCACAGTGAGCTTCATTTTCCTGAGGCCATCAGCAGTATAATTGGTATCAGACGTAGCTGAAAGAAAATTCCCTCCCATCGAAAAAAACACTTTTAATTTCCCCTCATGCATTGCTTTTATTGATTCTACTACATCAAAACCATGCGCTCGCGGCGGTTCAAAACCAAAAACTTCTTTTAGTTTATCCAATTGCTTTTCTGACGGCTTATCAAATATGAGCATTGTACGATTACCTTGCACATTACTATGCCCACGCACCGGGCACAAACCAGCCCCCGGCTTACCGATGCTGCCTTTAAGTATGGTTAGGTTTACAATTTCCTTTATGGTATCAACACCATTTTCATGCTGTGTTATCCCCATTGCCCAGCACGTAATAATGCGGGTTTTATGCTTCAGCATCTCGGCAGCCTGCTGTATTTGTTTGATTGGAACACCACATTCTTTTGAAAGTTCGTCTAAAGTATGCTGTTGCAGGCTATGTAAAAACTGGCTATAACCGGTTGTATTTTCTCTTATAAAATCCAGATCAAAAACCTTTCCGGGTTCTTCAACCTCCGCTTCGTAAAGTAATTTTTCAATGGCTTTAAGCAGGGCCATATCCCCGTTTATTTTTACCTGTAAATAAAGGTCGGCTAACTGCGTGTTGATACCCAATATACCTTTAACATTTTGCGGATTCTTAAAACCCATTAAACCGGCCTCATGCAAAGGGTTTATAGCGATGATCTTCGAACCGTTATCCTTAGCCTTTTGCAATGCTGTAAGCATGCGCGGATGATTGGTTCCCGGGTTTTGCCCCATAATAATAATTACATCCGTATCGTAAAAATCATTCAGCGTTACTGTACCTTTTCCTATACCGATAGTTGGGGTGAGTGCTGACCCAGACGACTCATGACACATATTTGAGCAATCGGGCAGGTTATTGGTACCAAACTCGCGCACAAATAACTGGTAGGTAAAAGATGCCTCGTTACTGGTACGCCCCGAAGTATAAAATGCAGCCTCGTTTGGTGATGACAGGCTATTTAAATGACCGGCTATCTTTTTAAAAGCATCATCCCAACTAATAGGCTCATAATGTGTACCGCCCTTGGGTAGATAAACAGGTTGGGCAATCCTTCCCTTTTTTCCTATTTCATAATCATTCAGTTTAGCTAGGTCTGCAATTGAATTTTGGGCGAAGAATTCACCGGTCAATTTTTTTGTGGTGGCTTCTTCGGCAAAGGCTTTAGCGCCATTCTCACAATACTCTGCAATTGGTGAGCGGTCATCATCCGGATCGGGCCATGCACAGCTTGAGCAATCAAATCCACCCTTTTTATTCATATGGAACAGTCCGTTCATACCACGGATCATTCCTGCTTCTTTTAAAACATCTTCCATTGCAGCCGTTACAGCTGGGATACCAGCAGCCCACTTTTTAGGCTCGGTTACCTTCAGCTCCAACAATTCTTCAGGATTTTCATCGGCCGGTTGCTCATTTTTCTGCTTGCTCATGTTATTTTGCTGCTGGGTTGGGATAATTATCACTCTGGTCTTCGGCAGTGGTATCAAGGCACACAAAATCCTTTTCAACTAATAATTCTACTCCCCCGTCTTTGTTTTCAAAACCTACACGATCAGAATTTATTAATTCATTTATCATTTTGCGCGACATGCACATAGTGATCTTGTTATCAATATAACTCGATGTCAACTCCCTCCCTTCTGTTAACTGCAAAGCATAAATAAGCGGGTTGCCCGCAAAATTTATTTGCTCTTCCAGGTAACCCTCTTTTGCCAAACGGGTAACATCAGTTTGGGTTAAACGATAACGTAACGAATCACTTTTAATGCGTAGTTTCATAGTCGGGTATTAAAATTCGATTTGCTGCGGTATAAATATTAAAACGTTCATTACGTAAAAACCCTATCAGGGTTATGTTAAATTCTTCGGCCAATTGTACAGCCAGACTTGACGGGGCACCCACCGCAGCTATTATAGTTATGCCCGCCATTGCCGCCTTTTGCACCAGTTCAAAACTCGCTCGCCCACTTAACAGCAAAATGTTTTTATTTAAAGGCAGCCGGTTTTCATTTAAAGCTGCGCCGATCAGTTTATCCAAGGCATTGTGCCTTCCAACATCTTCCCGCACTAATAACAATTCACCATTAGCAGTGAATAAAGCTGAGGCATGCAATCCGCCCGTATCAGCAAATACTTTTTGGTGCTTACTTAATATAGCCGGTAATTGGTGTAATAAACTGGCATTTATAAAATTATCGTCCTGCAGCACATTATCATAAACACTTACCGTGCGAATAGCACTTATAGAACCTTTACCGCACACACCGCAGCTTGAAGTAGTATAAAAATTGCGATCAGCATTACGCAGATTGGGTACGATATCTTCACTTAAAGTTACCTGTATCACATTTTCTTTATTTTCGGCACAAGCTATAAAACAATGATCAGTCGCTGTAATGTCTTCTTGTTTTTGGATAATACCTTCAGTAAATAGAAAACCAATGGCCAGTTCAACATCGTGGCCGGGTGTACGCATGGTAACAGAAACGTTTTGTATCTTTCTACTTTCTGTTGGGCCATGCTCGAGCCTGATCTCTAAAGGTTCCTCAATTGCAAGCGAATCTGATGTTTCAGTACTTGCAGCCTTACTTACTTTGGTAATAGGTAACTGTGTAATTGAACTGGCCGACATATTCAAATATACAATTTAAGCCAGTTTATTGTTCTGCTTTTTGGCGTTAAAATCGCATATTTGATTTAATTTTAAACAAAGGGTGCAATAGTTTGTCAACACCAATAAATAAAACAAATGAAGATCAATGTACTCGCGTTTGGAATAGCAAAGGATATTTTTGGCAAACCGTCTGTTAGTTTGGAGCTGGCCAATGATGCTAATGTATATAACTTGAAATATTCGTTAGAGCATCAATATCCACGTTTAAAACAACTGGCATCGTACATGATTGCGGTTAACAACGAATATGCACTGCCAGGAGACACTATACACGAAAGTGACGAAATAGCTATAATACCACCGGTAAGCGGTGGATAACCCTTTCGAACAATCCATACAAATCATTTTGCAAACAGACATCCAAATATTAGCCCAGCCTCTTAACATACAATCCTGTATTGATTCGGTTATGCTGCCTGAATCGGGTGGTATTGATGTATTTATTGGTACAGTTCGGAACGCCACAAAGGGAAAAGCTGTAGTACATTTAGAGTTTGAGGCTTACGAAAAAATGGCCTTGGCTGAAATGAAGAAAATAGCAGATCAGGCTTGCGAAAAATGGCCGATTCAAAAATTATTAATACACCATCGTACAGGTGTGTTAGCAGTTGGCGAGGTCCCCGTGATAATTGCTGTATCTGCGGCACATCGCGATGCTGCTTTTGAAGCCTGTCGTTATATTATTGATATGCTAAAAAAAACCGTACCTATCTGGAAAAAAGAGATTTTTGAGGATGGCGAAGTTTGGGTAGCAGCGCATCCATAATACCTGTGATTTTATTTATCACTTTCAAACCAGGCTCCTAACCCGCCTTCCAATGAATATACCTGAGTATGGGGAAATTTCTGTTTGATCATTTTTACAGCTTCGCCGCTTCGTTTGCCTGATGAGCAGTATAATACTTTAACCACGCCATTATTAATGTAGTCCCAGTTATCTTCCAGCTCATCGGCTTCAATATGTGTGCCGCCAATGTCGATTGCATCACGTTCCTGATCGTTACGTATATCAATCAATTCAAGAGAATTATTCAGTAATCCTTTTTTAACGTCGCTGACCGACATGGTGGGAACATTAAATGTATCTGTTAAGGCAGTAATATTTGTTCTGCTCCTGTTTCCTATTTTAATAACGCGGCTTTGCATACTAAATGCATCAAATATCAAAACTTTACCTGCTAATAGTTCACCTGTTTTTGTAATATATTTTATCACCTCATTAGCTTGCATACAACCAATTATTCCTGCCAGAGTAGGTATAACTCCACCTTCAGCACAACCGGGTATCTGAGTGGCGTTTACCTGCGGAAAAAGGTCACGATAGTTGGACGATGCTATACCATTTTCATTTTTCACATTCCATATTGCTACCTGGCCCTCAAACTGGTAAATAGCACCATATACAATCGGCTTACCGCCTAATACACAAGCATCATTAAGCAGATAGCGGGTTTCGAAGTTATCGGTACAATCAATTATGATATCATACTGACTGATAAGATCTATTACGTTATCTGAAACAACTTTTACATCATGCACAATTACCTCAATAACCGGATTTTGTTTTTGCAGATGTTTAGCAGCTACAATTGCTTTTCCCAACCCGGCATCACCAGGTGTAAATAATATTTGGCGATGCAGGTTACTTATTGAAATTACATCATAATCGGCTATACCCACGGTACCTACACCTGCTGCAGCCAGATATTGGGCCGCAGGGCAACCCAAACCACCCGCGCCAACCACCAACGCTTTGGCTTTTTGCAAAAGTACCTGAGCAGCCTCTCCAAAACCGGGCAATACCATTTGGCAACTATATCGTGAGAAATCGGTATCCATTATGCTGTAGCAATTTTTTGATGAAGCACTCTTTTTATTCTTTCAAGCTCATCTGGTGTATTAACATTGGTTAAAGCATCTGCATTTGGTGCTTTTAATAATTTAGGCTCTGTGTTGATCAAAACCTTACGCGGGCATGAATAACCTTGCGCCAAAAACGACAATAATACCGGGTAACTTTTTGGCTCCCAAATAGTGATCAATGGTTCGGGAAATTCATTTATCTCGCTATTAAATGCTGTTGCTATGGCTGAACTATCGCGATTAGCTACCAAATATGCTATTGTATCCAAATCAAGCAAAGGCAGATCACAGGCAACAACCAGCCAGGCACTATCAGGTTTTTCGCGAAAGGCTGATAATATAGCTCCGTATGGCCCTAAATTGGTGAATGTATCAGTCAGAACCGGATATTCTTCCACCATCTCCTTTTGCGGCGAACTGAGCGAAATGAAAACCTCATTGCAATAGGTCCTTAGCATATCAGCCATATAATAGCGCTGTTCTTTATCATACCACTTTACCGTACCCTTATCAAAACCCATACGCATGCTTTTACCGCCAGCTAACACCAAACCATTTAATATAGGTTTTGCATGTTCCATTTGGGCAGTAAAAAAGCTGATTATCTTTTCCGTTTCATTAAGTCTGTATATTGGTATCTGCTGCCAGTTAGGAATTACTTCTTTTATAAAATCAAAAACATCATCGGCATTATCGGCCAATAACAGCAACTGCACATTGGTAAGCTGGTCAACTCTTTTTTGTAGTGATGCTTTTTTGTTTAAATCGATAATTACCATCTGGGATTTAGCCTGTTGATGGTTGCCGTTAACCAGCACCAGATCGGCATCAGCAAATAACTGTTTTTGTTTGAATGGAGTTAAAGTTGTATTATAATTGAACTGCTGATAATTTACTTGATCAGTATATTCCAGTGAAGCTCCGCTTGCCAAACGGCCCGGCAATAAGGTTATATCATCATTGTGTGATGTATCCGCGTAAGCACATTTATAAACGGGTGATAACGACTGTATGATCTTATCAGCCAGTATTTTTATGGTTGTGCATGGCGCGCCGACAATAGCCCATTCATTCCGGGCAAAATTACCGGTAGATGGCCGTGCCAGATCGGTATGCTTTTTATGGCCTTTTGAAATCACGTTTACCTCCTGTTTTTGCTATCAGTTTGGTTTCCTTTATCACAATATCATGGCTAAGTGCTTTACACATATCATATATGGTTAGTGCTGCGATTGATGCACCTACCAAAGCCTCCATCTCCACTCCTGTTTTAGCGGTGATGCTTGCTGTGCAGTTAATAACCACTTCATTATCATTATTTACCTGGATATCGATCTTACAATTATCCAAGCCCAGCGGATGACAAAGTGGTATAAGGTCACCTGTTTTTTTGGCTGCCATAATTCCTGCTATAATAGCAGTTTGAAATACCGAGCCCTTTTTAGTTTGCAGATCGCCATTTTCCAGCTGACTTAAAACCTCATCAGGCAACAGAACAATACTTTGTGCAATAGCTGTGCGCTGCGAAATAATCTTCTCACTTACATCAACCATAGTTGCCCGGCCTTGTTCATCCAGATGAGTTAAAACTTTCTCGCTCATATTAAAATAACTCATTAAATGGCCAAATCTTATAGACTTCACCCTTTTTAAAATCGTTTTTTTCTAAAGGCAGTTCCATAAAGGCGTTGGCATCTGCTAAGTTAGCAAAATCACCTGACCCATTACCTTCTGTTGGCGTAGCCATTAGTTGCCCTTTTGTATCCAGGTGCAGTTTAACCTGCAAATAATATTCTAATTGTGGCTGAAAATTAAAGTCGTTATTCAAAACTGCATAGGTCGCTGGCTTGGCCTTTAAACCTAATGTCGCCTGCAACCAGGTTAAAAAGTAACGATGCAAGCACATAAACGTTGCTACGGGATTACCCGGAAAAGCAAAAACAACTACTCCATTATCATGTTTACCAAACCAAAATGGCTTGCCCGGCCTTTGTGCTACTTTGTGAAAAAGCTGTTGCACTTGTAATTCTTCCAGTGCTTTTGGGATGTAGTCGAACTTACCCATTGAGATGCCACCGCTTAGCAATATTACATCAAAATTTTGCAGGCACTGCTGTATCATTTTTTTGGTAATCTCAGGATCATCAGGAATGTGCAGCATAGCCGCTTCAATATTATGCTGCTGCAAAACGGCTTTTACGGTATAATTATTTGACCGCCTGATCTGGTATAGCAACGGTGTTTCTTCTACTTCAACCAGTTCATCGCCCGAAGAAATAATTACTACTCTCGGTAATTTCTTCACCCGCAGTTCTGTTTCGCCTACCGATGCTACTAAACTGATAATAGCCGGAGTGATCAACTGGCCTTGCCCGGCCACAATTTCGTGTTGTTTTTTATCGCTACCCTGAAAATGAATATTTTGGCCTTTTTTTATAGAATTTTGCTTAACCAATATACTGGCCAAACCCGCTCTTATTTCAAGGTCTTCATAACGTATAACTGTATCAACCGTTGGCGGCAAAGCAGCCCCGGTCATAATTTCAATACAATGGTCTAATTCCGTGATTTCTGTGGGAGAATCGCCTGCTGCCTGTGTAGCTTTAATGTGAAATGAATTTACACCACTTTCGATAGCATGGTGTTTAACAGCAATACCATCCATCGTTACACGGTTAAATGGCGGAAGATCCCTATCGGCTTTAATATCTTCAGCTAATACTCTGCCTAAAGTTAGTTCAAATGGCATAATTTCTGCACTATAATTCCTTAGCTCTAACTGTATTATTTTCTCGGCCTCTCCTACAGTAATCATGTGTTATTATATTTATAATTTATCCGCCGATGGAGGCCATCGATTCGTGTATACCCATATTTTCTGTTAACCGCTCTGCTTCCCATCCATCTTTTACTCTGTTATTAAACACATTTAAAAAGCGTTCTTTTATAGCCGCGTCATTTATACCCAACCGCATCAGATCTTTAATATTTAATACCCCATTATCATACAGGCAATTTTTCAATGTTCCCTGCGGGGTTATACGAATGCGGTTACAGGTTCCGCAAAATGTGCGGGAATAAGCAGCTATAATACCAACGCTCCCTTTATGACCAGGAATATGATAATTATACGATGTTGAATAAGCAGGATCTTCGACCTTCCTGATTTCGGGAAAATTATCCTTTATCTCATCTAAAATACGGATGTAATCCCATTTCAGTCCTTCATAAACATGCCCATCGCCATTAAAGGGCATTTCTTCAATAAATCTTACGCTTACAGGTAAGTTTTTAGTCAGCTCAACCAGCGGGGTAATATCCTGTGTATTTTTACCGTCCATTACTACGGCATTAATTTTCACTTCAATATCGTGCTTCAGTAACTCATTCAAAGTTTTCATTACTGCCGAAAATTCGTCGCGGCGCGTTATCGCAAAAAAACGACTAGCATCTAAAGTATCCAGACTAAGATTTACTGAATTAATACCAATGCTTTTTAACTGACCAACATAAGGCGCAGTTAACACGCCATTGGTAGTTATACTAAGCTCATCTAATCCCTTAAGTTCAGATAAAGAAGTTAAAAGCTTCATAATATCCTTGCGGATAAATGGCTCGCCGCCAGTAATGCGTATTTTTTTGATACCCATATCAACCAGTAGCGTACAAGCCCGCAGCATTTCCTCGTAACTCATTAGTTCAGTACGTGAGAGCCAGTTAAGGCCATCCTCGGGCATGCAGTAAAAGCAACGCAGGTTACACCGGTCTGTTACAGCCAGTCGAAGGTAATTAATTGTTCTTCCGTGATTATCTAAAAGCAAATGCTAAATATTTATGATGCCAATAAAATAACAGTAATTAAACTATTAAGTTTGACACAGTATCTGTGTAAAATTAAGGATTAGATTTTATTGATGTGTGCTTTTACACTCTTTTGTTACTTTACAACACTAAATTTATACTCCGAAGTAGTTTTATAAACCTCACCCGGTTTTAAAACAGTTGAAGGAAAGTTTGATTGATTTGGTGAATCCGGGTAATGCTGGGTTTCCATAGCGAAGGCAGTTCTAAAATCATCCTGATTGCCATTTTTCATTTTGTTTTTACCTTGCATAAAATTGCCGCAATAAAACTGCATACCGGGTTCATCGGTAAATACACTCATTTCTATCCCGCTTTTATCGCCAATAGCAATTGCAACAGGAGTTTCATACGCATGTTTATTTAATACATAGTTATGATCATACCCCCTGCCATAATTCAGTTGCTGATTATCGTCATTTACTCTTGAACCAATTATTGCAGGTTGATTAAAATCAAATGGCGTGCCTGCCACAGGTTCTAGTATTCCTGTTGGTATTAAATCAGAATCAATTGGTGTAATGTGATCGGCGAAGATTTGTACTGAATGGTTCAAAATACTACCGCTATTTGCACCATTCAGATTAAAATATGGATGACTGGTTAAATTTAACACCGTAGTTTTATCGGTTGTGGCTTCGTAATTAATTTTCAGCGCATTATCCTCTGTAAGCGTATAAGTTACTTTAACATTCAAATTACCCGGAAAACCACCTTCCATATCTTTTGACAAATATTTAAGTTCCAAAGTTGTTAAATTAACTTGTTTTGCATCCCACACTACCTCATGAAAACCCGGGCTACCGCCGTGTAATGTGTTGGGAGGATCATTAGTTACAAGCGTATATTCCTTGTTATCCAATGTGAATCTACCGTTTGCAATACGATTGCCGAACCTGCCAATGATGCTACCATAATAAGAGCCTTTTGCTGCTTCACATCCTTCTATACTACCAAGTCCTTCAACTACATCAATCAGCTTTCCTGTTCTATCAGGCACCTGCAACCCCACTATACAGCCACCATAATTGGTTATAGCCGCTTGTACTCCATTATTGTTTTTTAATATGAATAAGTATGTGTGTTTGCCCTCTATGTTTTTTTCAAAAGCTGATGTCTCGGGTAATTCAGAATTATATACGGTAAATGTCATTTTATAGCGTTAGTTCTTCAAAAATGATAAAAAATGTAGAACTTCTATCATTTAAAATCTAATCCGTCATCTTCAATTACAGCAGTTTCACATATATAAGTTGGTATAATACCAGTGGCTGTTATACGGGTGTCCAGATCTTTTTGTAAAGTGTTGCCTGTTAATACCAACACGGTATCAAAACCAAATTTATTGCCGCCTAATATATCGGTATTCAACGTATCGCCAACCATTACTATTTCGCTTTTGCTAACAGATGAATGAGCACGCACCAGGTCATAAGCAAACATAAACATTTGCGAATCGGGCTTGCCAAACCTTATAAACTGCTTTCCTACCACACTTTCAATCATTGCAGCTATACCACCTATGGCAATAGATACATCACTTTTAGTAAGCGGATACGCACGATCAGTATTAGCCACTATAACCGGTATAGTACGCTTACGTATCAGGTTTACAGTTTTGTTCAAGTCTTTCGCCCAGTCGAAACCCTCATCATCTAAAAACACCAATGCATTTACCTTGTCTATATTGCTGTCATCTATTTCACTTACAGGTAAAGTATTCAAACCCTGGCTTTCAATATAATGCGCGGAATTTACGGTACCCAGATAAGCCACAATACCATCACGCACTTTCAAATCAAGATACTCTTTGGTAAGCATTCCTGATGATACTATCCTGTCGGCATTTATAAAGTTCAGGCCTCCCCTGTGGTAGCTTTCTGCCAGTTGTGCCGGGCTTCGGGATGCATCGTTGGTTACTATATAATATTCTTTACCCTGTGCTTCCAGATAGGCGAATGTTCTTTCAATTCCAGGTAATAAACCATTGTAAGTTTTAAGCACGCCAAATGCATCGAAGAAAATTACTTTGTATTTATCAATAATAGATTTAAAGTTATCGGTCCGCTGCATTGGTTATTGGTTTAGTTAAGATTAGTTCAATTTTAAGGCATTAATTATTTTTTCTGCATCAAAATCCCGGTCGACAGATGGCAAGTAAATATCGAATGCCTCTGCCTGCAATTTTTTAGCATATTGTTCATTAAAAAAGTATTTACCGTCCTTAATCACATAATTTAATATAAAAAAGCGGTAACTCTCTTTTAAAAAACGAACTTCATCAGCAGTTAATGGATTTACTTTATGATATTCTTCAAGGAATATAATAAACCGGTCTTCCATCATGGTATTGATCACATAGCTGAACACTGTACGATCGCCTATATCTGATACTACCCTGCTTAAAAAATAAAAATCAAGCATGCGGTAACTCATCCTGAACCAATCATAGTCCCAACGTGAATAAAGCTCAGAATTAGGGCCAACAGAAAAATTGCCAATATTCCAGTCGATAAAAACCGGGATAGTTTCAAATGACCTCATATTATAGTTTGAACGATTTTTAAGGAACAGATCGCAATGATATTTCAAAAAATCCGCCTGCATAGCTGATCCAAATTGCTTTTCATTGATTTCGAGTTGCTGTTGCAAAGCATAAATATCGGTACGCAATGTTTTAGATGATTTTGGTAATACATTCCTGATCCGTGAGCAGGCTTTATGAAATTTCCCAATCTGCTGACCCAGTTTACGGATATGTTCTTCGTCCAATCTGCGTGGCAATCTATCCATAATGCGAGTTGGGTTATAGAAAACTACCCATACATCTGTTTTACTATGCTTATGCCGGTAAATATAAACCCGGTTATTTTTTAAAAGCGACTTGGCTAAAAAGTTCTCAAAAGGATATAGCAGGTTATTTGATAAGCTATGGATGATCCGGTGATCCTCTTTAAAATGTTCATACTTGCCAAAATTTGAAAGCTTAGCGATGATAATATCATCATCATCAAAAGTTATACGATAAACATGGTTGGTTGATACCATTGCGCTGATGTCTTCAATACTTTTTATAGTTTTTGAAGCATCATAGCCCTCCCATGCTTTTTTTATTATGTTAGAATAGTCCATTGTTTGTGGTGGTAGTACGTGAACCCTAATTTTTAGAATTTAGGAATTCAGAATTATAATCTGGCTAAATTCTAAATAAATCCATCAAATACAAGAATCCCAAGTCAATTATATTATCTCAAAATACCGCTTCAGCTCCCAATCGGTAACGCTTTTGGCAAACTGACGGTGCTCCCATAGGCGGGTTTGTGTAAAATGCTCAACAAAGGTTTCGCCGAATAATTCTTTAGCAATGGGTGAATTTTTCATTAGAATAGCTGCATCATACAGGTTGGAAGACAGTTTGCCATTTCTTATATCCTGGTAACCATTGCCTGTGGTTGCCGGAATTTTCAACTCTAGTTTATTTTTAATCCCATATAATCCTGAAGCTAAAGCTGCAGCCATAGCCAGGTATGGATTGGTGTCAGAACCAGGGATGCGGGTTTCAAGTCGTGTATATGCAGCCGATGGATTTAGTACACGCAATGCTGTGGTACGGTTATCCAAACCCCATGTAATTGTGGTTGGTGCCCACGCGCCTTCAACAAGGCGTTTGTAGCTGTTAATGGTTGGCGCATACATAGGTAATATATAAGGCATACAATAGAGCTGACCAGCCAGGTAATGCTTGAACAGATCGCTCATATTATGCTCATCATCAGCACTGTAAAAAAGGTTTTCGATTTTATCTTTACTCCACAGGCTTTGATGAATGTGTCCGCTGCAACCCGGTAGCGTTTCTGTCCATTTAGCCATAAATGAGGCCATTATACCATGTTTATAGGCAATTTCTTTTACCGCGGTTTTAAACAATACAGCTTTATCGGCAGCTTGCAAAATATGATCATGTAGAATGGCCGCCTCATATACGCCCGGCCCTGTTTCTGTATGTAAACCCTCTATTGGAATATTAAACTGCAATAGCAAATTAAACAGATCATAATAAAATTCACTTTGCTGCGATATGCGTAAAATAGAATATCCGAACATGCCCGGCGTTAAGGTTTGCAGCTTTGTAAACTCTTTATCTTTTATTGATTGCGGTGTTTCTCTAAAATTGAACCATTCAAATTCCTGCGAAAATTCAGGGTGATAACCCATATTCTCGCAATCCTTAGCAATACGTTTTAATAAGCTGCGTACACAAACCGCAAGATCATTCCCATCAGCTTTACTAAAATCAGCTAAAAAAAACGGGATATTATCCTGCCAGGGCACGGTGCGGAAGGTTGAAAGATCGATCCGGCATTGCTGATCAGGATAACCGGTATGCCAACCTGTAACTTCCACATTGTCATAAGTACCATCGCTGCTATCCCAGCCAAAAACCACATCGCAAAAGCCATAGCCATTGCGCATGCCGTCAATAAATTTTTTATGATGGATTACTTTCCCACGCAAAATGCCATCAGTATCAGCAAATGCGAATTTTATTTTCTTTATATCGTTCTCTTTTAGATAGGTTATGATCTGATCTTCATTCATACGGCATAGAATATTTCTATTTGCAAGTTAAGCAACTTAAACGTAAAGCGTAAAACAATAAAAAAACAACATTATTTATAGCAGCGTAAAGTATTGCTACAGCAGGTATCTTTGTTTAGCAATAATTTATTAATGGAACAAACTGTTGATTATCTATTTGTTTACGGAACGCTACTTGACGAAGACAATGAATTTGCTAAACATTTGAAGGATAACTGCACTTTTCATGACGATGGAAGGTTCAAAGGTCGTTTATATGATATTGGCGAATATCCAGGAGCAATAGCTGATAGCAATTATCATAGCTATGTATATGGCAGTATTTTTACAATCAATAATATAACAAAAGTGTTGAAATATATCGATGATTATGAAGGCTATGGCGATGAACAGGATCAGCCCAATTTATTCATAAGGCAGCTAATGGGAATAGAAGCAACTAACGGAATAATTAACTGCTGGGTGTATTTATACAATTTACCCGTTGATGGTTTTAAATTGATCGAATCAGGAAACTATCTGACTTATAAAAACAAAAAATCCTCCTGATCATACAATCAGGAGGATTTAAAATTAAAACGCTTAGCGTATTAAACTTTTGCTGATTTTACAGTTTTAATGATAACAGCAGCTACTTTGTATGGATCGGCAGCTGAGTTAGGGCGACGATCTTCCAGGTAACCATTCCATCCTTTTTGTACAGTGTACAAAGGAATACGGATTGATGCACCACGATCAGATACACCATAGCTGTAATCATGTATTGAAGCAGTTTCGTGTTTACCGGTTAAACGCTGATCGTTATCAGCACCGTAAACAGCAATATGTTCTGCAATAACCGGGCGGAAAGCTTCGCATATAATATCATATGTTGCTTTGCTGCCTGCGGTTCTTAAAGTAGTGTTTGAGAAGTTAGCGTGCATACCTGAACCGTTCCAGTCAAGCTGACCAAGCGGTTTGCAATGCCAGTTGATAGAAACGTCATAACTTTCGCCAATTCTTTCTAATAAATAACGTGCTACCCAAATCTGGTCACCAGCTTCTTTAGCGCCTTTGGCGAAGATCTGGAATTCCCATTGGCCGGCAGCAACTTCAGCGTTGATACCTTCAACATTTAAGCCTGCTTCTAAACAAGCATCAAGGTGTTCTTCAACAATATCTCTGCCGTAAGCATTTTTAGCACCTACTGAACAGTAGTATGGACCTTGTGGCGCAGGGTAACCTGATGCCGGGAAACCAAGTGGTTTGTTGGTTTCAGGATCCCATAAAAAGTACTCTTGCTCAAAACCGAACCAGAAATCATTATCATCATCCTGAATTAAAGCACGGCCATTTGATTCGTGAGGAGCTCCGGTTGAATCCATAACTTCGCACATTACTAAGTAACCATCTTTTCTTTGCGGATCAACACAAATAAATACTGGTTTCAAAATACAATCAGATGAACCTCCGGGTGCTTGCTCGGTCGATGAACCGTCAAAGCTCCAAAGTGGGCAGTCTTCTAATTTGCCACTAAAGTCTTTTTCAATTTTTGTTTTGCTACGCAGGCTTTGAGTTGGTTTGTAACCATCAAGCCAGATGTATTCTAATTTTGCTGCCATTGGGTAATTTATTTTCTAATGATTGGTTCAAAAAATAGTTTTTGTACTGTTTAATTCAATTATGAAGGCGAATTTAAATTATTTTTACAAAATCCATCATAAAAATATGAAAAAATTATATTTTTTTTCAAAATCAGGTATTATCTCTGTCTAAAAGCGAAAAATAATCGCAAACAAAAATTAAATCCATAAAATTATAATACTATTTATCGAAATGATTAATAATATTAAGGCAAAAGCTAAAAATATACAATTTAATAAAACGACGATTTTCGCTTTATCGTACAGCTTGTTATGGCTATTTATTGAGCGTAACCATATTGTTATATTTTAATTTAATTAGGTCGCCTGTTATAAAATTTTCTTAAAATTGCCTGACTTTAAAATTCTATCTATTAAACTGGTCGCGAAGCAATATTTACCCAGCAATTAGCAAGTAAATATTTTTGATAGCTGAACACAAATGTTTCTTTCTATAAAAATTAAATAATACATATGAAAATCACAGTAGTTGGTGCCGGAGCCGTTGGCGCAACTTGCGCTGATAACATCGCAAGAAAAGAATTAGCTGAAGAACTTATTTTATTAGACATCCGCGAAGGTTTTGCCGAAGGCAAAGCTATCGATATGATGCAAACCTCGGCCCTGCTGGGTTTTGATACGAAGATCAAGGGGGTTACCAATGATTATGCTGCAACAGCAGATTCAGAAGTTGTAGTAATAACTTCAGGCTTGCCACGTAAACCAGGCATGACCCGTGAAGAATTAATAGGTGTTAATGCAGGTATTGTTAAAACCGTTACCGAAAGTATTTTAAAACATTCGCCAAATACTATCATCATTGTAGTTTCAAACCCAATGGATACCATGAACTACCTTACGCTTAAAACTTCAGGTTTACCAAAGAATCGTATTTTAGGTATGGGTGGTGCTTTGGATTCATCAAGATTTAAATACTACCTGAGCCAGGAACTGGGTTGTTCTCCTGCTGATCTAAATGCAGTAGTCATCGGCGGCCACGGTGATACCACCATGATCCCCTTAATTAAACATGCTACCTGGAACAGCATCCCGGTAACACAATTTTTAAGCCAGGAGCAACAGGATAAAATTGTTAAAGCTACAATGGTTGGCGGCGCAACTTTAACCGGTTTAATTGGTACTTCAGCATGGTACGCACCTGGTGCAGGTACCGCATTTATGGTTGAAGCTATTGTACGCGACCAAAAGAAATTACTTTCATGCGGTGTGGCCTTAGATGGCGAATACGGTCAGAAAGATATTTCATTGGTAGTACCTGTTATATTAGGCAAAAACGGTTGGGAAAAAATAGTTGACTTTAAACTAAGCGATACCGAACAAGCAGAATTTAACAAAAGCGCTGATGCGGTTAGAAATATGAACCAGGTATTGAGCGATACTGGAGTAATATAAGAATTACAGAATTTAATTAAAACAGAAACGGCTTCTCAAAAGGAAGCCGTTTCTGTTATGAAATGAATCTTAATAATTTGATTTATCAGTATAATTGTAAAAATTTACTGGAATTATATAACGCACACGCGTTGGTATGCCATATTGCATTTCAGGTGTCCACATTGGCATCATTCTTATAACTCTCAAAGCTTCTTCATTTAAACAAGGCACATCTCCACTAGCCAGTTGCACATTAGTAATAGCGCCATTTGTTTCGATAATAAAAGAAACACGAACAATACTTGTAATATTATGCTGTTTGGCAAATTCAGGGTATTGGATATTCTTTTTCAAAAATACAAAGAGGTTATCCATTCCCCCATCGTACATTGGCTTAACCTCAAATTGCTTAAATTTATATTGTTTACCCGATTTTAAATAACTAATACCAGATATTAGAACATCTTTTCGGAATGTACAAACATAGTTTGCAGTATCGCTAATCATTCCTCGCCACTCACCATCCTTTTTATTCTTTTTTATATCTCCCTCTTCTTTCACTTTTTTAAAATCCTCATCAAAAACAATTAAATGCCCTGTACCATTTGTAACTAATAATTTCCCTGTGGAATCCCGGGCTTCAATTAATTGAGCTCCATCATATTTATCGATTTTTAAAATTGTGTATATTTCCCCATTAGGATAATAATTTGTTATATTTCCACTAAGACGACCATTACTATACTCTATACTACTTTTGCGCTTTCCATTAGGAAAATAACTAATACTGGTACCATCTAAAGTTAAATATCTTGTTCCTGTTAATGACGTAGCCACCATTTTTGGTTTTCCGTTAAAATAGAAATCATAAACTCTGAATAAATTTTTATTTACGCTCGTATCTGGCGACATAATAAATCTAAAATAATCAGCGCTATCTTTATTATTTACGACCTGCCCTGAATTTTTCAAATAAACCAATAGTGTATCAGGAGTTGCCCTTACTGTTTGAAAACATAATAATCCTAAAAGCAAACTCAGCAATCCTTTTATCATAGCTATAATTAATTGGTACCGTAATATTATAAAAAATTTGCAAGAAAAATATTTTATAATATTAATGCAAAATATGCCTTAGCACAGTAATAAAAGCTCTTTATGTGGTGATAATCAAAATACAGCATAAAATAATAGTATCATAATCAAAACATTTATCGCCGATTTACATTTAGCATCTTAGCATTTATACAATTAAATGTGCCGATACCATTATAAATTATGCAGTTAAAAAAGAAACACATAACGCTGCTCCTATTATTACTTTTTAGCTGCATTAATATTTATGCACAGGATAGTACGCTGATTGGCAAAACCATAAAATGGAATTTGGTAAAGTGTATTGACTATGCCAAAAAGAACAATATTCAGATAAACAGTATCCGACTCAACCAGCAAACCAGTCAGCAGCAATTTTTACTAGCAAAAGCATCGCGGTTACCCAACCTTTCGGCTACTGTAGGCGAAACAGTTGCCCATGGCAATAATGTTACTTCATATAACGGCACATTAGGTTCCAGATTTACTACACAGGGTTCCTATGGCGTAAATTCCAACGTAACTTTATTTAATGGCGGTTTAATTAACAATACTATTTCGCAGGCGAACCTTGCTGTTGAACAGGCAAATTACGCCATCCTGCAACAGGAAAATGACATTACCTTACAAATAACCCAGGCCTACCTCGCTATTTTGTTAGACAAGGAAAACCTGATATATGATACCGACCTGGTAAATACATCAATAGCGCAAACCAAGCTGGAGCAGCAACGCTATGACGTAGGCAGCGTAGCTCGTAAAGACTTAATTCAATTACAAGCACAACAAGCGGCAGATCAATATACATTAGTAAATCAGCAAAATACAGAACGTGGTGATCTGCTTACTTTAAAACAACTTTTGCTCTTACCTACCGATACCCATTTTGATGTTTTTAAACCCGATACGCTCGCGCCAAGTGATACTACCGCCACATCCCTTCGCGAAGCCGAAGATATAGCCCTTAAAAATCGCCCCGAAGTAAAGAACAGTCAGTTAGGTGTACAAATCGCGCAGTATGGTGTTAAAATGGCACAGGCTGGTTACTTGCCAAGTCTGGTTGCCGGCGCAGGTGTTTCATCGGGCTATGTAAATGGAAACCCTTCCTTTTTTTCACAGCTTAACTCCAATTTTTACCAGGATATAGGAGTCACACTTGCTATACCTATTTTCACCAAAAGGGTAGTTAAAACACAGGTTGAAGAAGCCAAAATAAACGTTGAACAAGCTGATCTGACGCTTAGCGATACCAGGATCGTTTTATCACAAACAGTTGAGCGTGCTTATTTGAATTTTCAGAATGCAAAAAGCCAGTTTGATGCTGCCGAAGTGGAATATAAATACAACCAGGAAAGCTACCGTATTGCCAGCGAACAATTAAAAGTAGGTGTTGCCAGTATAGTAGACTTTTTACTTCAAAAAAATCTGTTTATACAATCGCAGCAGGCCTTTGTGCAGGCTAAATACAATGTAATTCTAACGTTAAAAATATATGATTTCTACAAAGGAATTCCTATTAAATTATAATCCGGTGCTATCATGAAAAGCAATTACAAAACAATATTGATCATAGCAGGAATAGCCTTAGCGTTATTTTTGATCTGGTTTTTTTTAATAAGAAAAAAAACAGCACCTGTAGTATTGCAAACCGCTCAACCAACTTACGGTTACATTGCAACAAGTGTAACCGCAACCGGTAAAATTGAACCTGTGGATACAGTAAGTGTGGGTACGCAGGTTTCAGGTACTTTACAGTATCTGTATGTCGATTTTAATTCCAAGGTAAAGAAAGGTGAATTGATAGCTTCACTTGATAAGACTTTGCTACAGGCAGCCGTTGATCAGAATAAGGGAAACCTGCTGAATGCACAAAGTCAGATGATCCTCCAAAAAAACAACTATAACCGTCAAAACATACTTTATAAAACCGATGCTATTAGCAAAGCTGATTATGATTCGGCGGTATCAGCTTATTCATCAGCAAAGGCTAATGTTGATGCAGCAGCGGCTACGGTACGTTCGGCCCAAAAGAATTTGTCGTATGCTGATATCTATTCACCTATTGATGGTGTGGTACTTAACCGAAGCATAAGTGTTGGCCAAACTGTTGCAGCATCATTCAGCACACCAACCCTATTTGTAATCGCAAAGGACATTACAAAAATGCAGGTAGAAGCAAATGTTGATGAAGCCGATATTGGCGATGTTGCCGAAGGTCAGCGTGTTGCTTTCACTGTTGATGCTTTTATTAACGATCAGTTTGCGGGCACGGTTGAAGATATCCGGCTGCATCCGACGGTCTCGGCAAACGTAGTTACCTATACCACCATAATTAATGCCCCAAATGCCGATATGAAGCTAAAACCCGGCATGACGGCAAACATCATTATTTATACAAAAGAGGTTAACAATGCCATGCTTATTCCGGCAAAAGCCCTACAATTTACACCGGATTCATCTATGATGAAGGATTATCAGATTGTAGGAAAAGTAAGCCACAAAGGTAAAGGCAAAAAAGGAGCAGTAGGTAACGGAAACTCAGTATTGGTTACGCATACCGTTAAAAGTCGCAAGGATAGTGTGGGTGCCATACCGAAACAAACAGCAGTAGTATGGCTATTAAAAGGAAAAACCATTACCTACAAAAAAATACAGATCGGGTTGAATGATAATACGCAAGTTGAGGTACTTAAAGGCTTGGACACTACTGACAGAGTGATTACCGGCATCGCTATTAGTGCCGATGGCTCTGCGGCCCCCGCTGCAAGCGGCGCAAGTCCGTTCCTACCAAAACGCGGTGGAGGAGGTAAAGGCAAATGAGCAAAACCATATTAGAAATACGTGAGCTTAAACGCGAATTCACTATGGGCGCAGAAACTGTTCGCGCACTTAAGGGTATATCATTTACTGTTCAGACCGGTGAGTTTGTTACCATTATGGGCAGCAGCGGATCAGGCAAAACTACATTATTGAATATTTTGGGGTGTTTGGATAAACCAACCATTGGTGACTATTTATTGGATGGCGTTGATGTAAAAAAACTATCACGTGATGAACTGGCACAATTGCGCAACCATAAGATAGGTTTTGTATTCCAGGCGTATAACCTATTGCCCCGTACTACAGCGCTGGAGAATGTGGAGCTGCCACTATTATACAACAAGGAAGTCAGTTCTGAAGAGCGCCGAAAAAGGGCTATAAACGCCCTTGAGGCCGTTAAACTTGCCGACCGGCACGATCATACCCCCAGCCAGCTTTCGGGCGGGCAGCAGCAACGGGTAGCCATTGCAAGGGCGCTGGTAAATGAGCCTGTTATGATTTTGGCCGATGAAGCAACAGGCAACCTGGATAGCCGTACATCCTACGAGATAATGGCGTTAATGCAGGAACTAAACAAAACACAGGGTAAAACTATTGTATTTGTAACGCACGAGCCTGATATAGCCTCGTTCAGCCATCGTACTATTTTGCTGCGTGATGGCATTATACAAAAAGATACACCTAATGAAAACATACGGTCGGCAAGGGAAGTGCTTGATGGCTTACCGGTTTCTGATGATTATTAATAAATAACAAATGAGTTTTTATAACCTGATACTGATAGCATTAAGAGCATTACAGCGTAATAAGCTGAGAGCATTTTTAACCATGCTCGGTATTATTATGGGTGTAGGTTCGGTTATTGCTATGGTGGCTATTGGGCAGGGTTCAAAACAAAGTATTCATGACTCTCTTTCAAACATGGGGTCGAATATGATAACGGTAATGCCTGCCAGTAACTTAAATGGCGGGGTAAAGATATCCGGTTCCAGTTTTCAGACATTGACTGATAAAGACATTATTGCTTTAAAACGGGAAGGACAATATATTACAGATGTATCGCCATCGGTAACTGCTAAAGGGCAGGCCATAATTGGCGCGCTAAACTGGCCTACCAGCATGCAGGGTGTCGACCCTGCTTATCTTGATATCAGGAAATTAACGCTTAAAGATGGTATAGCATTTACTGAACAGGATGTAGAAACATCGGCAAAAGTGTGCCTTATCGGGCAAACGGTTATCGACAACCTTTTCCCAAATGGAGAAAATCCGATAGGGAAAGTTATACGCTTTGGTAATATCCCTTTTCAAATCATTGGTATACTCAATCCCAAAGGGCAAAATGCTTTTGGACAGGATCAGGATGATATTTTGATAGCTCCTTATACAACAGTGCAAAAACGGATACTGGCTACCATATATTATCAGAATATTTATGCATCGGCAGTAAACGAACAGGTAACAAATCAGGCAGTAGCAGAAATAACCAGCATATTACGAGAATCGCATCGTTTAACAGACAGCGAGGATAATGATTTCCAGGTACGTACCCAGGAAGAACTGATCAATACGCTAAGCTCTACCAGTGGCTTGCTTACTGTTTTGCTTACCGTTATAGCCGGTATTTCGCTGGTTATTGGCGGTATCGGTATTATGAATATCATGTATGTGTCTGTTACTGAACGCACCCGTGAAATTGGTCTGCGTATGTCAATCGGTGCCCGGGGAAAAGACATTTTACTTCAATTTTTAGCTGAAGCCGTTTTGATCAGTATTACCGGCGGAGTAATTGGCGTATGCTTGGGTATCCTTTCGTGCAGATTGGTAACGCTTATACTCGGCTGGCCTACTATAATTTCAGAATCATCAGTAGTACTATCCTTTGTAGTTTGCGCACTCACCGGCATATTCTTCGGCTACTACCCTGCTCAAAAAGCATCCCGTCTTGACCCAATTGAAGCCTTGCGATACGAATAAATTGCATCAATAGTGGGGTGGTTTAATCCGCGCTATTGATACAATTAAATATAAATACAGCTAATTCACCTCAGCACTTTTCACTATAAAGTCAATCGGTTGGCCGAACGATAAAGTTTGCTCGGTATAAGGCATCATTATTCCGTCTTTAATTTCCCGGTAATCAGTAAACTCAATGCCAGTATTTCCCGGTGCATCAACTTGCTCTCTTAGTTTAAGTCCCGTTTTTTGGTCGTAGTAGTTTTTAATTGTTACTCCGGTTGGTGTAGTTACAGTTACCAGGTACACAAACTGATTGTTCAGAATTTGTAGCATAGGAGCAAGTTGCAATGTATAACCAGGCTTGGTATAATCCAACTCGGGGAATATTTTATGCTTTTCTTTCAATATGTTTTTCTCGCTGTTATTAAGCTGCAAAGCGACATTTTTTTCACTCGCCATTACGCTATCACCCTTAATTTCAACGTGCGAAAAAACGCTGTTATCGTAACTGGGAACCACGACATCCTGTACAAATGTATTTGGGGCGTTATAGGTGTCAGTCTGCTGTAATTCTACCCCTTCTATAGTAGCCGATGCGCTTATTTTTATATGTTTAATATTAGCCAGTTTATCTTGTCCACCAACAGCATCCAAATATTTTTTAATTATATCTTTTGCTGTGGTACCATCAGGTACTGACAAACCACTGTAAGCATTATTGCTTGGGTCGATATCAGGCAAAGTATGGTAAGGGTCAATAATAGCCGATACTATTTTCGAGGTTGATTTATAGGCGAACGTCCATTCGGGGCCTTTTTCCCATATTTCGGCAGGTAATTTAACTACACCCACTTTACCATTCTCTTCTTTAATGGCAATGGTTACGGGCAAAGCCATTTCTTCAAGGTTATCAATAGTTATTAATGCGCCTTCAGCGGGGTTGGCATTGTTATAGTCAATTTCCTTTACAGCCTGGTCAACTTTCCATGTGGTGAAAAACCATTCGTTCCAAAACCAGCTTAGGTCCTCTCCTGCGGCATTATCCATAGTATGGAAAAAGTCCCACGGAGTTGGATGTTTGAACGCCCAGCGTTTAATATAAGTTTGAAAGGCATAATCAAAACGCTCCTCGCCTAATACTTGCTCACGTAAAATTTTTAATGCGAGTGCAGGTTTTTCGTATTCGGATATACCCGAAAATTCATCAGGCGTAACATCAGGTAAAGTCATGATCGAATTTGCATCAGGGGGAAACATCCCCGGCGCTATTCTTTGCTGATCTATTTTTTTATAATATTCACCATTATTAAACACTTTGGTATCAACATCATTTAAAAAGGTATTAAAACCTTCATCCATCCAGGCATATTTACGCTCATTTGAGCCAACTATCATCGGGAACCAGTTGTGGCCAAACTCATGGTTGGTAACGTCCCATAACTCTTCGCTTTTAGTTTCTGATCCGCAGAAAACAATACCCGGGTATTCCATACCACTTACATTGCCTGCAACATTTGTAGCTACCGGGTAAG
>Ga0302303_10000251_pt1 | contig 50201 bp, 60 predicted proteins | sample III_Palsa_E2_1_FD_194542 | JGI IMG/M metagenome (GOLD analysis project Ga0302303, IMG submission 194542) | Peat permafrost microbial communities from Stordalen Mire near Abisko, Sweden - III_Palsa_E2_1 | ecosystem: Environmental > Terrestrial > Soil > Palsa > Peat permafrost | place: Sweden...
AATTTATTTTATTGATCAATTTATTTTTATTTTTAAAAAGTTAAACTAATTTAATTTTATTGATCAATTTATTTTATTGATCAATTTATTTTTATTTTTAAAAAGTTAAACTAATTTAATTTTAAAAAGTTAAACTAATTTAATTTTATTGATCAACCATTTTTTATTTTTAAAAAGTTAAACTAATTTAATTTTATTGATCAAACTATTTTTATTTTTAAAAAGTTAAACTAATTTAATTTTATTGATCAAACTATTTTTATTTTTAAAAAGTTAAACTAATTTAATTTTATTGATCAACCATTTTTTATTTTTAAAAAGTTAAACTAATTTAATTTTATTGATCAAACTATTTTTATTTTTAAAAAGTTAAACAATTTTATTTTAATTATTTAATTTAATAAAAATAAAATTAAATAATTAATAATGGGTAAAATATTATTACTTTATACATCACACAGACAACTAGAAGAAATATATTTGCAATCATTATTATATCAAAAATTTCCAGATAATTATTCTGTTATCACCAAACTTGATACTTTATTCTATTGTAATAGTTCAGAAATAGATGAAGAAAAATTGGTAAAATATATAAATATGTTGCCTCAAAAAAATAAAAAATTGATTCATACAGATAAAAATATTGGTTATTTATGGGGAGGTCATGAAGCAGTTTCTGAAACATTTGATATATGGAAAGAATATGATGTGGTTATTCATCTTCATCCCGATGTATTTATATTAAATGATCAAATGATAACAAAACTATTAGAAAAATTAATATTAACAACTGAAATTGATTTTATAAGCACCTATAATTTAGATCCAACAAAAGATGATAATAAGAATTATCTATCATTTGATTTTTTCATGTTTAAACCAAAACAAATATTTCAAAAAAATAATAACAATTTTTTTAATTTGTATTTAGACGAACAAGAAAGAAATAATAATAAAACACCAGAACATTTACTATCTAGAATTATCAAAAAAAATAATTTAACTTTAGGAACTATTCAACGTTATGATAATAATCATTGGAGTCCAAGACGACCTGATATGATCGGATTATATCATGAACATGATCTTAATAAAATTTTACAATTAATTAATAATCAAAATTTAAATAATGATCAAAAAATAAATAAAGAAATAAATAAAGAAATAAATAAAGAAATAAATAAAGAAATAAATAAAGAAATAAATAAAGAAATAAATAATAATGATCAAAAAAATGTAATAAATAAAGAAATAGTTCCGGTATTTATTAATATAGAGAGATTTGGGGAAAGAAAAAATAATTGTATAAAAATTTTTTCATATTTATTTCCCAAACAATTTTTTTTATTTAATGGAGTTGATGGTAAATATGTAAATATTTATGAAAATAGAGAAAATAATGTAGTTCTAGTAGAATATGATAATGATTATTATATACATGAACCAAAATATAGAAAAAAGAAAATGTCATATGGAGAATTTGGATGTTATTTATCTCATATGAAATTATATGATTATATTATTGATCATAATATTCCATATATGTTTATAACTGAAGATGATATATTACCAACGACACATATTAAAGATTTTGCTGAATATATTAAAAATTTACCATCAGATTTTGATATTTGTTTATTTCATCATAATCCTAAAATGTTATTATCTGAAGAAGAACAAAAATCGTTTATTAGCAAAGATCAAAAAATAAATAATTATTTTTTAAAAGTAGAAGTTGATGAAAATACAAAATCGGCTATATTTACACAGGCATTGTCATATATCATTTCATATTCAGGGGCAACTAAATTTTTAACAAGAGTAAAAAGTAATATTCATATACCATTAGATGATCAATTAGCCAGATTGGGATTAAATATAATATATTCAAAAGAAGTATTTTTTTATCAAAAACCAGAGATATTAAAATCAAGTATATGGAATATATATCAAGATAATGAACATTATGATAATGTAAAATGGAATAAAGAAATTATAAAATGTCCAATCAAAAATACAATGATCAATTTCACATTAACTAATTAATTACTTACTATATAAGAGATAAATAATAAAATATGAAATATTAATTAATACACCAATTTATTGTTTATCTCTTACGTAGTAAGTAATTATTAGTAATTTTACTATATTCTAATAAAATTTCATTATCTAAATAATTACTTACTACGTAAGAGATAAACAATAAATTGAATATGTTTTATTTATTAATTCTTGTGAATATGATTTAGGAATTAATTGATAATATTTTATTGTTTATCTCTTACGTAGTAAGTATAATATTACTTATATTTTTATTTATATTTGTATTATCATTAATTATATTAATGATATCATTTTTTAATTGTTCACTTTTATTTTTTGAAATTTCAGTTAACACAATAGTTTTATTGTTTTATTGTAGAGTTTATAAAATTCTATTATATTGACTTCCATTTTTATTAATATTTTTTATTATTAAAAATATTAGTTTTTATCAAAGAAAACTGATTTTACTATTAATTTAAAATATTAATAATAAATTTTAAAAGACAATAATTAATTTGAAATGAATTTCAAAAAGGAAAAAATAATAAATATATTGGAAAAAATATGTAAAATTAATTATAAATATAGTTATTTATCAATTATAATGAAATATTCATATCCTCAATCTGTATTCTTTGACGAAGAATTAATAAAAAAGAAATATAGATTATTAATAAACCCTGATACATATTGGAAATGTAATCATAAAAAAGAATATAGTGTATTTTTACAGGAAACAATAATTAATGGATTAACAAGAAAAGAAATACAATTTCCTTTTAAAAGATTTGACGTGTGTTTAAATTGTTATTTACATCAAATATCATTTTTAAAATTTCATAATTTTAGAATATTTGATTATAATACTGGGAATAAATTGTTTGGTAATCGTTATAAAGGTCTTTCAAAATATGAATTAATTTTAGAATATGAATTAAACCCAGAATGTAATATTCCTCGTTTTGGTTATTAATAAAAGTTCAACTGAACTTTTATCCTTTCTGAAACAATAATGTTATATTATTCTTTGTTGTTATTTGTATGATAAAAAGATAAAATTTTGATCGAATAATATAAAATAATGGTTATTTTTAAAGGTAATTAAAAAGAATAGAGAAATTACAGTAATATGAAAATTTTGGAAAAAAAATAAAATTTTTTATAAAAAATATTTAATAAAATTACGATATATACATAAATGGAAATCGAAGTTGACATAACTGTATTATTAAAAGAATTAGTTGAATTAACAAAAGAATTAAAAATGACTACAAATAAAGCGAAACAATTAAGAGCAGAAAAAAAGGAATATGAACAAACTATTAATGAATATCTTAAAGAATCTGGGCAACCTGGTATTAAATATGGGAATCTTATTATTTTTGCGGAAGAAAAACCTAAACGTATAACTAAAAAGAAAAAGGAAAAAGAAAAGGATACGATTAAATTGTTAGAAAGTGCTGGAGTTAAAAATCCAGAAGAATTTTATAAAACAATGATCGAATCTTTTAAAGGTGAAAAAAAAATGATAGATGCTTTGAAATTAAAATCTGTTGGAGGTTCAGAATAATAATAAAATTAAAATTATTTTTAATGATTTTTTAATGGTAATGATTTTTAGATTATTTGGGATAATAAGAAAACTAATATTATTAATTTTATATTAATAATATTTACAATTAATAATAATCTAAAATGATATCGTTTTCATTGAATGATTCTTCCAATAAAAAAGAAGAATATAAACAAAAATATCCTGTTCATTATTCTATGGATGAACTTTCAAAAAAATTAAATATCGCAAAATCAAATTTAGATAAACCAAGACAAGAAAATCCCAAAGGATCTAAATTCGATTTTGCCTTTGTTACCACTTTTTTTGAAATGTCTAAAATGTTAAAACAAACCGTTTCTAGACAATTTAACATTCCAAAAGTTTCAAATGCTTATTTAAAACAATATGAAATATTATCTTATTTTCCTGAAATTATTAACAATACAAAATCTCCTATTTATCGTTATTTTGATAATGCTTCATTTCCTGGAGCATTTATTAGAGCAACAGATCATTATATTAAAGATCATATTTCTGAAATTAATAATTTTGATTGGTTCGCATCTTCATTATTTAATGAAGAATATGGAGTTTTAGGAGATGAATATAATTTATTATATAATTATCCGTTTAGATGGTTAATGGATTTACCTTCTAAAGAGAAAAAACAAATTAATAATGGAGATGTTTCTATTCCATCTAATATTTTAGATTTCAGAAGAAAATTCCTTGGAGGAGTCGAAACCCAAGGAATTGGATTTGTTCCTTTATACACAAGTGATTTAGGATTCGATGTAAGTTCAGATTATTCTAAACAAGAACAATTTCATCTCAAACCGAATCTCGGACAAATTTCAGTAGCGTTAGAAAGTGTAGAAGAAGGAGGAACACAAATAACAAAACAATTTACATTTTTTGAAGAGAGGAATAGAATTATATTATATATTTTAACATTATTATATAAAAAAGTAAATATTATTAAACCAATAACATCAAAACCAGATAATTCTGAAATCTATATTTTATGTATAGGATATAATAGAAAATCAAGTTTAAAATATAGAGAACTTATTATACATGCTTTGAAATATTGGGATAAAAAAATATTAGAGGAAATAAAAATACCAGATGACTTTAACAAAAAATTAAATTTTATTGCCAATGAATTATATCAACGTCAAATTGATAAATTGAATTTTAATATTGATCTCTTTTATAAATTGAAAAAAGAGATGAAAGGAAATGATAATAGAGTAAATTTACCAAGTTATTTTTATAAACAATTAAAAAACGAGGTTGAAATATGGTTAAATCAAAATAAAATGAAAACGATAAATAATCCAATACCAATAACAAAAACAATAATTACTATGGAAGTAATTAAAAAAGATTCTGAAATAATTATTTTAAAAGATTCAGAATGGAATAATAAAAATAATCTTTCATTAATAGATTATTATGATTCTTTAAATATATTGTTGATAGAAAGTTTAAGGGGAAAAACAATAATATATGATCATAGTAATAAAGATATTGCTGAATTATTATTTAAATTATTAATTAATTGTGGATATTTATTACGTCTTTTTTTATTAAAAACTATTAAAAAAGTAATTAAAAAAGAAGTTAAAGAAGAGAAGAAAAGTTGGGCTGATATATCAGATGAAGAAGATGAAAATAAAAAAATAGAAAAAGAATATCAACATTGGAAATTTATTAAAACAATCTTTGTTCCATTTACAGAAAAACAAATGATAAAATCTGGAACTTTTCAATTAGAAAAAAGAAAATATGAATTAGTCAATTGTTTGGAAAGATTTCTAATAAGTGTTTATAATAATTTGAATATTACCGATTTAATAAATAAACTTTCATCAGAATTAGTAGAAAAGAATATAATATCTAAAGATTATATTGATTTTTATAAAAAAGAAGTTTTTAAATTTATTGACAATATTAAGTCTATCACAGAAAATAAAGAAATAGATATAAAAGAAATTAATGAAATTAAAAATATGAATAATATTATTAAATATGAAGAATTTAGTTATGATCTTAATATATTAGAACCAGAAAGAATTAATTTTTTGTTATCGAAACCTATTAAAAATGTTTTAATAATGCTATTAAGATATGACAGTTGTTTATCGGCTGGACAACAATGGAGTTGTCCACAATATTTTTTTAATGATATTTATAACAAATACAATGTGAGATATGAAGGATTCGCATCTCCGTTAAATACAAGATTAATATTTAGTGGAAAAGATACAAAATTTTGTAGTTTATTTTTAGATACAGATCGGATATTTGGATCTATTGGTAATTTTTTTACATCAAAAAATGGAACTAATGAAAATTGGTTAGTTAATCCACCATTTGTTGAAAAATTATTGGAAGAAGCAAGTTTAACAAGTATAGAAAAAAGTAAAACAGGAACAGTAATTTTTATAATGCCAAATTGGACAGATAGTAATGCTTATAAAAATTTAAACAATAGTAAAAATATGAAATATAAAGAATATTTAGCACCTAATACATATAGTTATCAAAAGGGAAAAGATTTAATAAAAGCAAACTTCGCTAGTATGATCTTTGTCCTAAGTAATAATAATACCGATTTTTCAAATATAACATCAAAATGGATTAATAATGAACAAAAAAATTTTATAAGTCAATTTTCAAAATTGGAAATAAAGGAAAATATAAATGAAAATAAAGAAATATTCGATTTTAATGCTAAATTATTATTTCCACCAACACAAGATTCAAAAAAATTAAAAATGACAACAAATGGATTAAATATAACACCATCTTATGCTGAATCGAATTATATAACACAATTAATAATTAAAAATTTTCAATTATTAGGTTCGCATACAACTCATATAACTGATGCCTTTTCTGGTATTGGGGGAAATACAATTAGTTTTTGGTTAAGTAAAACATTTATCGTTCAATCGATAGAAAATGATAAATTAAATTTTGAAATATTAAAAAATAATTTAAATGTGTATAAATTACCAATATATAATGTTATTAATGATAATTATGAAAAAATATATAAAGAATTAAAACAAGATATTGTATTTTTTGATTTAACCTCTTCTAATATTGATAAAATAAATATTAAAATAATAAACGATCTTATAAATTCGAATACAGAAATAGCGTTAAAAGTTCCATTAAATTATAATTTAGGAACAATAGAAAATAAAAATGTCAAAGTAATAATTGATAAAATTGTAAGAAATGGAAAATTAACATTTAATTTAATTTCTATTTTTAGAATTAATTTATAAAAAATAAATATTAATTAATATTTATTTTAAGAACATTATTAATCACAATACATAATATATTTACTCTTCCATAATATGTCAACTTTTTTATCAATAATTTTGTATTTGATTTTGAACCAAATAGGAACTTTTAATCCAAATGAATTAAAAGTATATCTCACATTATCTATTGGTTCAAATATTCTAGTTAAAATAGATTGTTCTGGAATTTTATAATCAATAATATTATTAAATATTCTTTTTTGATCATTAGGATCATTTAAACCATCTTCTTTAAATTTTAGATTACAATAATTTTTTCGATCAATACCTATATTAAATTCCCATGAATAATATCTATTTAAAAATTGATTCCAATTATCACTTCTATAATCAGAAATAATATTAACCAAATTTCGATTAATAATTTTCAATAAAATTTCCATTTATTAAAAAATAAAACTGATTTATTTAAAATTATAAATAAAGATAATAAATCAGTTTTATTAAATAAAATGGAAACAAAAAGTTTATTTAAAGAAGTGAAAGGAGATTTATTTTCTGTTGATTCTAATTATGTAATAGCACATTGTGTTGGAAATGATTTTATAATGGGAAGAGGAATTGCGGTTCAATTTCGTAATAAGTTTGGAAATGTTGAATATTTAAAGAAAAATACAAAAGGAGTTGGAACAGCATTATATTTAAATAGTAAAAATTACAATATATTTTATTTAATAACAAAACCTTATAGTTCTAAATCTAAACCAACTTATTCCAGTTTAAAATCTAGTTTAATTGATATGTTCAAACAAATGAAAGAAAAAAAATTAGAATACTTAGCAATTCCAAAAATTGGATGTGGATTGGATAGATTGGATTGGGATAAAGTTAAAGAAATGATAAATAAATTAAATGAAGACTATAAAATAAATATAGTTGTTTATCATTTTCCTTTGTAAATATTATTTATTTAAGTAAGACATTATTAATATAATATAAATATTATAAAAAAACTGATTTATTTATTACTTAAATGAATAATAAATAAATTAATAATGTGTGGAATTTGTTTTTATATCACAAATGAAAAAATCGATCAAGTCGAAGTTTCCGAACAATTTATGACAACAAAACATAGAGGTCCTGATTCAACAATTGATATTATAAAAGAATTTAAAGATGTAAATATGTTGTTAATGTTTCATAGATTAGCAATCATTGATAAAAGTAGTATTGGAAATCAACCATTTATTTATAAAAATGGAAATAGAGTAATATATATGATGTGTAATGGAGAGATTTACAATTATAAAACATTATTAAAAGATCATTTAGAAAATATGATTATTAATGGAAAAATTAAAGGATCGACCCGATTAATTTCAAATTCTGATTGTGAAGTAATTATTCCATTATTCTTGAAATATGGAATTAATAAAACTGTTGATCTAATTTCAAATAATGAATTTGCTTTCATTTTGATTGATATGACGATGAAAACAGATATGACGATGAAAACAGATATGACAATAAGAGAAGAGGATATTGATCATATGTCATTTTATTGTTCGAGAGATATTGCTGGTGTAAGGCCATTATTTTATTCAAGAAAAGAAAATAAAGATAAATTTTCATTTGGATTTTGTTCAGAATTAAAAGGGTTATTACAATCTAAGAAAGAAATTAAACCATTTTTACCAGGAAATATATTAACAACAGATTTATATTATAATCAGGATAATCAATTAAAAACGATTACAAGTATAACACCATATTATAATTATTTATACAAGATAGTTAATTATCCAACAATTGAAATTATTTATGAAAAAATAAGAAATAGTTTAATTAATAGTGTGAAAGAAAAATTAGTTTCTGATCGTCCAATTGGTGCTTTACTTTCTGGTGGTATAGATTCTTCAATTATTGCTAGTATAGCAAGTAAATTTACAAAAAATAAATTAAAGACATATACAATTGGAATGAAAGATGGAACAGATATTAAATATGCTGAAATGGTTTCTAATTATATTTCTTCAGATCATACAACTTTTAATTTTACATCAGAAGAAGCATTAAAAGTAATTCCAAATGTTATTAAAACAATAGAATCATATGATATTACTAGTGTGAGAGCAAGTGTTCCTCAATATTTATTATCACAGAAAATTTCTCAAACAGAAACTAAAGTTGTATTAAATGGAGATGGAAGTGATGAAATTTTAATGGGTTATTTATATTTCCATAATGCTCCGAATTCAGAAGAAGCACAAAAAGATAGTGTTAGACTATTAAAAGAACTTCATAAATATGATGTCTTAAGATTGGATCGTTGTATTTCTAATTTTGGATTAGAAGCAAGAGTTCCATTTTTATCGAAAGAATTTATAGATACATGTATGAATATTGATCCCCAATTAAAAATTCCCCATATAATTAATGAGAAAAAAATAGAAAAATATTTACTAAGAAGAGCATTTGAAGATATGAAATTATTACCTTACGAAGTTTTATGGCGTCGTAAAGAGGCTTTTAGTGATGCTGTTTCATCTCAAGAAAAATCTTGGTTTACAATTATACAAGAACATATTGATACATTAATAACAGATGGAGAATATAAAAATGAAAGTAAAAAATATATTCATAATCCGCCAACATCAAAAGAAAGTTATTATTATAGAAAAATATTCGAACAATATTTTGGAAAGGAAAATGAAACTGTTATTAATCATATGTGGTTGCCGTCATGGTCAGAAAATAAAGATCCATCAGCAAGAACACTTGTTAAAATTTATTAAAAAAAAACTAATTTAATTATAATAATTAAATTATTTAGATCAAAATGGAAAGATATAGAATTGAATATGCTATTTTTGAAAAATTAAAACATGATAAGTTAGAATGTGAAATAAAATTTTCAGATGAAATTGTTAAATATAAAAAAGAAATTAGTAAATTAGAAAGAGAAAAAGAAATTAAATTGAAAGAATTTGATAAATTAATAGAAATAAAAAATCAAGAATTATTAGATATTGAATTCAAACAAATGAAATGTTTTGTTTCATATAAAAAATTGTTTATTACAAAAATAGATAAAATATTATTTGACACAATGGGTGTTTATAAAAATTTAATTGAAGCTAAATCAAATTCTAATTTTGATACAAAAAAATCTAAAAATGGACATCATACAATTAACATAGATAATAATAGTTATGAGTTTTATTTAATTAATAATGAAAATACAACAAATATTAAAAAAAATTTTCATATTAATGATAAATCTAAAATAATAGGATTTTATAGAAATTCTGTTGATTATGCGAATTATGCGATAATAATGGCAAAAAATGAAAATAATACATTTATAATATATTACGATATAAGATTTAAATGTGAGGATGTTATGGATATAATTGATAAATTAATTCGAACTTATAAACATTCTATTAAATATTTTTAAAAAACTAATTTAATTATTATTTAATAAATAATAATTAAATAAAGAAAAATGAATGAAGATAATGAAATAGAATTATTAAAAAAGAAAAAATTAGATTATCAAGACGAAATAAAGGAAATTGAAAGTAAACTCATCATTAAAAATGATGAGTTAGTAAAAAAGAGATTCAAAGAAATAATATGTTTTATTTCATATAAAGGAAAATGGTTTAAAAAAGTAGATAAGATATTTTTTGATACATTTGGTGTTTATAGATTTTTAATTGAATCTAAATCTAATTCTGGTTGGAATGTTGAAATTAATAATTATTGGTCAGGTAGTGTTAGTAAATCATTAATAAAATATAAGATTATTTTATTTCATGGAAATTATCGTAATATAAAACCATTTAAATTAGGAAATATAACAATGACAAAATTAATAGGAGATATTATAACTAAAGATGGATATATAGCATCATTTTATAAATCAGAGAAAAATAATAAGAAAAATAAAGTAATAGGTATTAGATATAATACTACATTTTTTTCTTGTGAAGATATTATTGATATTATTGATCAAATCTATAGAAAGAAAAACTAATTTTTTTAATAATTTAATATTAAATTATTAACAATGACACAAAAATCTGATAAAATGACAGATAAAGAAATTACACAATTAGGATTACCATTTGATGCTAAATATAATTTTGAAGTGGATTCAAAATATTTTGAAAAAGAACAATTTGATATTGAAATGAAAATATTTACATTTTTAGTTGAAGATACAGGATTTGGATTTTTTGCGAAAGAAACATTAAACGGATTGTATGATCGTATTAATCGATTTTGTCCAAAAAAAGATCAAATATTAATTGAATCATGTGGTAATGATAATTATAGATTGACATATAAAAAGTATACAAGAGAAAAATATTTTGAACTAATTAAAGATACTCTTGTAAAAGAAGGATTTATTATGACGGAAACAATTTCTCATTTATATGAAAGAATTAATGAATTTTGTCCAAAAGAAAAACAAGTATCAATTGATCTTATGGCTGATGGTAGTTATAGATTAATTTACAAAATTACTTAATAAAATTCAAAATATAAATTATTTAATTTATATTTACAAGTCAAATAAGAAAGAAAAAATAACTTTAATCTCGTCTTGATTTACGATCTGTATTTCCTAAAGATTTGAACTTATGAACAAGAGTTCTTACTCTTCTGGCTAATGATACACTGTCTTCAGAATCCGAATCGATATCGCTATCAAGATCTTCATCATTTGATTTATGATTTCTTCGTGAAGAAGGCGATCCATGATTTTTATCATTTGATTTTCGAGGATCTTGGATTATTTCATCATCAGATTCTTCATCTTTTTCTGAACTTCGATGTTCGGTTTCGTCATCTGAGTCTTCATCTCTTTCATTACGAAAAGATCGTTTATCTCTTTGTCTGCGATCAGACTCATCATCTGATTCATCATCTCTAGATCTCTTATCTTTCATTTTTCGTGAATATTTTTCTTCATTTTCATCATCTTCGTCACGAGATGATCTTTTATTTCTACGATCATCTTCATCATCTGATTCATCTTCACGAGATGATCGTTTATCTCTTTGTCTATGATCTGTTTCATCGTCCGATTCTTCGTCACGAGAAGATCGTTTATCTCTTTGTCTACGATATGTTTCATCGTCCGATTCTTCTTCTCTTTCGTCACGAGATGATCTTTTATCTCTTACATTTTTAGAAGATTTTTGTTTTCTTTCTGATTCATCATCAGATTCATCATCTTTTTCATTACGGGATGAACGTTTATTTTTAGAAGGTTTTTCTTCTCTATCATTTTCTTCTTCATTATCTTGTTTTTTTGCTTGTTTCTTAGTTTTTCTTTCTTTAGGAACTTTTTCTGGTAAAGGCGCATCTGCCCCTACATCTTCTTTTGATAAAATCTTGAATTTTCCTCCAAAAATACGTTCAAGATCTTCCAATCGATCCTTCGAAATAAGCCATCCAGGTTCTCCACCTCGAATTCTGGTAACCCAGCGAGCACCAATAACAACTAATTTTTTACCCCATTTTTCACGATCTCCTCTAATCACAAACGATTTATCAGTATAATGTCCAACAATGGGAACATCAACACGTTTATCATTTCGATTTGTAGATTTTGACATTTTTTAAAAAATGAGAAATTGTATTTATTTTATAGAAGTAATTTCCTTAACCCTATTTATTTTCATTAATAAAAATAATTTTATTAATGATCTATTTTAATTATTTACATTTAATAATTTTATTGATCTATTTTAATTATTTACGTTTAATAATTTTATTTTTTCCATAATATAACTTTTTGTATTTTACTAAACTTTTGTCTTTTTTAATATCAAAATATTTCTTTTTTCTATTTTTATTTAAATCTCTTTTATTACAATTTCTACTATAAATATAAGAAGATCCTGTATAATCCTTAATAGTATTCATATTTAATGAATGATTTAATATGATTGATGGATATAAAATAGTATAATCCATACCTGTTATAATTGAAAGTCTGGGTGTATACATAATACTACTATACAGACGATATTTAGGCATCAAAATCCAATTTATTTTTCCAAAATAATTACTAGAATTTACATGATAATCATTTATATATGAATAATTATGTTTATCTAAAATGTATAAAATATTTTTTGTATTTTCCAATAATTCGTTAATAAATGGTTTCTTTTTTAAATTATAATAATTATAAATCATATTTGACATATTTCGATTTATATTAGTATATTTTAATATTAGTTTATTCATTTCTGAAAAATATTATTTAATTGGGTTTTAAAATTATATAAATTATCAGTTTTTTAAATTCTCTGAAGAAAAAATCCAAATAAAGAAAAAGTATAAAATGAATAAATTAATAAAGAAGTGTAAAATGAAGGTAAATTTGAATAAATAATGATATTTAAATATTGAAATGAATTAATTAAATAACCATTTAATAATTGACGATTATAAATATATACTATGGGGAAAAAAAATCGTGTCAAACTCAAAATAAATAAAATCCAATTATTACACGAACCTGAAGACATTCCTATTGATTTTGGTAATTTAGATCCAACTTTATATTTGGAATTAATAGAAAATAAAGATAAAGTTGTTAAAGAACTTCGTGATAAAGAATATGTTCCTCCTGTTTTACCTGAATTACGAAAAGATGAAGAACGACCTCAAACTGGACAATCTATAAATAGCATGACAGAAAGTAGAACTACAAGTGAAGATAATCAAAGTAGAAAATCGTCTAAAAGTAAATCGAAAGAAAAAGATAATGAAGAAAAAGATGTAAAGAAAAAATCACCGGATATAGTTTTTATAGATTCGGCTGGAAATGAAAAAGAAAAAATATCTAGATTAAAAAAATTCATTACTCCAAAATCTTCAAAAAAAGAATTAAATGATAAATTAAGAGATAATGAACCAAGTATAAATGTTAAAAAATCTAAATACGATATTGATCTTAATGATGCTATTAATCGAATAAATCCAAAAAAAAATAGTTCACGAGAAATTCTAGATAAATATACATCTGATAAAAACGAAAAAAACAAAAAATCTAATGATCGTGATAATAGAAGAAGAGATAAAGATGATCGTGATAATAGAAGAAGAGATAAAGATGATCGTGATGATCGTGATAATAGAAGAGATAGGGATAATAGAAGAGATAGAGATGATAGAAGGGATAATAGAAGAGATAGAGATGATCGTGATGATAGAAGAGATAGAGAAAAAAAAAGAGATAGAGAAGATAAAAAGAAAGGAATTAATAAATTGAGAGATGGAAAAAGTTCAAAAAAATCATTAACATCTCTTTTATCATCTCATAGTAAACATTCTAATCGTGAATCATATAATGAAAAGAGAAATGATAAAAATGATTCAGAAGAAAGTAAATATGTTCCTCCTAAATTATCAGAAATTCCAACAAATCCAAATGTTAAAATTGGGGATCGAACATTTCATGATATTACAAATTCAAAACCAAAAGAAACAGAGATTAATAGACGAAGAGAATTAATATATAAATTTGATATTTTAAGAAAAAAATATAAAGGTGCTGTTATTCCAGAATTTGGAGATTATTCAGATTTAAATAATATGGAAAAAACATATGAAACAACGGTCAGAAAATTGAATTTAGATTCAAGTGTCGAGAATTATAAAAAATATTTAATTGGTGGATTCATGTTAATGGAATTTTTACTAGGAAATTTCCTTAAATTCGATATGACCGGATTCAGTCAAGCCCAGGTAATGAATGTAAATTCATATGAAAGTCTTTTAATTGAAATCGGAGAAAAATCATATATGTCTAATAAATCTCAATTCCCTGTAGAACTTCGGCTTTTATTTATGATTATTATGAATGCGGGAATGTTTATTATTGGAAAGAAAATAACAAAATCAATGGGTGATAAAAATCCTTTAGCATTTATGACTCCTTCCACAAATCAACAAAATGATAATTCTAACGGAAAATCGGAACAACCAAAAGTAAGTAGAAAAATGCGTGGTCCATCAAATATGTTTGTTAATATAGAACCAGAATCAAAAGAAGAAACTAAAGTGGATGAAGGAGAAAAGAAAAAAGTAGATTAATTAAAAAATCTTATTAATTATTAACTATTAATAATTAATTCAGAAAATGATTATGTTTTATATATTTTGTTTAATTTCATTCTGTTTATTACTTTATTTTCTCTCAAGTAAAAATTTAAAAATAAATTTAAAAATAAATGATCAAACAAATGATCAAAATGATTTCATTTTTCCTTTAAAAATAAATATTTGTAATCAAACCCAATCTTTCATGTCAACTAATATTAATTCCGATTTATTAATTACTTTAAAAAATAATCAAAATTTAATAAAAGAAAATGAATGTAATATTAGACTTAATATATATCGATTTAACGGACAAAATTTAACAATTGATTCAATCGTTGATAATAATATTATAACAACTTCATTTAACAAAAATTTTGGAAAAATAAACAATACATCATTAACAACTCAAATATATGGATATAATCAACAATGGATTCCTTGTCCTTTAATAATGAGTCCATTATATAATAATGTTATAAATATATCATTGGAAGATTTAAATAAATATGGAGGATTATATTATGGATCTAATAATTTAACAGAATTAATAATACCTATATCATTAAATCAATGGAAATTAGGAAATAATATATTAACATTATATGAACCATATGCTACAACAAGAGAAGAAATGGATAAATTAAAATATTTCACATATCAAGTCTATGAAAATAAATTAGTAGGAAATGTTAAAGGATATAGAGATAAAGATCAAAAATTTAAAATAGAATGGATTCGATGGATTCTAAAAGGTAAAAATGATAAATTTATAAGTTATGGAACTATTAGATATTTATAAATAAAACTGATATTTTTAATCATTTAACAATTATTAAAAAATGTTAAATAAAGAAAAAATAGGATTAAAATTACAATTGTTTATAAATAAAATAAAAGAAAAAGATAAAATACCAATATTAAAATGTTTAAATTCAACATATTCTTTCTTAAATCCTTCTTCTTTTATATTAAATAAAAATATGACAAATATTATTAGTAATTATGTATGTGTTGATAATTTAAAACATAATGATAAAAAAAAAATGTATTCCTATTGTAAAAAATTTATTAAATGAAATTGATATTTTATTACCAGCAAATAATGACCAAAGAGTGAGAATTTTACTAAATATATGTGATTACTTGGTTAATAATTTATATTTTTTATGGTCTCATATTAATTTTTATTGTCATATACTAGAAAAACTATATGATGCTAATGAAAAAAATTTTATTGATGATTATACGTATCAACATTATTTGGATATTTTTGATCCATTTTGATCAATTTTTAATTAATAATATATTTATTTAATATATTATTTTATTATTTTATTCTTCAACTTCTGTGAATTCTATTTGTTGTTCTTCTTCAACTTCATTAGACTTTACATTATCAGTAGAATCTTTATTTTCATCTACATAGAAATTTGCTGTTTCTTCTTCAACATCTGCTTCTTCTTGATCAATAATTTCTTTACTTTTTGTATAAATTGTTGTTTTTCCAATATTACCTAAATTCATTGTAATTCTCAATGGAAAATTTTTATTCGCATTAATTCTAACAATTGTCGATAATCCTGCTACTTTTGATAATTGTGTAATATCTGTTAATTGGAAATTGGCTTCATAATCTTCATGTGAACTTGAAAATAAATCAGTATCATCACCTCTTCCATCTTTACTTTGTTTTCCATCATAACTTTGATTATCATTATCACTTAAATAAACTTCTGCTCCATATAAATCTCCACATTCTGTATAAAATCTTAAGATTTTACCTCTACGTTGAATATTAATCGTTTTTGTATTAATGGCACTAACATCTTTTATCATTTTCTGAAAATCTTTACTATAAATTGGAATATCATCATCATCATTATATTCCGTTGGTTCATCATAATCTTGAACTGATATATCAATTATTTTCAAATTATTTTTTGTAGATCCTGTAAAATCGGATTTTTGTGGATTAATAACCATAGTTTTGGGAAATTTATTTTCAATATATAATAATAATCCATCTTTCTTCTTTATAGATTTAAAATTTTTATGTAAATGTGTCATATTTAATCCCACAATCGTTTGTTTTTCACAAAAATATTTCATATTCTTCGCATACAACTTCATATTTATAAGATGATGTTTTTTACTATCTGATGTTTTAATAAAAATTCCCTTCTTATCTAGAATAAAATTACAACTTTTAACTCTATATTTCAAAAGTTCTGTAATTATTTTAAATGTATATCCCTCTTTTGTAATCAATCTAAATTTATATTGTTCTTTTTTTGTTTCTTTTATTTCCAGCATTTTCTTAACATCTTTTTTATCGTTATTTAAATCTTTATTTTCTACCAATGAAGTCATTTAAAATGTTTCAATTAATTATATATTTTAAATTTCTTAATATCAAATTTATTTTTTTTTAATTAATTAATCTAAATGTTCGTTATGGGAACTTTATTTAACAATCCTGAATAATTAATATCAAATTTATTTTTTTTTAATTAATTAATCTAAATGTTCGTTATGGGAACTTTATTTAACAATCCTGAATAATTAATATCAAATTTATTTTTTTTTTTAATTAATTAATCTAAATGTTCGTTATGGGAACTTTATTTAACAATCCTGAATAATTAATATCAAATTTTTAACCATTTTAATTAATTAATCTAAATGTTCGTTATGGGAACTTTATTTAACAATCCTGAATAATTAATATCAAATTCGGTTTTTAACCACGGTATATTAATTCTTTTTGGAACTACATAAAATTTTCCTGTTATTCCTTTATGATCATAACCAATTCTTAATTGTGCTATATCATCATACCAATATGTATATCCATCAGGATATATTTTTTCTAATTTTTCTTTAATATATTCATAATCTAGTATTTTTCCTATATTATAATCTATTGTAAATCCAAAATCTCTATCTGGAACTTTAAAATCATCAATTACTATAATAGCATTATTTTGACAATTTTTAGAAATAACTTCTAATTCATCTAAAATTGGCCAATACTCATACCAATGAGCATCTAAATAAAAAAATAAAAGATCATTATTATTAATTTTCATTAATTTTTCAACTTCAGTCATAACTTTTGTTTCAATTTTATTTTCATTTAAAATTTTCAAAATTTTATTATTTAAATTACTTTCCTTGTATAATTTAATATCTGTAAAAATATCTTCTAATTTATTTTCTGATGATCCTAGATAAAAATTAATATTTTTACATCTTGATAAATTCCTTTTTGTATCTTTATAAATATCTTCTTTTACTTCAACTGTATAAACTTGTTTCAATACATCTGATAATAATAATGTTGTTGATCCATGTGATGTTCCAGTTTCAATCCCAATTTCAATATTTAAATATTTCAATAAATGTATGATCTCAAGTTCTGTTGCTATATCAGCATTAAATGCTAAATCTTTCAAATTCATTTTATTTATTTAACTTTAATTATTTTAAATCTTTATTTCATTTATTTAACTTTTTAATCATTAGTTTAACTTTTATTTATTTAACAATTTTAAAAAGTTTGATCATTAGTTTATTTAATTTTATTTATTTAACAATTTTAAAAAGTTAAACTAATGATCAAACTTTTTTAATTTGTTTAAATTTTATAAATAATTTATTTTAAAAAGTTAAACTAATGATCAAACTTTTTTAATTTGTTTAAATTTTATAAATAATTTATTTTTATAAAACATTTTCTAAATTTTAACTTTTTAATAGTTTAACAACGAACGATCATTAAAGTTAAATTTTTTTAATAGTTAAATAGTTTAATTTCTATTTTATAAATAATTTATTTTATAAAACATTTGATCAATTTTAACTTTTTAATAGTTTAACAACGAACGATCATTAAAGTTAAATTTTTTTAATAGTTTAATTTCTATTTTATAAATAATTTATTTTTATAAAACATTTGATCAATTTAAAATTTTTAAGTTTAACAACGAACGATCATTAAAGTTAAATTTTTTTAATAGTTTAATTTCTATTTTTATAAAACATTTGATCATTTTTAAATTTTTAATAGTTAAAAAAATGTTTAACTATTAAGTCTAATAATTTAATTTATTAAAACATTTATAAACTTTTGATTAATTAAAAAGTTTAACTTTTAATAGTTAAAAAAGTTTAATCCATTCATTTATTAAAAAAAACATTTAATGAATAAAATTTTATAAATTAATGTCATATCCAACCAAAATAACATTTAGATCAACAAAAACATTAGAAAATAAAATTTATAATAATTATCCATGTATCAAAATTAACAATCCTGAAACAAAAACTTTGAAACATAAAAATGTTATTGTAGCCCCTGAAAATATTACTATTGTTTTTGATTATCCATTTGAAAAAGATTTTGAATTTAAATTTACTAATCCAAATGGATTTTCTCGTCTTGATTTAATTAATGTAATTTCAACTAAATATAGACAAATGTATGAAGAAGAAAATAATTCAGTTGGTGATCCGGGATATATTGAAGGAATGTATAATAGAAAGAAAAGTGAAGGACCATATGGAATATGGGGTCATTATATTACTGATCTTGATTTGATCGAAGTTTATTTTAAAAATGGTAAATATTATTTACAACTTGAAAGTTAAACTCCAAAAATAATTTAATGATCAAAAATAATGATCAAAATATTTTAAAAATAATTATTCTAATGAAATAATTATTTATTAGACAAAGATATTATTTTCAATTTTTAAGATATTAAAATTAATATAATTACAAATTAGATTAGTAATATTATTAGATAATGATGAATTATTTGTTATACTATTTTTATATATCTTTATAGTTGAATAATATATTTTTGTTTTATAATTTGTAATTTTTATATTATTTTTATGTTTATGGTTTTTGAGAATATCAGTTACTAGCGAAATTGGAATTGTAATACTATCACATATTATATATTTAACTTTTTTATATTTATAAAGATCAAGATCATATTCGTTTATTATTCTATGAATAATATTTTGTAATGGATCATGTAATAAGGAATTCATTTTAATTTTTTTATTTTTTTTATTTTTAATAATATTGATCATACAAAGAATTATTTGTTCATAATTTGTTGTTTCAAATAACTTTTTAGTAATTAATAATGAATTTTTTATATTATCAACATCATCATATGATTTAATCTTTAATCCATAATCTTCATATATTTCCATTTTCTGAAATAAAAATTCAGATTTATCAAATTCAAAAGCAGATATAATAGCAGGTATTTATTGTAATATTGATATTTTTATTTCATCAAAATGTATATAAATTAATTGATAAAATGACAATTCAATTCCTTTTAAAATCATTCAAACCAAAATTAATTTTTATTTATTAATTAATATTTAATTTATCAGTTTTCTAAATATAAATATAAAATGAATTTAATAACCGCAAATATCGATGGATTATCCTTATATGCTAAAAATGAAAAAGAAGGTTTTGGTTCTATATTTCAATTAGTTTTAAATATTGTTGCCTATGTCTATTATTTAAACGATCAAGAAAATAAACAAAAATTTAAATATTATTTTAAACCATTAATAAATATTGGACATAAACCAGAAAATAAAACACAAGAACAATGGGATAAAGAATATAATGATTATATTTTAGTATTATTACCAAAAGATATAATTCAATTAACTGTTAATGAAAATGATAAAGTATTTAAAATTAAAGATTATAAAATGAAAAATACTTTAGATTCTTATATTCATCATATTTATGATCGTTTATCATTATCATATTTAGAACAAAGTAAAGATATGAAATGTTATTTCTCAATTGATGAAAAAGAAAATAAAAAGGAAATTAATATATCATTACACATTAGAAATTTTAATAATAATGATGTATGTAAAGAATCTGAAAGAGAATATTTTAATAAATCATCTTATATTAAATCTTTCTATATTAATTTAATTAATAATTTAAAAAATAAATTTAATGATCAAAATAAACAAAATAAACAAAAAGAAATTTTACATTTTCATATTTATTCTCAATATAAAAATATTGAAGAAAAAGAACAATTTAATGAATTAATCGAACATATAAAAAATATTAAAAAAGTAAAATTAAATGAAAATGGATATTCAATAATAGAAAATGAAAATATAAAAGTATCTTTACATTTAAATGAAAATGAAATTGAAACATTACATCATATGATCAAAAGTGATGTTTTAGTATTAGCAAAATCATCATTTTCTGCTATTGCGAATTATTATTCTAGAGGTATAAACATAATTCTAAATTCTTTTTGGCATAAATTAAATCCAAATACAATATTTTCAGATATTGATGGCAATTTTAAATTATAACTTCAATAATAAATAAAGTTATTTATTATTAAATCAATTACATTCTATAATATTTATAATATCTATAATATCTATAATATCTAAAACATTCAGATATTCAAGAACTAATAAAATAAAATATTTTATCTTTTGTTATTATTTTTTTTAATAATTGGAAAAAGATTCATTTGTTCATTTATAAATTTAAATAACGGTTCATTTTCCAGATAAATATAAAATCCAATAAATCCTTTTTTATTACATAATGTTATACCATTTAAAATGATGAGTTAAATTATCTTCTGAATAATCGATATATTTATATATTATATTTGGTAAATTCTTATTTAATTTTGTTCTATAATATCTAAAACATTTAAATATAATATATAAATATATTATATTTGGTAAATTCCTATTTAATTTTGTTCTATAATATCTAAAACATCTAAATATATTAAAGAAATACATTCAGATTTTCCAGAACCAATAAAATAATATATTTTATCTTTTGTTATTATTTTTTTAATAATTGGAAAATTAAAATATTTTAATTGACTATTTATTAAATTAATTACTGGTTCATTTTCCAGATAAATATAAAATCCAATAAATCCTTTTTTATTACATAATGTTATAACATCTAATATTGTTTTATTAGATTTAAATTTAAAACAATATTTTAATCTCTTACTATTTTGAGTTAATTTAATCAAATTATCTTCTGAATAATCGATATATTTATATATTATATTTGATAAATTCTTATTTATTTTTGTAAATAATTTTATTTTTGTAAATAATTTTATTTTTGTAAATAATTTTATTTTGAAAATACAATTCATTTTAATTGTATTTTTATTTATTTTTAGAAAATTAGTTTTTTGAATATTCTATAATATCTAAAACATCTAAATATATCAAAGGAATACATGGACCAAATTTTGGTCCAATAAAATAAAAATTTTCATATTTTTCCATTTTTGTTTTTATGATTGAAAATAACTTTAATTGTTTATTAATTAATCTACATATTCCAAAATGTTGGGAATCAACAGAAAATCCAATAAATCCTTTTTTATTACATAATATTATAACATCTAATAATGTTTTATTAGACTTGAAATTTACAATATATTTAAATTTTTTGATTGATTGTTTTAATTTAATCAAATTGTCTTCTGAATAATCAACATATTTATATATTAAATTTGATAAATTCTTATTTATTTTTATTTCCCGTCGGAGACTCGTAAATACTTTTATATAATTTTATTTTAATTTTATTTTATTTATTTTTAGAAAATCAGTTTTATATTGTTTTATGAGTTTAATAGTCCAATTAAAACTCATAAAATAAATCAAAATTGCTGATATTTTTAAATATAAATTCATATCAAAAAATGAATAATATAATAATGTAGTTCCACCAATTAATCTAAATCCTCCATAAAATATAATTTCAATCAATAATAAACTTTTTGTTATTTTCACATTTTTACATTTATGATCATAAACAATATACATTGGTAAATTTGATATTTCCATCAAAAATAAAAATTCATAAACAAACCAATATTGATTAATGTATAATAATGATCCTATTGTTATTAAATGATGTATAATCAAAACTATCGAAATATTTTTATTTACAGAATCATCTTTTCCTCTATAACAAACATTATTTAATAAAAAGATCATTGATGTAAAAATATCAATAATATAATAAGATATTGACCAATACATAAAGAATTTATAAGGGATTATTGGAAAAATAGAAGGAAAAATGACATTGACAAAATAACATATTACTGTAATAATGGCATGAATTCCACTTATTTTATTTCTTTCAATTTTTTTTATACAATTAACATTTGAATTATTTGTAATTATAACATGAATATAACTCCATAACGTTATGAAACCAAATATAACAATCGAATTAATAAACATTTTTATTTTTTGAATTATAAATTTAAATTTTCAGTTTTTATTTAACTAAAATTATAATTTTAAAATAATTAGAATTTACGATATATAGGTAAAATCAATAATTCTGTGTAAAATCGTTTTTTTTTAAATTTTTAAAAGTTAGTATTTTTTGATTTTATATTATCCCATAGTGTTTTATCCATTTCATTTGTTCCTATTGATTTATTACATTTATTACATATTGGTCTTAAATTCTCTAATTTTTGTTTCTCCTCCCTTACTTTCTGGTATTACATGTCCACATTCAAAATTTCTCTGATTTATTTCATTAACTTTACATACTGGACATTTAATTTGTCCTATATTCATTCCTATATATTCATTCCATACTTGTGTTGCTAAAATATGAGTGATTTTTTTCTTTTTTGATAATTTTCGTATTTTTGAAACTATTAATAAAAATTCATCATTTTGTTCATTTTTATATTCATTTAATATATTTTCTATTGAATGATTTTTAATTTCAATTTTTTCTTCTACTTTTTCATCTTCTTCATCCCAATATTCATCTTTATTAATATTTTTTATATTATCTATATGTAATTCATATGCTACATTTTTAATAAATTTATCATAATTTTTTATATTTTTTTCAATTCTTAAATATTCTATTATATTTGTATTTTTCTTAATTTCTTTCAAACAATTATCAATTTTATCTGTTGACATACTAATAAATCTTTTAAAAATTAATTTACCACCAATATCTTTTTCAATTGTTCCATCTTTTTTTCTAATATGGAAAACTGGATTTTTTTTATTGGTATTTATTATACATGGCATATTTAAAAATTAATAATTTAATAATAATATTATTCTTAAATATTGTTTATTCAAATATTTAAACAATTGAACAAATGATTAAATAAATTCAAAATAATTAATATTTAAATTTATAAATTTATAAATTTAAATGACTATAGAATTAAAAGACAATTTTATTGATATTCCTGATGAATTCACTAATATCAAAATATCTATCGGTGAATCTTACAATGCTCCTTATTCTTATCTTTGGTTAAGAGAACTTCCGAATCGAATTGTTTTTGGATTTGAACCTAATTATGAATCAGTAAATTCTATTATGACAGGGGAACATCCATTTGATGAACAATTTCCAAATAGATTACGAATGACAAAAAATTATATTGATGAAAAGAAATATTTTTTAATTAGTTGTGCTTTAGATTTAGTTGAAAAACCCGGAACTTCAGAAACTAGAACATTTTATTCAACAAAAAATGATATAGGATGTTCAAGTTTATTAAAACCACAAAATTCGCAATGGTTAGATAAAGAAATAAAAGTAAATTGTATCGATTTTTATTCATTTTTAAGTTTAATTCCACCAAGATTTGAATATATTGAACATGTTAAAATAGATGCTCAAGGATGTGATTTCAGAATTATACAAAGTGCTAAAGATTTGATCAAAAAAATTGTATTTTTAACAGTTGAATGTGGAAATGAATCTAACGAATATGTTTGTGATCAAAAAGATTCGGGACATAAACAATCCGAATTAGAAACTTATATGAAAAATATGAATTTTGGATTATTAACAGCAACTCCATTATATGCCAATGATAAAAGAAATGTAAAAATAATTAAATATGGAATATGTGAACCCAACATTACATTTATTAATCTAAAATATCTAGATATCGCAAAAAATTTAGATTGTAGTTTACTAATCGAATGAATAATAAAATTTAAATAATAATCAAATAATCGAATAAATAATAAATAAAACTAATAATTATTTAATATTTATCTCTTTCATAGTAAAATGAATCTTATCACATCTGATCGTTTAATTGAAGCATTTAAAGGAGTTAAAGAAAATGGATTTAAATTGATTTCTATTACAACATATAGAAAAAATCAAAAGTTATGTTGTCCTCTTGTAGCATTATTATTACATGAAAATAAAGAATTTTATAATAATAATGAAATTTCATTAAATGATGTCAAAGAAAAATATAATGTAGATATCGATGATGATCTTGCTTTATGTTTAGCATTAAAAGGACATGATATTTCGACAATAAAAAATATAAATAAACGTGATGATAATTATAGAAAATATTGGTCTAATATAGCAAATGAAATTAAAAATAAATATAATGTTATAATAGATAAAGAATTCTATTTTCTCGAAACAAATTAAAAATTATAATAGATAAAGAATTCTATTTTCTCGAAACAAATTAAAAATTAATATTTATTAATAATATTTATTAATAAATAATGTCAATTCTTCCTTTATCTTTCAATAAAGATAAAACATTATCAAATACTTATGATTTCACCAACATTAAATCCTTTGAAAATACATATTTGATTAATAATGTTCTCGATCTTATGTTAATTAAAAGAAATATTGTATTAGTGTTTGGAAAATTTAAATGTTATAGAAATAAAGATAAGATATATAATAATAAATTAATCAAATCATTCACAATAGAATATAACAATATATTAATTTTAGATATGATTTCCGATTCTGATATATTTTTTATTTTTTATGTTTGGTTAAAATTTAACAAAAAAAATAAATATATGATTCATAACATCATTATTAAAAATGCCTATCACGATTGGGTTCAAAATGTAATTACTAATTATGATTTCTAAATTAATTTTTCACATCCTTTAAACCACATTTTATTGTAAATAATATGATAATTACTATCATAAAAATGTTTAATTAATACTGTTTCATTTATTAATTCTTCTAAAACATTTTTATTTTTTGTTATTGATATTTCTTTTATCGGTAATGTATATAATGATATAATTCTAATTAAATTCCTATTAATCGTATTTGTCAATATTATATTCATTTCAATATTAAATAATTTTTTCAATTTATTTTTTCAATTTATCAGTTTTTTTAAATACCATAAACATATCTATAAATAATAGATGATGGATGATCATACAACATTTCATAATTTTCCCAATTTAAAATTTTACAATAATCATTTATAGTATTGATATGATGTCCCAAGTTAGATGGATGTAAATAATTATAATATATAATTTTAGAAGATGAAATACTATAATTAGAAAATTTTGATAATTTATTATATCTATTTAAAATAATTCTGATATCTTTGGTTTTAATTTTCAATTCTCTAATATAAGGTTTTATAACAAATTTATTATATTTATTAATTAAATTTATTAAATTTTGATTGACTTTGAATAATTTTATTATATTCATTTATATTTTTTATTTTTAAAAAATAATTTGAATTTATTTCTAATTTATCAGTTTTTTCATTTTAAATTCCATAAACATATCTATAAATAATATATGATGGATGTTTATGTAATAATACAATAACTGGTATATTTTGACAATTTATTATATTGATTTAAAATAATTCTGATATCTTTGGTTTTAATTTTCAATTCCCTAATATAAGGTTTTATAACAAATTTATTATATTTATTAATTAGATTTAATTTTGTTTATCTCTTTGCTTTAGCAAAGTAATTTTGATTGACTTTGAATAATTTTATTATATTCATTTATATTTTTTATTTTTAAAAAATAATTAAAACTAGTTTTTTTAATATTAAGTTAAAATAAATAAATTAAAGTAAATAAATATTAATGGCTTTTGTTGCGATTCCTCTCGTTATTTCTAGTTTAGGTGGACTAAGTTATTATTTTTATGGAAATTCTGAAAAAAAAGATTCTGAAAATAAAGAAGAAATTCCTGATGCTCCAGTATTAGAAGTTATGGAAAAATATTCGACTGTAATGATTCAATTAAAAACTGAATCTCATCCTATTTTACAAAAATTAGATTTTGCTCCAACTTTAAATGAAATTCAAATAACAAAAGCAAATTTAAAACCAGTTGAACAAAATATTAAAACAGATAAAACATTAATGGAAATTTTTGTAATGGCTTTAAAGAAACGAAGAGATAATTTAAATAAAATTAATTAATATAATTATACTAATTTATAATTATATTTTTCTCTTTATGTCCAATTTTCCATTCCTAATCTTTTTTGTAAATGAATTTGTCTATAATCCAACTTGTATGTAATACTAGATGAAAACCATCCATTAACTATACAAAATTTTTGGATTCATATAAAATTTTAATTTAAAATTTTGATGTGTTTTATTTTTGAATTAATTCATTTAAATATGGTAAAGGTAATAAGTATTTATTAGTGTGAAAACTACAACTATTATTTAAAAATAATTTTAAAATTGGTAAATACTTCATTTTCAAATTGAAGATGAGAATAAATTATTAAATAAATAATTTTAAAATTATTTATTAGTTTTGTTAAATTCTAACGTTAAATTATTCACATTTTACAATATTAAGATCATCACGATCAATATCTATTTTTTTACATTTCATATTAGTAATAAATCCATCATCTAAAAACCAAATCGTAGGATATTTTTTAGATATTTTATACCAAGGTTTATTTAATTTTTTATTTATTCTTACTAAATTATCATATGTATTTTCTCTTACATCTAATATTTCTGTTACTGCTCTTGTTTCTCCTATTTCATGTTGAAATATAACAGTATCAATTTTTAATTCTCTAGCCATTTTACACATTGGTTGATCCAAAAAATCATGAATTCCTAAATATATTTCAACTGGTTTCTCATCTTGAGATGTGCTACTTCTCCAATATTTAGCAGGATCTGTAGGATATAAAGCAGTTGTTTCTATTAAAGGTATTTGTTTAACATCTGATTCATTATGTAATAAAGGTATATAAAATTGAATCATAGATTCTTTTAATGTTTGAATAAATAAGGGATTTAATATATTTCCATTTTTTTTTAATTGTAATAATGTTTCTAACCATATATCTTTATTACTAGAAATATCTTTATTATTTAAATTTAATATATCATTTAAAATTTCTTCTCTTGTTTTTTTATATTTAACAGCTTCAAATGCTATACAAGCATGGATTTTAGTAGAAAATACAGCACATCTACCTAAATTTAATAAAACTGTTGATTCTGGTTCAACATAAAAAAAAGTTCCACAATAATTTTTCTTTTCAGTTTCTGGATGATAAATACCTTGATATCTAATTACAGGTAAAAATAAATTATTGGTAAAACAAATTGCTTTTTCATCTTGTTCTATTTTTTTACACATTTGAATCATATAAGAAATAGGTCTTCCAGTTTCAATAAATCTAGGATAACGTTTTTCTCGTTTATGATATGCTTCTTGTGGAGGAATGTAAGTTGTTAAATCTAAAGATTTAGATTCATTACAAGATAATTCTGAAGTTATTACTAATTTTTCTTCTTTCTTTTCTATATCTGTAATTTTTTTTGAGTTTGGAAATAATTTTTTTGCTAATTCAAGTAAAGTATCTATTGCTGGTTTATTAGGATTTTTTGAAATATATTGATATGTTTCATTAATTGGATATATTGATAATAAAACAATATTTTTAAATATTTCTATAGTTGATATATCTTTTATATTTTCATAAAATTGATTATCGATAATTTTATCAAACTTTATTTTTTCAAAATTTGAAAAGTTAAAAAGGATTTTATAAGGAATTGTTGAATTAAATAATTGATCACAAATCAAATAATTAATTGATTTTATATTTTTATAACGAGAAAATTGAAATTTATCAATATTAATATAATAATTATATTTTAAATTTAATAAGTTATAATAAACTTCAAATAATTCTTGTTCATTTAAAGGATTTTGATTTCGGTATGATTCCTTTTCAACTTTTTTATAATTATGAATTATAATTAAACATTTATTATCATTTTCTGGATATTGTTTATATTCATATTCTTGTTGAATTTCATCAGATATAATATATTTTTTTTCAAATTCATTACGATCAATAGAATAATAATCTATTATATCAATGTTTAATAAATCTAATTGTTTCATCGCTTTATAAAATTGTAATTGTTTATTTAAAGAATCTAATGATTCAGTATTAAATGTATTAAATGTTTTGAATAACATTAAAATTTTTTTCTTGGTAAGTATATTTTTAATTTCAAAAATATCAGAGTAACGATCAATACTAATTATTTTGTAATCTGACATTATATTATTATAAAAATAATATAATTAATTTATTCTTTTCATTTTTGTCACTAAACCTTGACGATCCATAGTAAAATTATTTGCTTGAGAATTATATTCGTTATAATGTGTTTCTTTTTTACGATCAATCAATTTTTTCACTTGATCCATTTTATTAATCATTAAATCTTCATTATTTCGTTTTATGAAATGACTTGGATTTGATTCTCCATTTCTTTGTCCGATTTTCATTTTATATTCGTGTGATAATCTAGAATCACCAGGAACATGATAATTAATATTAACAGGTGTATTTAAATGATCAACTTCTACATTTCTTTCAAGTTTATATTTAGGATCATAAGTGTTGACAAGTCTATTTTTATTACTGGGAACTGAAGATGCTGATATTAATTGATTTTTACGTTCTAATTCGTATTCCATATTGAGACGTTGTAATTTATTAATATTATGAGGCATACTAGAAGTTGGAATGTTCATATGATCTTCATTAATACCATTAACATTGAAATTTTTATTATTAGGATCATAAATGTTTAGAGAGGGATTAGTATATAGATTTTCTAATAATGTGAATTCTTTGATATTTGTTGAAATCTCTCTATCGTTCATTTCTTCATTATCATGTAAAGAATTAATCATAGTAGATGTTGCTTTTAATATATTATTTTTAGAAGAGGCAGAAGGTAAATGTCCTTCATCTAATTGTTGATCTTTTATATTTTTCGCAAATTCATCATCAAAATATTCAGCTTTTATCGATGTTGAAGGTTTGGATGAAAGAATGGTATTATAATGATTGTCATATTTAATATTTTGATCTACACATACAGGAACAGCATTTCTGACAATATAACTCTGAGTTGGAGGAAGAAAAGGAGCTCCAGCAACAATTACTGAAGTTGCTGATTGAATGGGTTGTTTATCAACATTTTCAGCCAATCCACAATTTACAAAAGATCCCCTTACACCTGGGCGTGTTCCTGTATTTGTATATGGACGCTGAAGTCTCGAAAGTGGCAAAATATCATTTTGTCGATATATAGGGGGTCTGAACGCACCATGACGAGCCACTTTATACGGATTAGTTGCTTGCCTATTGGGTAATGAATTAGTATGGGAACCACCTCCAGAATTTTGATATGAAACTTCAACAGATGGATTTACGCTCTTGGCAAATTTCTTGATTCCTTGATCATATCTCGAACTATCAATCTCCACATCTCCTTTTACGTCTCCCCACTCTACCCGTTCTTTTTTTCTTGTATATTTCGATGATGGGGGATCACGGAAAATATGTATATTATCACGGGATGGCATTGTGAAGCCTCCATAGAACTTTTTTTGGAAATCTACCATTTTGAATATAATTATAATACTATAATTATATAATAATAAATTAATTAGATTAATAAATGTTTCATATTATTTTCTACAAGTAAATTTTTGATATATTCCTTCATTTTTTGTTTATTTGTGTAATTATAATCTACAGAAACATACAATAATAAAAAATTATTTGTTTTACATAATTTCTGTTTAATTAAATCTCGTTCTTTTTGGTTATTATGATCAACATTTGATTGTTGATAATATTTATTTACATGATCATTATATTCTATTCCTACTTTTATTTCCATATTACAACAATCTATTTCTAAGTTTTTATTCGTTTTAGGATTTATTAGCCAATCTATATTTCTATTATTTGGAAATAATTCTCCAGTTAATTCTTCAATACATTCTCTACAAGTTTGTTCTGAACGATTTTTACATTGTTTACATCCACGATTTTTTATAGTTTTACTATTGATCCGTTGTATATTCATATGAACACCGCAAGTAAACAATTGTTTACTATCATTACCAAATGAAAAGTATAATATAGAATTTTTTAATGAAATATGTTTAATATATGTTAATAAATTTGTAAATAATATTGAATTTATTATATTAGAATTATCTATGATATTTATACATCTTTTACATCCAGAATTTTTATAAGTTTTATCATTAACTGTTTGTAAAGTAATATGATTACCACAAGTAAATAATTCTTTTTTATGACTACTATGAGTTAAATAAATACCTGAACTAATTGTTGAAATATGATGATTATATGATAATAAATTTGTAAATAATATTGATGATTTCACAACATTTAAATCACTAATTTCACGTTTTAAACATTGATTACATCCACAATATTCATCACCATATTTATGATAAACTGGTTGTAAATTAATATGATTACCACAAGTAAATATCTCTCTCTTACGACTTTTTTTTGATAAATATAAACTTTTTGAATATTGTGAAATATGTTGTATATAACATATTAAATTAGTAAATAATATTGATGATGATAAATTTTCATTATCAATTATTCGATTTGAACATTTCGAACATCCACAAGGATTTTTCTTTCTTGTTTTTTTATCAATTTTTTGTATAACAGTATGTTCACCACAAGTAGACAATTCTCTTTTGTCACTTCCTTTGGTTAAAAATATAGATATATTTTTATGAAAAATAAGTTTAATATATACATTTAAATTGGTAAATAATATAGACATTTTTAATTAATATTAATTAAAAATTTTATAAATCAGTTTTTAATAAATCCTTTTTATTATTATTTATTAATAATAGTTTAATATAGTCTTTCATTTTTTGTTTATTTTTGTAATTATAATCTAATGGAACATACAATAATAAAATTTTGTTTTGTTTACATAATTTCTGTTTAATTAAATCTCTTTCTTTTTGAATAATAAATTTTTCATCAGATTGTTTTTTATGACATTTAGTAATATGATCATTATATTCAATTCCTAATTTCAACTCTTCATTATAACAATCTATTTCCATATTACGATTAGTTTTTGGATTTATTAACCAATTAATTTGTTTAATATTTGGGAATTTATAATTAGTTAATTCCTCAATACATTCTCTACAAGTTTCTTCTGATCTATATCTGACACATTGTTTACACCCATTACTATTAATGGTTTTACTTCCAACTGTTTGTAAATTTACATGTTTACCACATGTAAATAATTGTTTTTTTGAACTACCTTTTGTAAAAAATATACTTCCCAATTTATTTGAAATACTTTGATTATAGTAAAATAAATTAGTAAATAATAATGACGATGTTAATATATTAACAGTTGTTATTTTTCTATTTAAACATTGATTACATTTCTTATAATTTTTTATTGATTTATTACTAACTTGTTGTAAATTTGTATGATTACCACAAGTGAATAATTCTTTTTTATTACTTCCATTTGTTAATATTATACTTGCTGAATATTGAGATATATGTTGTATATAACAATTTAAATTAGTTAATAATATTGATGTTGATATAATATTTATATCAACATTTGTAATTTTTTGACCCAAACATTGTTTGCATTTACTATAAAGTTTACCTGTTTTATTACTAACTTGTTGTAAATTTGTGTGATTACCACAAGTGAATAATTCTTTTTTACCACTTCCTTTAGTTAAAAATAAACTTTTAGTATAATTTGAAATATGACAAATATAAACCGATAAAAATGAAAAAATTAAAAATTTAAAATTTATATTTATCTGTTGTTTACCAGAACATTGTTTACAACCACAATGCTTTTTACATGTTTTATCTGTGATATTTTGTAAATTAATATGATTACCACAAGTAAATAATTCTTTTTTATTACTATTTTTTAATATATAAATTCCCATATTTTTAAATGATATATGTTGTAAATATATATTTAAATTTGTAAATAATATAGACATAATTATAATTTATATTAATTATAATTTTAAATCTCATTTTATTCAATCTTCATTTTCTTTCATATGTTTATTTAACAGTTCAATTAATTCTGTTTTTGTTGATTTACTTTTATAAGTAATTTTTAATTCATCACATTCTAATTTCAGATCTTTTACAGTTCTTTTATCTTTAGTTGTTGAAATAATTTTATCTTTACGTTTTTGTGAATTTAAATTTGTATTTTCTTCCATATGTTTATTTAATAAATCGAGTAATTCTGTTTTTGTTGATTTACTTTTATAAGTAATTTTTAATTCATCACATTCTAATTTCAAGTCTTTTACAGTTCTTTTATCTTTAGTTGTCAAAACAGTTTTATCTTCATTTTTTGGAGGATCTGGATTTTCACATTGTAATCCAATTATTTCTTCTCCCATAATATTTGTATCATATGACATTAATTTTCCACTACCTTTTTTATCATAATGATCTTTACTTATCCATTCTGATTTATTTTCACTTTTATTTGGTAAATATTTAATATGAGTTCCAATTGGAACTCCCATTTTAAATGATCCTTCAGTCACTAAAATTTCTGTTTCATCTGAATATAAAAAATATGCTTTTAAATGTCCATCTGGAATATTATTTTTCATAGTAAATACATGAACTGCTGTAATATCTTCACCTTCACATGGTAATGTTCTTTTCCATCTTCCTGATCTATATGTTTTTCCCAAAAATTTTCTTTCAACTGAAGTATCATCTACTTTAAACCATTTTTCTAATTTATTATTATCTTCTTCGTTATCTTTTGATTCTTTCTTTTCTTTGACTTTTGATTCTTTTTTAACTTTTGATTCTTTCTTTTCTTCTTTATCAGATTTGTTCATTTCTTCTTTTTATCAAATTTATTTAATAGTTTATTGATTTATTAAAATTTAATAAATCAATTTTAATAAATCAGTTTTTTAATATTATAAAAAAAATTAAAGTGAAAATTTATAATTATTTTTCTTATAATTGGGATTATGTATCAATTTATAATAATTTAAAAAACTGAATTTATAATTACCTTTTAATAATTTATTAACATTTTCAAAAAATGAACAAAGATAATCCAATTCATATGTCAGATGTTATTGCTATTCAAAATGTATGTAATAAAATTCAAAAAGAATTGGATACTGATCATTGTTATTCACCTAAAGATCAAAATAAATTAATGAAATTATTAGATGATTTTAAAGATAAATATGATTTTTTATCTTGTCAAAAAATTTTATCAATGTATAAAATACCTTCTATCGTAAAATTTAGATTACAATTAGAATAACTTTAAAACTAATTTATAAATTTATTTTTAATAAATTTATTAAAAATGTCTTCTTTGAAATCATTAAAACTAGAACAGTTTCGTATTTTAGTATCAAAATTAAAACTCAAATATATTTTAGATCCTAATCGTTCAATAAAACGTCAAAATATTCCAGCGCCTTTAAAATCTCAAGTATGGGATAAATATATATCCACTGAATATAAAAAAGGTAAATGTTTTTGTTGTAAAACTACTGAAATAAGTTGTGATAATTTTCATGGTTGTCATATTATTAGTCATAAAGATAAAGGAAAAATAGAATTAGATAATTTAAGACCAATATGTAGTAAATGTAATACAAGTATGGGAAAAAGAAATATGTATGAATTTATCAATGAATTTGGATTCTGGAATTAATTTATTTTATTTGTTAAATTATTTTAATTAAAATAATTTAATTATCTTCATCGTCATCTGAAAAATAATAATCATCATTATCATGATTATCAGAACAATTTAATTCACATCTTTGATTTCTATATGAAACTGTATGTGAATGAACTTTACATATTGGACAACTTCCTGATTTTACTCTTGCTAAACATCCAATATGGAAATAATGAGGTTTTTCACATCTATTAAAAAAACAAGCATCATATTTACTATCTATATTTTCCAAACAAATTGAACATGTTTCTTCTTCTATTTTCATTTCTAAAATATCTTTAACAATATTACATCCATTTACTCTATTTTCTCCGTGTAAACAACCACATTCACGTAATTCATCAGTTTTTTTATATTCACCATTTATATGTTTAAAAACAAAATATAAATGTCTATTACATTTCCCACAAAATTTAAATTTCTTAATATTTAATATCACATTTTTCAATATTTCTACCGTTATCTCTTTTTGATCTATTGAATCTGTATGGCTTGATCCATATTCTATGTTTCCTATAATAGAACGAAATCTATAATCAACATGAAAATGATCTCCATGATGTTTATTAATATAAAAACTTGATAAATATGTGTTCATCCCAGTTTTTTTATTTTCATATAACAATAAATCTTTATCAAATGATTGTTGATAATGATTATTTTTTTCTAACTCCTTTTGTATATTTTTAAAATATTCTTTCTTTTTATCTTCTTCATTTGGATTTTGAGTTGAATCTTCAAAAACTATTTCAACTTTTTTAGATTTCTTTTTAACATCTGACATTTTATAAATCAAATAAATGATTTATAAATTATTAAATTAAAATATATTAAATCATTTTTATTTATCAAATTAAAATAGTTTAATTAAAAAATAGTTTAACAACTTAAGATAGTTTGATCATTTAAATAAAATAAAATAATTCTAATAACATTTTATAAAATTTACTTAAATTTTATAAACTTATAATGTATCAATTACTCTATATTTTTCTTCCCAAATACCTAAATATCATTGCTATTTTTATGGTTATGTAAAAGTTGTTCAAATTAATGATATATTATGATTTCTGTGTAAAATCGATTTTTTATAATTTTTAAAAAATCGATTTTATATTGTTCCAAATTGTTTTATCCATTTCATTTGTTCCTATTGATTTATTACATTTATTACATAATGGTCTTAAATTCTCTAATTTCGTTTCTCCTCCCTTACTCTCCGGTATCACATGTCCACATTCAAAATTTCTCTGATTTATCTCATTGACTTTACATACTGGACATTTAATTTCTCCTATTTTTATTCCTATATATTCATCCCATACTTGTGTTGCTAAAATATGATTAATTTTTATTTTTTTCTTTTTTACAATTTGTTTTGTAAATATTAATAATACTTCCTCATCTTTTTCAATTACAACTGATTTATTTATATCATAACTTTTTAAAATATTTTCAATTGAGTTATTTTTATCATTATATTTTTTCTCTGTAACTATTGACTTCAATTCATTATTTTTTTCATCATCTTCATTCCAATATTCATCTTTATTAATATTATTTTTCACATTATCTATATGTAATTCATATGATATTTTTTTAATAAATTTATCATAATTTTTAATATTTCTTTCAATTCTTGTATATTCCATTATATTTGTATTTTTCTTAATTTCATTCAAAAACTTATCAATTTTATCTGTTGACATACTAATAAAACGTTTAAAAATTAATTTACCACCAACATCTTTTTCAATCGATCCATCTTTTTTCCTAATATGAAAAATAGGATTTTTTTTATTTGTATTTATAATACCATATTCTCCATTTTTATTTTTCGCAATTTCATTAATATATAAATCAGATAGGCCATTTTCATTTATTATTGTATTGATATTTATAAGATCAATAACTTCTGAAATATGTTTTGTAGAAAAAACAGGGGTAAAAGTTAAATTATCATCAATATTTTTATTAGAGATAATTGAGGTTGATATAAATTTAATTTCAGAATTGATTTTTGTATCGCCAATAAGTTTCGATTTTCTATCTCCGATAAGTTCTAATTTTCTATTTTCTAATTCTAATTTTCTATTTTCTAATTCTAATTTTCTATTTTCAATATTTTTTAATTCTTTTTGTATTTTTAAACAGTTATTTGATGTTGATTGATGTCTTTTCAAATTCCATGCTCTTGAAATTACTGCATGACAGAATTTACATTTACACAATGGCATTTAATAAATAATTTATATAATTATTATTTTTAAATCTTAAATTAAAATAATTTATATAATTATTATTTTTAAATCTTAAATTAAAATAATAATATAACTTTGATAGAAAGAAAAAAATATTAAAAAAATAGAAAAGAAAATAGATAGATTAGATCCGAAATGGTATACAGAGAAAAGACAACAGAATGAAAGAAAGGAAAAGACAAAAAATAAAATAATTAGTAAAAAAAGTAATGAAAATGCTAAAATGGGGCATAAAGATATGGATGAAGGAGGAATTTTAAAATATATACTAGAGTTCGAATAAAATTAATAATTTATTTTTAAAAATAAATTATTATAGTTTAACAATATTTCCAAATTATATTTTTGATACATCTATTTAAATTAATATTATTAATTTTTATTATAACATTTTGGTAATTAAGACATTGTAATATGTTAAATTGACTATCGGGATTTGGATCAATCATATGTAATGATATTCTTTTTAAATGATCTGATAAGAATAAATTATCTTTTTTGAATTGATCTTTAAAATTTTTATAAATTACTTCCATAAATATATATCCAATTCCAAATACATCAATTTTATGAATGTTAGGAATTAATATAGTATCCATATATAAATCTATATCTTCTATTTCATCATTTAATTTGGTTATTACATTTTTCAAATATGATTTATTATTGGTTAAATGATTATAATATAAATTTAAATCTGAAACCTTTTGATGTAATATATTAAAAAATAATGGATAAACAGAATAATATTCATCTATTAACATATTTTTATTATGTTCATCATCGTTTGTTATCATATTTGACAAACTAAAATCTATTAATCGAATATCATTATTATCATCTATTACAATATTTGTTAATTTTACATCTAAATGAACAATTTTATGTTGATATAACAAATTCAATGCTTTTATTAATTTTGATAACCATTTCCAAATTAATTCTATTGATATATTTCCTTCATTTTTTCTAATATAATTATCTAATGTTTGTCCTCCATATTTCATATAATAACCATAATATTCTTTATTAGGATCAGTATTAACAACTTGTGATTGTATAGTTTTTATATTATCAACGATATCGGCTTTTTTAACCGGAATGATATAAATAAAAAATTTATTATTAGGATCAATTTTATGTAATATTTTTGCTATTTGACGTTCCGAATAAATACTTTCTTCTGTTGATACTTTCATAACATAATTATTATTTCTATATAATTTGTTATATCTTTTTTGTTTAGACCTAAGTGGAGGTCTATATACAGAGCCATAAGTTCCTTCTCCAATAGGATAAGTCATGAAATAATTATAATTTATAATTATTTCAATAAAAAATCAGTTTTATTTTCTATTATTTAAGAAAAAATTAATCAATATATTATATTGTGCTAATGTCATATCTGGTAATATGATTATTTCTTTAACTCCTTTACCATATAGATATTGATTTTGATAATATCTTTTTTTCATTATATCAATATATCTTAGATTGGAATTAGTATTTAAGATAATTCTAATAATTAATTCTCTACAATGTCCTTTTTTACATATTTTAAATTAATTCTTTTTGATATAAATTTAATTGTTTTTTATTTATAGTTAAATAATTGTAAATAATACCAGAAAGATTTTTACTTATTAATTTATTATTAATATTCATTTTGAGTTATTAATAATATTCATTTGTTTTATTTTAAAAATAAATAAAACAGTTTTTCTAATTTTTAAGAAAAAATTAATCAATATAATCATCTTTTGTAAATGTCATATCTGGTAATATGATTATTTCTTTAACTCCTTTACCATATAGATATTGATTTTGATAATATCTTTTTTTCATTATATCAATATATCTTAGATTGGAATTAGTATTTAAGAGAATTCTAATAATTAATTCTCTACAATGTCCTTTTTTACATATTTTAAATTGATTTATTAATTCTTTTTGAAATAAATTAACTTGTTCTTTATTTATAGTTAAATAATTGTAAATAATACCAGAAAGATTTTTACTTATTAATTTATTAATAATATTCATTTTATTTTTTAATAAACAATTTTTGTAATAAAAATAAATAAATTAGTTTTTATTAAGTTCTACAAGTTGGGCAACTAAGTTTATTACAAAACCAATCACTGATACATTCAATATGAAATTTATGTCCACAATCTAAAACTAATCCATCTTCACTTTCACCTAAACAAATTGAACATTGATAATGATCGGTTGTTTTAGTTCTGTAAGAATTAATATCAGGAATATAGTTTTTTCTATTAATATAATATCGATTGAATTTTTTAATTGAATTATTTGTATTTTCTAATATTTCTATTTTCATATTTCTTTCTTTTGTTTCAATTCTAATATCTTCTATATAATCATTATATATTGATAACATATCGATTAATGTAGAATATTTTTCAGGATTTCTTTCAATTAAAAATTCAGTATTATTTTTAATATTTATTAATGATCTTATATGAACAAGAGTTAAACCTTTTTCTTCATATAATTTAATAATTTGAGATTGATTTTTTGATAAATCTTTAAACATTTTCGAAAGTAATTTTTCCCAATTTTTCTTGTTAAGAACAACATCTTCCATTAATTCTTTTGTCTTTTTTTCAATTTCTCGTTCTTTTGATTTAATTTCTTTTAAATTAATTTCTTTCTTCTTTTTTACCGTTTCTAATAATTTCTTAGCAGTATTTTTATATTTTCTATCATTTTCTTTTTCATCATTTTTTCTTTCATCATCTTCTTCGTTATCAGAATTATATTGATCAATATGTCGTTTACAATATCCTGTGGGACTTTTTGTTGATATTTTACATTGTTTATTTTTTTTCGTTAATCCTTTACAGGTCATCTTTAGAATAATTTATTATTAATAAATATCTTAAATATTAGTTTTTTATGTTGATATTTTGATCATTTAAATCACGAAAATTAAATTTATTTCAAAGACAATTCAAAGAAAATTAATTACTTTAAATTTTCTTTTTTTATTAATATCATAATAATAATTTATATTCTTATAAAAACTTAAAATGATTAAAAATTAGAAATGTTAAAATTAGAAATGTTTTATAAAAGTTAAACTATTAGAAATATTTTTAAAGTTAAAATTAGAAATTAGAAATGTTTATAAATAAAATTATTTTATGAAATGAATGATCATAAAAGTTAAATCATTATAAAGTTAAATCATTATAAAGTTAAATCATTATAAAGTTAAATCATTATAAAGTTAAAATTAGAAATTAGAAATGTTTATAAATAAAATTATTTTATAAAATGAATGATCATAAAAGTTAAATCATTAAAAAGTTAAATCATTAAAAAGTTAAATCATTAAAAAGTTAAATCATTAAAAAGTTAAATCATTATAAAGTTAAATCATTATAAAGTTAAATCATTATAAAGTTAAATCATTATAAAGTTAAATCATTATAAAGTTAAAATTAGAAATGTTTTATAAAATAAAATAATTTTATAAAATTAATGATCAAAAAGTTAAACAGTTAAATAAATTAATGATCAAAAGTTAGAAATATTTTTTAAAAAGTTAAACAGTTAGAAATATTTTTTAAAAAGTTAAACAAATTAAATAAATTGATTAAAAATGATTTTATATATTTAATTAATTCAAAATATTAAAGTAATAATGTCTTTATCAAAAGAAATCAAATCAAATACAGAAATCAATGAATTGATTGATAAGATCAATGTTATACTTGATCCATTAACAAATCCTAAAAATAAAAGAAATTCAATTTTACCAATAGTATACGATGAAGTATGGAAAATGTATAGAGATCATAAAGGTAATTATTGGGTGGAAGAAGAAGTTCCATATAGAGATGATTTACCACATTGGAATAAAATGGATTCAGATTCTAAATATTTTATTAAAATGATGTTGGCGTATTTTTCAGCAAGTGATTTAATTGTAAATGAAAATGAATCAGAAAATGAATCAGAAATTACAATTCCCGAAGTTCAATTTTATATTCGAAATAAAATGGAAAGAGAAGATACACACAGTCTTACATATGGTAATCATTTGGAAGTTTTGGTTGAAGATAAAAAAGAAAGAGATGAATTGATTAATTCTGTTGATACAATTCCAGTTATTAAAGCGAAAGCCGATTGGTTTAGAAATTATATCAATAATGGAACTTTAACAGAAAGAATAGTAGCGGGTGCTATTACAGAAGGAATTTTTTTCTCAAGTAGTTTTGCTTCTATTTTCTGGTTAAAGAAACAAGGATTAATGCCAGCGTTAGTATATTCGAATGAACTAATTAGTAAAGATGAAGGACATCATAGGGATTTTTATTGTTTAATTTATAGATCATTAATTAAAAATCAAATTCTTACAGAAAAAATTATTAAAATGATCAAAGATGCGGTTATTTTAGAACAAAATTTTGCCACAGTTTCTTTGCCCGTTAAACTCATTGGAATGAATAATGATTTAATGAAACAATATATTGAATATGTTGCTGATCATTTAGCGTTAAATCTTATAGGTAAAACTATTTATAATAAAACAAATCCTTTTGAAGGTTGGATGGAAATGATTAGTTTAAATAGCAAAAGTAATTTTTTCGATAAAAAAAATGGAGAATATGCGGAAACAAGTATGATTGGAAATAAAGATGAAAATCAAGTAAGATTTGATGTAGAGTTCTAGAAAAAACCAATTAAATTATAAATATATTAAATTAATATATTTATAATGGAACCAGTTCTATATAAAAATACAAATTTAAATTTAAACTTGATTAAAATTATAGATTTATATAGTATAATAAGACCGAGATATTATAAGGAAGAATTATTAAAGAAAACAAAGCATATAAAATGTATGTGTAATCATTTCTTTATTATGGGATATAAATATTCTATATTAAATTATAAAGTTAAATATAGTAAAAATTTAAAAGAATGGCTTATATGTAGATATTAAATCATAAAATTTAAGATATGACAAAATAATGAATTTTTTAAAAAAAAACTAATTAAATCATTTTTTTATTAATAATAATAAAATATGATAATACCAGTATTAATAATTGGAACTGTATTTATAGTTAATTACATTTATAATTTATATAAAGAAGAATTAGAAACTTATGATTTAGAAACTAAAGAATTAGAAGAAATAGATTTAGAAAATAAAAATAAAGAAACTTAAGAATTATAAATTTATTAATATAATAAATTTATATAATGAATAATGAAAACAAACGAGAAAATAAGGATAAAGGTATTGTTATTTTTAACTTGATTCAATCTTATTTAGATCAAGTAAAAGATAAATCTAATAATTATGATGTTTTACAACAATTATTTCAAAGATATGAATTTGGTCTTCAAAAATATGGAACTCCATTAATGAGTAATGATGGAAGAGATGCTGTTAAAGATGTAAATGAAGAGTTATTAGATGCTATACAATATTTAATAAAAGCAAAATATAATAAATGTGATTTAACTTCAATTAAGAAAAATCTATATATTTTAAATGAAATTATGGATATTAATATTTAATGATCAAATGTTATCAGTCTGGGAAGTAATATCCATATGTTTTTATGATTATTGTAAACATAATCTTCATATGGGAAATTAGTAAGTGAATAATAAATATCAAATATATTTATTTTTAATTCATTAATAAATGGAAAAGGAATAAATATAGTATATTTACTTATTATTTTTGATAAATTATTATTAATATTAGTATTATTATTAATAAGTTTTTCCATTTAATTACAATAAATAATTTTATGATTATAAAATTATTTCAGTTTTTTTTATATACTTGTCTACCTTTATAATAATAATTTTTAGTTATTACAGGTTTATTATTACCAAATTTTTTATAATAAATACTAGCAGGGCCATCTATTCTATGTAATAAATTATTACAATAATATAAAGATTTTTTCATTGTGTAATCTCTAGTATTTTCTACAATTATAAATACTGGTTTATCTTCACAATGTAATTTATTATTTATGAGATTTTCTATCACATAACCATACATTGTTTTAGTTTTAGTATATTTTTTATTTAAACCATATTTTCTTTAAATTTTTTGGTTTTAAAAATAATGGTAAAATATATTGATCTTCACAATAATCAAAATAATGAATAATTATAGTTTGTAAGTTAAATGATAAATTCATTATTAAAAAAACTAATATAATTTAATAATTTATTAGTTTTTTTAATAATGAATGTTCAGAATGGTGGAAAGGTTTATTACATATTAAAATATAAATTAAATAATAATTTGATTAAAATTATTGTTCATCTCCTTACATAGTAAGGTAAAGATATTGTTTATGTAATATTCAAAATAAACAAATATTTCTATTTAAAGAATTTTATGAGGCAACGAATTTAATTATTATGATCAAAAAAATTTTAAAATTAGAAATGAAAGAACATATAAATTTTTTCATATTAAACATAATACTATAGTATGGTTAATTTCTGATCATAAAGATTAATTTTAATAAAATAAATTATTTTTTCTTCTGAGTGATCAAATAAATGATAATACAAAATAAAACAGCAATAATTACCCAATATAATTTAATATTTGTTTTTGCTATATTACTACATAATGGACAATTTACAAAATGTTCATAATTTTCTAAACAGTCGTGTTTTTTTTCTCTCATTTGTCCTCCAATTGGAGGCCCATTTCCTTTTGGATTATGATAATATAAATTATCTGTATTTGGGTAATTTAAATTGTTCATATAATCATTGGTATCTCTAGGTTGATATTTTACGGCATGAATATTTTCAACTGGTTTTCCTTCTAAATATCCTGGATAATTCATTTCGTGATTTGTAATATGAGGTTGATTGTCAGTTTTATAATTAGCGGATACATCTTGAATATTGTTATAATGGGTGACATAATTAGTTTCTGGAATTCTCATAAATAAGGGATTATAACGATTACGATGAGCAACGGTATCATTTACTTGTTTTATTCGAGTAGTTTCACGATCAACATGAGTAGGAAAATCGTCTAGTAATTCAAAATTACCATTTCCTTTAGAATAATCCATATTTTATTATTATAATACTTAGAAAATATTGTTTTAAAAATTAGTTAAATAAAATAAATAGTTATTAAATTTTTCAATAAATTTTAAAATAATTTTAATTAATAAAGTATATAATAATCCCAATTATGACATCTCTTGACGAGTTTAGATTTAAAATTTCAGCACTTAATAAGTCATCTGCTCCATATGAAAAAGATACCAAACATGGAGATAATTCTAATCCATTTTTAGATAAATATAAAAAATATATTATTTGTGCTGTTGTTATATTTTTATTATTAGTTCTTTTCAAACCTGGATTTATACAGGGAAAAACTGAAGAAGGAAAGAAAAATAATAAAATTGTGTTTTCATCATTAATAAAATATTGGATCATATTTAGTTTAATTATATTTGTATCAATTTATGTTTATTGTAATGTTATTTGTAAAAAAAATAAAAATGATAGTAGTAGTTGTAAACGTTGTGGAAAATAAATATTTTTTCTTCATTTTTTTATTTAATAAAAAACTAATAAATTAATAATTTTTATTAATTTACTTTATTAATAAAAGTTCACTCGAACTTTTATCCTTCCGAAAAGACTCTATTATTAAAAAAAATGACTGATTTTATTTCTTTAAATATACAAGAAAATCCTGATTTTTTTATCAATCAAAAAGATAGTGAAAAACAAGAAGAATTAAAGGCTGAAAATAAGTTTATTACAAGATTTATTCTTTTAATATTAATATTGATATGTTTATATGATATTAGTATTAATATAATATTAGTAAATGGATTATCATATGATAAACAAACGGTTAAACCGGATATTGAATGTTCAAATTCATATATAAAAAATAAATATATTGGAAATATGACACTTCCTCATAAATGTTATATTGATCATAATAATGGATTAATGTTATCTATTATAATTTCTGATTTTATATGTATTTTTTACTGTATTAAAAGTTTATTTTATAAAACAAATTTTAATCTTTATTTATTTCCATTATTAATTTCTTGTTTTATTTATTCATTTATTTATTTTGTTATTAAAAATGATCAATCTTTATGTGGATTAAATGATTTAAATAATATTATAATCCAAAAATCAGATTGTTTTCACATTTTTACACACTGTAAAGGAGATTTAGTTGAAAAATGTAGAAATATATATATTTATGGAATGAGAATTGAATTTAAAAATACAGAAATAATTAATGAATTTAGAGATAAATTATTTAATTTAATGTATTCTTATATCCCTATATTAATTTTTATTTTTTATTATTTAATTAAAGTAAAAAAAATTAAAGTAAAAAAAGTAAAAAAAGAAAGTTATAACAATTTATTATTTTTAGGTTTAAATATTTTTTGTTATTTTTTGATTTATTTTATAGTTGTTAAATCTGGAACAACTGATTTTTATAGAAAAACGTGGATAGATCATTTTAATAATATTTGTAATTTAATTATATATTCGACGATTTTAATGTTAATTAAAAAAACAAAAGAAATTAATTATTTTTTATTCACATTAATTTCTGGTATTGTATACACAATTATGACAATTAATATAAGTTTGATTCAAACATCTCTTCAATCAAAATCTATACAAACCTGGTCGTATAAATTATGGATAATTATGATTATAATATTATTGGTAATAATAATTAATATATTATATAATACATATTTAGCATATAAATTTAAAAAGTTAAAATATCATTTGATTGTTATTATTTTTAATATTGTAATTTATATCATGGGATATATTGTGAGTTTACAAAGAGAATATCATATACATCATTGGCAAATAATGTTTTCGATGATGTTAATTAATATATATCCGACAAAAATATCGAAGATGGGATTTTATATTATGAATGGAATATTTATTAATGGATTTTCACAATATAATAATGAGAAAATGTTATTCTAATAAAAAAAATAATAAATAAATGTTAAATAAATTTTAATTGGTTAATTAAAAAGATCAAATAATTATTTTTATTAAATATTTTTTATTTATTCTTTATAATAATTAAATATTTGATTAAATGGCAAAATCACCTAAAAGAAAATCTAGTAAAAAATCCAGAAAACGTCGTTCTCCAAAACGCGTTAGTGGTAAACAAATTACTAAACTTATTCGTGCTATAAAAAGTATGAAAAAATCTTGTAAAAAATCATCCAAAAAGAAGCGTTCGGCTAAACGTAAGTCATCTAAGAAGAAACGTTCAGCAAAACGTAAATCAGCAAAACGATCATCATCTAAGAAGAAGCGTTCAGCCAAACGTAAATCTTCAAAAAAGCGTAAATCATCTAAGAAGAAACGTTCAGCAAAACGTAAATCAGCAAAACGTAAATCAGCAAAACGATCATCTTCAAAGAAAAAGCGTTCAGCCAAACGTAAATCAGGTAAACGTAAATCGGCTAAACGATCAACTGCTTAAATTTTTTTAAAATATTTCAGAGTTTAAAATAATTAACAAATTTAAAATAATTAACAAATTTAATAATTTGTTAATAACTATTTTTAATGTTTTTATTCTAAATTGAAGATTTAATTTTAAATTGAAGATTTAATTTTATTGATCAAATCATTTACAGGATCAATAGGTTTTTCTTTAATTAAAAGGTTTTCTTTTTTTGTTTCTTCTTTTATTTTAGAAGGATATAATTTACTTGAAACATAATCATAATAATTTTCAGAAATTATAATTTTTTCTAAAGGATAATTATCAAGTTCTATTTCAATACAAATTCCTCCTAAAAATAAATTATTTAATAAAATTTCTTTTGATACTGGTTCAACTTTAATATTTTTTTGATATGGAACTTGTAAACATTCTAATCCTTGTGCTGAAAATTGATTTTCTATATTAATTAAACGATTATTTCTGGGTGTATCTGGCATTTCAATATTTCTGAGTTCGTTTCTAATAATAGGGAAATCGATTTTACAAACACCATGTTTTTGTTTGTTTAAATATGAAATTCCTTTTACTTTGTTTAATAAATTATCATTTACATATAATCCAATATTTTTAAATTGTAAAGATTTATATCCTTTAACAAAGGGAAATAATACTGTCCATGAATTAACTAAATCTCCATGACATGGAAATCGAAATCGTTTTTTAAGTTCTTTTTTACCGTTTTTAATATTAAAAGTATCAACTGATTTAAGATCAATTTCAAAAGTTCTTGTTAACATTTTATATTTTAAAATAATAAACTTAAATGTTTAAGTTTATTATTTTAAAATTAAGAATTAAAAAACTGAAAAATTATAATTTTTTAAGTTATATAATTATAATATAACGAATAAAATGTCATCGAATAACAAATCTCTTGAGAAAATATTTGATAAATTAGTTAATGATGGTAAAATAAAAGAAGGTATGGTGAATAGTAAAATTATAAAAATGATTTCTGAAAAATTTGGAAAATCTTTAACTTCGTCTGAAGAAAAACATATTAAAAAAGTAATTCGTCATTGGAATCTAAAAAAACTATTTTTAGATAATTTGGATGAATTTGACAGTTTAGAAAATGTTTATGAAATATTTGAAGATAGTGAAGTTCTTGATAATCAAAGTAATTCTTATAAAGATGATAAAGAATATTTAAAAGAATTATATAATCAATATAAAGGAGAAGAAGATTTATCAGAAGAATTTGAAAAATTAAAAGTATCTAAAGAAGAAAAAGAAGAGATTGAGAAATTAGCAGGACTTAGTAAAATATTAAAAAAATTGGGAATTACAGATTGGGATACTGATGAAAGTAATGAGTTTGAGTATTATATAATTAAAAGTGGTATTGATAGAAAATCGTTAAAAAATTTAATTGGGAAAACTGTTCCAAAAGTTGAAGACTTTCAAATCGTAATTGGTATCAAAGGATCTAAACTTTTTATTAGTTATTCGAATGAAGATCAAGGTGTTGAAGAAACTAATATATTGATTAAACCAACTGGTGATTTACTAAAATTATACAATGAATTGAAAGATTTTACTAAAAACGAAAGAAAATTAGAAAAAGAAAATGATTTAGAATCAGATTTTAAAAACTTAAAGGTTGAAGATGAAGATGAGGAAGAAGGAGAAGATGAAGATGAGGAAGAAATAAGAGATGAAAAAATAAGATTAAATAATCATTCAATTGAATTTTTGAAAGAATTAGTAAATAAGGTTGGAAATAAAGAACAAAAAGAAATGTTAAAAGCAAAAAAGAATTTAACAAAAGATTGGTTAGTAATTTTCATTCTATTACAATTTTTTGAAAATGAAAAACAGAAAACTAAATATTATGATGTTATTGGAAAATTAGAAAAAGATGAATCGAAACGAAGTAAAAATGAAAGAGAATCTGAAGATTTAGAAACAGAATTGTATGAATATGATATTGATTATTTATTAAGAATTATTGAAGAAAATAAAGTTAAACAAAAATTATCATCAAAAGATAAGAAAAATAAACAAGCATTAATTTCATTTATAATTTCATATATTGGCCCTGATTATAAAAAACCATCTATTCTTGGACTTGAGGAAGAAGCAGAAAAAGAAGAAGATTTTTGTAGAATTGGGGATGAAGATTGTAAACGAAGACAAAAGGAAAAAGAGAAAGAGAAAATAAATTGTAGTATTAATGATTTAGATTGTAAAGATAAGGTTTGTGATTTGGATAAAAATGAATGTGTTGATGAAAAAGGAGTTTCAATTGGAAATTATAAAGTTGTTGGTAATAAAGAAAATCTTGATAAATTAAGGGAAAAATTAGGAATAAAACCAGTTAAAGTAAAAGAAGGAGAGACAATTAAACCAGGAAAACCTTTATCTCCTAAACCTAAAAAAGAATTACCACCTCTTGAAGAAAAGAAAAGATCAATATCTCCAGAATCATCATATAAACAATTAAAAGAAATTCAAGGAGGTGAAGTTCCAGGAGCATCAACTGTTAAATTAGAATTAGATGAATTAAAGAGAGAAATTGCTAAATGTTTAGGTTTAATTGAAGAAAAAGAATAATTAATGTTTATTTAAATTAAAATATTTATTTAATTAACAAATTAAATAAATGAAGTAATATTTCTTATTAATTTCTTATTAATTGATATTAATAAAATGAATTAACATTTTTTGTAATTGTAATGGAAATAAATTAAAATCAAATGTTATATCTTTTTCTTCATTTTTTTTATTTTCTGTATTTTCTGTATTTTTTGTATTTTTTATAGAAATTATTCCCTTATAAGGGATATTATAAATTTGAGAACTGGATTTTTTAACATTTTTCAATTCATATATACGAATGATCGTATATATAATTTCTGATTGAGAATCATCACATGTTTTTACAAAATTTATAAATTTAATTCTATCAGTAATTGATATTTTTTCTTCATTTTTTAAATCTTTATTAATTTTATCAATTAAAATATTATATAATGGGAAATTACTTGTATTAATATTCATTTATTTTAAAAAATTGTATTAATTAAATACAATTTTATTTTATTGGTTTGATCAATTTATTAAGTTTGAAAATAATTATTTTTATAAAACATTTCTAATTTTTAATTATCTAATAGTTTAACTTTTGATCATTATAATTTTAATTTTGTATTTTATAAAATAATTATTTTTATAAAACATTTCTAATTTTTAATTATCTAATAGTTTAACTTTTGATCATTCAATTAATAGTTTAACTTTTGATCATTATAATTTTAATTTTGTATTTTATAAAATAATTATTTTTATAAAACATTTCTAATTTTTAATTATCTAATAGTTTAACTTTTGA